>Ga0316196_10000653_pt1 | contig 13938 bp, 12 predicted proteins | sample Eddsed2cm_MG_FD_204938 | JGI IMG/M metagenome (GOLD analysis project Ga0316196, IMG submission 204938) | Coastal sediment microbial communities from Maine, United States - Eddy sediment 2 cm | ecosystem: Environmental > Aquatic > Marine > Coastal > Sediment | place: USA: Maine | collected... | reverse complement strand
CACGTTGCCGATTTTATCCGGGTGTTCGCGGCAGGCCTGGATGACGCCACAGGCGCTGGCATTGATAACCGACGTAACACCGCCGGACTGGGCGTAAAAGGCATTTTTTATGTTCATGGGCTGAATGGTAGTTGGTAAAAAACAGGGTTAAAACGGGTGCCGGAACTATCCAGTTTCGAACGCCCGCAATCGTTAGCCTCAGCGGTCATAACGTTTCCTGCAACGCATATTGTTGCGCATGTGTTACAGATTGGTGTCGTGGATTTGGCACAGTGTTGGCTTGATTGACTACGATCCGCGAAGAATAACGCAAAACGGGGCGAATAACAGGGGCACGGTTGGCATCACGAAAAGCGGGTAGATTACTCCGGGAATTGCAGGCAGCACAGATTGCTGCCTGCATCTGGACTGTTCTAGCTCAGCAGAGGTGCGATAACCAGGCTGACAATCGCCATGACATTGATCAGGATGTTCATCGACGGCCCCGAGGTATCCTTGAAGGGATCGCCAACGGTGTCGCCGACAACCGCTGCAGCGTGTGTATCCGTGCCTTTGCCGCCAAGGTTGCCTTTTTCGATAAACTTCTTGGCGTTGTCCCATGCGCCACCGGCATTTGACATCATCAGTGCCATCAGTACACAGCTCAATAGTGCGCCGGCCAACATGCCACCGAGTGCTTCTGCACCAATGATGAATCCCACTAGTGGTGGTGCACTGACTGCGATGACGCCCGGGAGGATCATTTTTTTCAATGCAGCCGTGGTTGCGATGTCGACACATTGTGCCGTATCGGGTTCTGCCGTACCTTCCAGCAGGCCGTCGATTTCGCGGAACTGGCGACGAATTTCCTTGATCATTTCGAAAGCTGCATCGCCAACTGCGGTCATCGTGATGGACGCAATGACGAAGGGAATGACGCCGCCGATGAAGATACCGATCAGCACTTCGGGGCTGTTCAACACCAGCTCAAAGCCCTCGATGTTGGCGGAAACCGTTTCGATGTAAGCAGTGATGATGGCCAGTGCTGCCAGGGCTGCAGCGCCGATAGCAAAGCCTTTGCCGATCGCAGCGGTTGTATTGCCGAGTTCATCCAGCGAATCGGTGATCTTGCGGGTGTCTTCACCGAGACCTGCCATTTCGGCGATGCCGCCGGCGTTGTCAGCGACGGGGCCGTAAGCATCGATTGCCATGGTGATACCAACCGTCGCGAGCATACCCACGGCAGCGATACCGACACCGTAGAGTCCTGAATAATGACTGGCAACCCAGATGATGCCGCAAATGGTAAAAATCGGAATGGCGACCGACTGCATGCCAATGGCAAGTCCGCTGATCATGACTGTAGCCGGTCCGGTTTCACCGGCCTTGGCGATGTGTTCGACAGGCTTGCCGGCAGTGTAGTATTCGGTGACCAGGCCTATAATGATACCGCCGACAGCACCGGCGAGGACCGCAACCCAGATTCCGCTGGACATTCCGAGCGCCGAGATCAGGAAATAAGCCAGCCCGATAAACAATACTGAAGCACTCATGGTGCCCATGCGTAACGCTTTTTCCGGTGACTTGCTGGAGTTGACCTTGACGATCAGGATGCCTGCAATGGAACACATCAAGCCGAGAGAGGCCAGTGTCAGCGGCAGGGACATCATTGCCTCGCGACCACCGAGTGCTTCTGTCGCTGCGACTGCCATGGTGGATGCAATGGCGATGGATGCGATCATGGAACCACAGTAGGACTCGAAGATATCCGAGCCCATGCCAGCTACGTCACCCACGTTATCGCCTACGTTGTCGGCGATTACACCCGGGTTACGCGGATCATCCTCGGGAATTCCGGCTTCGATCTTGCCTACCAGGTCGGCGCCAACGTCAGCACTCTTGGTGAAAATGCCTCCGCCAACCCGCGAAAACAGGGCAACCACCGATGCGCCCATGGCAAAACCGTGAATCGCGTGCAGTGATTCAATGTCGCTGGAAAACATGAGGTAAGCCAGGCCCAGGCCGAGCAGTCCGAGTGATGCGACCGCAAGCCCCATGATAGAACCACCAAAGAAAGCCACCGTCAGTGCAGCCGCGGCCCCTTCGTTGTGGGCGGCGGTTGTGGTCCTGACATTGGCACGGGTTGCGGTATTCATGCCGATGTAGCCGGCGCCGGCTGAGGCCAGGGCGCCCATCAGAAAACAGATTGCGGTCCCGGCACCGAGAAACATGTACAGCAAAACAAGAAGTACCGCCGAAAACATAGCCAGCATTTTGTATTCGCGTTTCATGAAAACCATCGCACCGAGGTGAATCTGGTTGCCGATTTCTACGACTTTACCGTCGCCTTCAGGATACTTTTTGACTTGCGCGTAGGTATAAGCTGCTGCGGCCAGTCCAAAGACGCCGAACACAGGCGGCAATAGGTTACTAAGCTCCATGTTGTTTCCCCAAGTTTGTGAGAGTGTTTGCAGTATTGATTACGCCTGTGTTGATAGGGGCATCAAAAAAATCGCGAGCATCATATCGGTTTTTAACCCGACATTGAAACTTCTTTGCGTGATTTCGGGTCTTTTTTGGTGAATTTTCTGTTATTGTCCGCAGAACCGCCAACCATCCGCAGTGCAAAAGGATAAATCCGTTTCCATGTCGAAGCGAGAGCAGCTAAAAGACGATTACCTCGAGAACCGATTAATACGCCGCCGCCTGGTGCTGGCAGCCGTATTTACGGTGCTGTTGCTCAGCCTGGTGGTTGGGCGTTTATATGTGCTGCAGGTCGTCGAGCACGAGCACTTTTCTACTCTGTCGGACAGCAACCGCGTTCGTATCAAGGCTTTACCACCAACGCGAGGTTTGATCTTTGATCGCCACGGCGTGGTGATGGCCGATAATCTGCCCGCCTATCGCCTGGAAATCGTACGCGAGCAGGTAAAGGACCTCGACGCGACGCTGCAACAGTTGCGCCAGTACGTGGATTTCAGTGAACAGGATCTGAAGCGCTTCAAGCAGTCTTTGAGCCGGCGGCGGCCTTTTGAAAGTATTCCCCTGCGCCTTAATCTCGATGATGGAGAAGTAGCCCGACTGGCGGTCAACCTGCACCAGTTCGAAGGCGTGGAAATTAATGCCCGGCTGACGCGCAATTATCCCAATGGAGAACATGCGGTGCACGCGCTCGGTTATGTCGGCCGAATCGATGAGCGTGATCTGGGTAGGGTGAGCGAGGTGGATTACGCCGGTACCACGCATATCGGTAAGCTCGGTCTGGAGAGGTTTTACGAAAAACAACTGCATGGTGAGGTGGGCATTCAACAGGTCGAGGTCAATGCCAAGGGTCGAACCTTGCGGGTGCTCAGCGAAACACCGCCCGTGCAGGGGAACAATCTACACCTGACTATCGATTCCCGTTTGCAAAAGATTGCCGAGGAGGCCTTCGCCGGGCAGTCGGGCGCCGCAGTTGCAATCGACCCCAATAATGGTGAAATTCTGGCACTGGTGTCGATGCCGATTTTCGATCCGAACCTGTTCGTTAACGGCATCAGTTTCGATAATTACCACGCGTTGCGCGATTCACATCGTCGGCCCCTGTTTAATCGCGCCCTGTCGGGGCAATACCCACCGGGATCGACCACCAAACCTTTCTATGGCCTGTTGGGACTTGAGTCGGCGATTTCCAAGCCTGAGCAGCGGGTTTATTGCATCGGTTACTACAAGTTGCCCAACGAAGAGCGCCGTTATCGTGACTGGAAGAAACAAGGCCATGGCCATATGGACCTGGACGGGGCAATTACCCAGTCCTGCGACGTCTATTTCTATGACCTCGCTTATCGGCTCGGCATCGATCGGATGGCGGAATTCATGGCAAAATTTGGCTTCGGCGTTAAAACCGGCGTCGACAGCACTGGCGAGCGCAATGGTATTATGCCGTCGCGCGAATGGAAGCGCGGGCATGACGGCATGCCCTGGTTTCCCGGCGAAACGCTCATTACCGGAATCGGTCAGGGCGCTCTACTGGTGACACCCCTTCAACTTGCCAACTCTACTGCAGCTTTTTCGCGCAAGGGGGTTCGTTACCGGCCGCACCTGGTCCAGTCGATCGAAATGATCGCGGATAACAGTGAGATCGACACCGTGCCCGAAGTCGCTGGTCGCTATCCGCTGCAGCGCGAGAAGAACTGGCAACACGTGCACGACGCGATGGTGAATGTAGTTCATGGCCTGCGCGGCACCGCGCATTACAGTATCGGTCGGGATGTCGAGTACAAGGTGGCGGGCAAAACCGGCACCGCGCAGGTATTCGAGATCGCCCAGGATGCCGAGTATGAGGAAGAAAACGTGATTCAAAAGTTGCGCGATCATGCCCTCTTCATCGCCTATGCACCTGCGGAAGATCCCCGTATCGCAGTTGCGGTCATCGTCGAGAACGGTGGTCACGGCAGCTCGGTAGCAGCGCCGATCGCGCGGCAGATCATGGATGCTTACCTGCTGGAGAAATCATGAGTCAGCAGCTGGATAGCGATACGCTTTCCTATAGTCGTCGTATCACGGATGCGTTGCGCCTGGACCCGGTGTTGTTGTCGTTGCTGCTGATCCTGGCAAGCTTCGGTAGCCTGGTGCTATACAGCGCCAGTGGTGCGGATATGGGGTCTGTTGTACGCCAGGGATCGCGCATCGTGGTGGCGTTTATGTTGATGGTGGCTATCGCCAATGTGCCCCTTCGGGTACTGAGAAAGTTTTCTATCTGGCTGTATCTGGGTGGCGTCGCGATGTTGATCGCGGTGATGTATTTTGGTGAGGTAGGCAAGGGTGCGCAGCGCTGGCTCAACCTCGGCTTTATTCGTTTTCAGCCTTCCGAAATACTGAAACTGGCAGTACCGATGATTGTTGCTACCTACCTGGCCAACCGCGTGTTGCCGATAGGCTTGAGAGAACTGCTGGTTTCAGCAGTGCTGGTGGGGATCCCGGTGTTGTTGATTGCGCGCCAACCCGATCTTGGCACCGCAATACTGGTTGGCAGTGCCGGCTTTTTTGTCCTGTTTCTGGCCGGCGTGCGCTGGCGCGTCATAATCAGCCTGGGCGTATTGATGTCGGCGATGGCGCCTCTGTTGTGGAAGTTTGCCCTGCACGACTACCAGCGGACCCGCATCCTGACACTGTTAAACCCGGAAAGTGACCCGCTGGGATCGGGCTATCACATTATTCAATCGAAAATTGCCATCGGCTCGGGCGGTGTCTATGGCAAGGGTTGGTTGAACGGTACACAGTCGCAGCTCGACTTTATCCCGGAACGCTCTACCGATTTCATTTTCTCGGTTTTTGGTGAAGAATTTGGCTTCTTTGGCAGTGTTGTATTGCTTTTGCTTTATCTCGCGATTATCTTTCGAGGGCTTTACATAGCCGCCCATGCGACGGAAAATTTCGGGCGGTTGCTGGCCGGCGCACTTAGTCTGACTTTCTTTGTCTATCTATTTGTCAATACCGGTATGGTTGCCGGTATGCTGCCAGTGGTCGGGGTGCCTTTACCCCTGATCAGTTACGGTGGTACGTCCATGGTTACCCTGATGATGGGGTTTGGTTTAATGATGTCGATACGATCGGCAAAGCGATTTCTAGTTTAATGAAGACATTACTGCTTATTCTTGGGTTTATACTGTCGCCGGCGCTCTCGGCGTTCGAGATTACGACTGGTGATTACCAGGGGCGTGCTGATGTCGCCAGTTTCGTGCAGCGTGTCGCCGCCGAATCTGCCTATAGCGAGCAGGAGCTGGCCGATTTGTTTGGCCGGGTCGAAAAGCAGGAGCAGCTGTTCGCGAAGCTGGACAAGCCCGCCGAAAAAGAGCTCGAATGGTATCAATATCGACGTATTTTTATCAAGGATAAACGCATCGATAAGGGCGTTGAATTCTGGCGTGAACACCGCGAGCTGTTGGCCGAGGTGAGCGAAAAGATGGGCGTTCCCGAAGAAATAATTGTTGCCATCATCGGCGTTGAAACTTTCTACGGAATTTACCGGGGTAAGGATCCGGTGTTCGATAGCCTGGTAACGCTGGCCTTCGACTATCCGCGGCGGGCAAAGTTTTTTACCCGTGAACTGGAAGAATTTTTGTTGCTGGCGAAAGAGCAGCACTTTGAAGTGCGCGCCTTGCGCGGATCCTACGCCGGGGCGATGGGCATGCCGCAGTTCATCTCATCAAGTTATCGCAGTTACGCGATTGACTTCGATGGCGATGGCCAGGTTAATTTGTTCGACAGCATTCCGGATATCGCCGGTAGCGTAGCCAATTACTTCGTCAGGCACGGCTGGCAGCGCGATGGTCGAGTCGCACGGCCCCTGGTAGCAATCGACGACAACTCAATTGATCAGCTCGAACCCGGTGTCAAACCCAATTACAAGTGGCAGCAACTGGAGCAAAGCGGTTTGGTCTCCAAGATTCCTATCGACGCAGAGATGCCGGTTGCACTGGTCACCCTGCAGCAGCAGGATCATCCGGAGTACTGGGCCGGATTCCAGAATTTCTACGTTATCACGCGCTATAACCACAGCGAACTCTACGCAATGGCTGTGTACCAGCTCGCCAAGTTGATCCGTTACGAGTTCAAAAAGGACGCATGAGACAGTGGCTCACTATTTCGCTGTTGTTGGTAGCTCTCGGCGGCTGCACATTCGGCGTGCCGATCGGTGATCGTGGCAAGCAGCAGAGCAGCAGCTCGGGGGTTCCGGCGACGACGCCATCAAAGCGTGGCAACCCATCTTCCTATGTAGTGTTCGGCAAGCGCTATTACGTGCTCGACAGTTCTGAGGGTTTCGTGCAGCGCGGTATCGCATCCTGGTACGGCACCAAGTTTCACGGTCGTGATACATCCAGTGGGGAGATTTACAACATGTATGCGATGACCGCGGCGCATAAGACCTTGCCGATCCCGGTCTATGTGCACGTCAAAAATCTGGATAACGGTCGCTCCGCTGTAGTGAAGGTCAATGATCGCGGTCCCTTCATCGCGGGTCGCATTATCGATTTATCCTATGCCGCCGCCAAAAAGCTGGGTGTGGATGGGCCCGGCACCGCCAATGTCGAGATCAGCGTGCTCAGTGCGGGTGAGAATAAACCGACCAGCGTCGTACGCAGCATACCGCTCGACACTGATCTTGAGCAGGACCTGCCGTTATTTATCCAGATGGGGTCCTTTTCCAACCAGCTCAATGCGAACAATTTGGTGCAGAACCTGGTTGCTGCCAATGAAACCGCGGTGCGAATTTCCGAGCTGGAAACCGACAGCGGGCTTTTTTACCGGGTACGGGTCGGCCCGCTGTTCGATATCGACGAAGCCAATGCTATTTTGAGCAGGCTGCGCGGCAAGGGCTTTCAGACGGCGCATATCGTGGTCCAGAGCAATGCTGAATAAACCTTGTGGGCCATCGCCGTGATCGCTACAATCTCGACTCCTGTGAATTCCCCTACTCGACCAGACCCTATGAAACTCGTCTCGTTACTGTTTAGCCTGCTGGCTCTGCTGATGCCCGCAGTCTTGTGGGGGGCCGCCAAGCCCATTCCCAACCCGCCGGCACTGGATGCTACCAGCTACTACCTGGTTGATTTTGATTCGGGCAGGGTACTTGCGGAGAAGAACCCGGATGAGCGGGTGGAACCGGCGAGTATCACCAAGCTGATGACGGCCTACCTGGTGGACAAGGCGATAGCCGATGGCGATGTTTCGCTGGATGAAATGGTCACCATCAGTGAGAAAGCCTGGCGCATGCAGGGCTCCAAGATGTTTGTCGAAGTCGGCAAGCAGGTATCCGTATCCGACCTGCTTAAAGGCCTGATTATTCAATCTGGTAACGATGCCAGCGTCGCACTGGCCGAACACCTCGCCGGTTCCGAATCGGCGTTTGCCGGCTACATGAATCACCAGGCCAAACTGCTTGGTATGGACAATACCAACTACGTCAATGCAACCGGCTGGCCGCATGAAAACCACTACAGCAGTGCGCGGGATATTGCGATTTTGACGCGTGTGCTTATTGATGAATTTCCGGAGTCGTATAGTTATTACAAGGAGCGTGAGTACACGTTCAATAAAATCCGCCAGTTCAACCGCAATCGCCTGTTATGGCGGGATGAGTCGGTTGACGGCGTCAAGACCGGGCATACCGAAGCCGCCGGCTTTTGCCTGGTAGCATCGGCGCAACGCGATGATATGCGTTTGATTTCGGTGGTTCTGGGCACCGCTTCCGACAAGGCGCGCACGCAGAGCAGCCAGTCGCTACTCAACTACGGCTTCCGCTATTTCGAAACCCACACCTTGTACCGTTCTGATGAAGTGCTGAAGACCGCGAAAATCTGGTATGGCGATCAGGAACAGATCAGCATGGGTGTCGGTAAGGATATATTTATCACCATTCCGCGCGGGCGTTATCGGGATCTCGATGCTTCGATGGAAATTGATGCTGAAATTTCTGCTCCGGTCGAGCGTGGTCAGTCGCTTGGTCAGGTCAATATCAAGCTCGATGACGAGATGATCCTCAGTGAAGCTATCGTGGCAATGCAGACGGTGAATGAGGGCAGCCTGATCGACCGTGCGATGGACAGTATCAAGTTGATGTTCCGCTAATGGCAGAGCAGTCGGCATCTGCGGAATCCGCGGAATCCGCGCTGGCCCTGATCGAGTATCCCAGCCGTTTCCCGCTCAAGGTGTTCGGCAAACCGTCCGCTGAATTCGAGGCCATTGTCGTTGATCTGGTACGGGCGCGATGCCCTCAGGCGGAGCATATTGAAATCAGTAAGCGTAACAGCAGGGGTGGTAAGTACCAGGCTCTGACCCTGACGTTTACCGTGCACTCGCAGCGGCAGCTGGAGGATATATACCGCGACCTGTATGAATGTGAACAGGTTGTAATGACGCTCTAGGATGTTCCTGGACGATTCCCGGGCAGCACATATGACCAAGCCATCGAATCCTGCAGAAGTCATTAATCTCGGCCTTTCGGAGTATCAGGCCACCTGGGACGCGATGCGCCATTATACCCATCAGCGATTGCCGGAAACCACTGACCAGCTGTGGCTTACCGAACATCCGCCCGTCTTTACCCAGGGCCTGAACGGTCGTGCTGAACACGTTCTCGACAGCGGGGATATACCAGTTGTGCAGGTCGATCGTGGTGGTCAGGTAACCTATCATGGCCCCGGGCAACTGGTTATCTACTGCCTGCTTGATCTCAATCGCCTCGGGCTGGGCGTTAAAGGACTGGTGGCCTTGATCGAAAGGGCGATCATTAATTTACTGGATAGCTACGGTATCGCCGCCCATACCCGTGTCGGCGCTCCGGGTGTTTATGTCGAGCAGGCAAAGATTGCGGCACTTGGTTTGCGCATTCGAAAAGGATGTTGCTATCATGGTCTGAGTTTGAACGTCGATATGGAACTGGAACCGTTTAGCCGCATCGATCCCTGCGGTTACCGTGACCTCGCAGTCACCCGGTTGTGCGACCTTGGAGTTAACGTGGGTATCGAGCAAGTGGGTTACGCACTGGCCGATGTAATTAAAGGATTATTAAGTGAAAAAGAATCAGGTAGTACAGGGCGTTAAACTGAAAGGTGCGGACAAGGTTGCACGCATTCCGATCAAGGTGGTGCCATCCACTTCGGTGAAGCGCAAACCTTCATGGATTCGAGCCAAGGCACCGACCGGTGACCTGGTGCGCCAGTTGAAGGCGCGCCTGCGTGAGAACAGCCTTTACACGGTGTGTGAGGAGGCCTCCTGCCCGAACCTTGGAGAATGTTTTTCCAAAGGGACGGCGACCTTCATGATCATGGGTGATATCTGTACACGACGCTGCCCGTTCTGCGATGTGGGTCATGGCCGGCCGAATTCTCTGGATGCGTCTGAACCCGCTAACCTGGCACAGACGATCAATGCCATGGGCTTGCGTTACGTGGTCATTACCTCGGTCGATCGTGATGATTTGCGCGATGGTGGCGCGGGACATTTCGTCCAGTGCATACATGAAACGCGCAAGCTCAACCCTGACATCAAGATCGAAATACTCACCCCGGACTTTCGTGGTCGTATGGATGTTGCTCTGCAGATTATGACCCAGGCACCACCCGATGTGTTTAATCATAATCTTGAATCCGTGCCGTCCCTGTATAAAAAGATCCGCCCGGGTTCAGATTACCAGTGGTCGCTGGATCTGTTGCAGGCGTTCAAGCGCATGCATCCGCAGGTACCGACCAAATCAGGATTGATGCTTGGGCTTGGCGAGGACCTCGATGAAGTGCGCCAGGTATTGCGCGATATGCGCGCGCATGACGTCAATATGCTGACGCTCGGACAGTATCTGCAACCCAGTCTGGATCATCTCGCGGTGGAGCGTTTCGTCACCCCCGATGAGTTCGATGAACTCGGCGCCTATGCCGAATCCATCGGTTTCGACCAGGTTGCCAGCGGCCCGATGGTGCGATCTTCCTATCACGCCGATCTGCAGGCCGAGTCCGTCCTGAATTCCTAGTTTTCTCGGCAATTGCTCCTGCATTGCTCTACCTCCGGGACGCCGGACCGCTGCATCCATGCAGTCGTACTGCGGCGACGCTATGGCCCACTCTGCCTGACTTTTACTCGGTCAGAGCGCTCAACATAGTAGTACAGGCCGAGTCCGTCCTAAATTCCTGACATTCGAGGTCAAACCTTGACCTCTGTCCCCAATGGCACTTACTTAAGCCAAAATCCTGGCCGGTGTTTAGCAAAATACTGATGCATCCAGAGTCCGACTGCGGTCGAATGACTGGGGGAAGATTTGGCGAATGCCTCGGCGGCTGTGCCGCCTGCGGTTTACTTCGCCAAATCTTCCCCCAGTCATTCGCCCTGTCCTTACCAGGACAAATATCATGGGAGTAATAGCTTAAGTAAGTGCCATTGACCTCTGTCCTCTTCGAAACCCAGGACTATTGGTCGTAGATTGAGGCGATCGGCTGGCGTTTGTGGGCAGTGGTGACGAAGATGTGGATGAGACGCGTGGCTGCCTGTGGGTCGATTTCCTTACCTTCGAGGAAATCGTCGATCTGATCGTAACTCAGCCCAAGCGCTGCTTCGTCGGCCTTTCCGGGATCGAGGGTTTCAAGATCGGCAGTCGGTGCCTTGGTAATGATCTGCTCAGGTGCGCCAAGGTGACGGGCGAGTTGCCGGACCTGGCGTTTGTTGAGCCCGAACAGCGGTACCAGGTCACAGGCACCGTCACCGTACTTGGTGTAGAAGCCGGTGACATTCTCAGCCGAATGATCGGTTCCGAGCACCAGTCCGCCAAGCAGGCCCACGACTTCATACTGCGCCACCATGCGTACCCTGGCCTTGACATTGCCCTTAGCAAAATCCTGTTTGTTCTCATCTATGTTGCCGAGACCCTGGGCCTCGAGTGCCTGCATCACTGACTGGTGAATCGCATCCGTGCCGGGTTGCACGTTGACTGCAAGGCTCGCGCCGGGCTGGATGAAGTCGATGGATAACTGCGCATCGGCTTCGTCGGACTGGGTAGCGTAGGGCAGGCGTACCGCAATAAAGCGATAGCCACCGGTAGTTTGATTAAGTTCATCGACGGCAAGCTGCGCAAGACGCCCGCAGGTACAGGAATCGATGCCGCCGCTAATGCCCAGCACCAGGTTCTTCTGGCCACTGAGCTCCAGTTGATACTTGATAAAATCAATCCGCCGCCGGACTTCGAAATTAACGTCTATTTCAGGTAAAACCTGCATTTCTGCAATGATATCGGACTGGTTCATAATTCTGCTTCAGTAGGGTAACGGGTAACGACGATAAACTGCCTGAATATCATCCAGCACTTCCTGGCCGAGTTCAAGTTCTGCCGCACCGAGGTTGATCTTGAGCTGCTGCACGTTGGTGGCACCGATGATGCTCGAGGTGACGAACGGCCGCTGATTGCAGAATGCGATCGCCATTTGCGAGGGGTCGATGCCATATTTTTGCGCGATTGACACATAGGCGTCGACCACCGGCCAGATGTCTTTATGCACGCGTCCGAACAGGTCTGGATTCAGGGTGAGGCGCGAGCCATCAGGCCTCGCGCCGTCTTTGTACTTGCCGGTGAGCAGGCCGCAGGCAAGCGGGGAGTAGGGCAGCAGGCCGACCTTTTCGTGGTGCGATAGTTCTGCGAGGTCAAGATCGAACAGTCGATGCAGCAGGCTGTATTCATTTTGCAATGAGACAATCCTCGGGAAACCATTTTCCGCGGCGATGCGCAAAAATTGTGCAGTACCCCAGCAGGATTCATTGGATAGACCGATACTGCGAATCTTGCCCTCGTCAACCAGTTGCCCGAGGTATTCCAGGGTCGTATGGATGTGATCCAGCGTCTGCTGCGTATCCTGGCGAGTCGGGTCGAATTGCCAGTTGTTACGGAAAGCGTAGGTGCCACGATTAGGCCAGTGCAGCTGGTACAGGTCGATGGTGTCAGTTTGCAGGCGTCGCAGGCTGCCCTCGAGGCTGACGCGAATCTTGTGCGGGCTTATATCGATACCGTTTTGCAGATAGTCGTGGCCCTCGCCTGCCACCTTGCTGGCCACAATGACTTCGTCGCGACGGCCGGATTTAGCGATCCAGCTGCCTATGATTTCCTCGGTTCGACCGACAGTTTCAGCCGACATGGGATTCACCGGGTATAGTTCTGCGGTGTCGATAAAGTTGACACCATGCGCGAGCGCATAGTCTATCTGGGCGTGTCCTTCGGCCGCGCTGTTTTGCGTTCCCCAGGTCATTGAGCCGAGACAGATTTCGCTGACTTCGATGTCGCTGTTGCCGAGTTTGCGGTATTTCATGTACTTGCCGTCGCCTGGTGATAACGGCGACAGATAGTAGCAGCGTGCCGGTATTTACACCAATAAGGCTGCTGATAGAGTGCTGGCTATGGGTGCCGTGCCGGTATCAGGGCCAGGTGCAGCAAATCAGGATGATTTTTCGAAGTTGAGGGTGATGATACGCTGGGTATCGCTCGCCAGTTGGTCAAGGCCGAGTTGCTGGTACGCCTTGAGCTGAAGTTCGAGAGTGCTTTTGATCACATCAGTACCCTGGTAATTCAGCAGGATGAATCGGGTTCTGCCGGTCACCGCGACCCAGGCGTCGCGCGAGGCGTAATAATTGGCAATTTTAAAATCAGAGCGGGCCAGTTCGTTGCGCAGGAAAATCATGCGTTTGCGCGCATCGGTCGCATATTCGCTGCTCGGGAAACGTTGCGTAAGCAGTTTGAAATCGTTATAGGCGCGCAATAGCAGGTTGCGATCGAATTCCGACAGATCGCGATCCACGATGACATCGAGGATGGTGCCGCCGCGTTCGAAATTGACCAGTCCCTTGAGGTAATAGGCGTAGTCCACCGCCGGATGGCGCGGGTGCAGCTTTATGAATCGATCAAGAGCGGTGATGGCTGAGTCCGGCTCCTCAAACTTGTAATAGGCGTAAGCGACGTCGATTTGTGCCTGCATGGCGTATTTCCCGAAGGGGAAACGGGACTCCAGGGTCTCGTAGTACTCGATCGCTGTGAGGTAATTGCCATCTTCGAGCTCGGCACGTGCTTCGAGGTAAAACTTTTCCACGCTCCAGTCGGCCGTCGGGTCGACGTCGTCCTTGGAAGGGCCACAACCGGCGAGAATGGTTAACGCGCAGAGCGTCAGAATAATATTTGAGAAAAAGCGCATCACAGTCAAAGGTACATTAAGGGCGTGGATCGGTCCGGGTTACTTGCCGTCCATCAGAACAAGCAGTATAACCAGCGCATGAAATTAATTCAGCAAAGTTTCCACATTGAAAAGCCGCACACCGGCAATCGTCTGGACCACGCACTGCAGCAATTGTTGCCCGAATATTCGCGCAGCCGCATCCAGCAGTGGATTCAACAGGGCTTTGTCCAGCTCAATCAGCAGGTCTGCAAACCCCGGCAAAAGGTATACAGCGGGG
>Ga0316196_10000652_pt1 | contig 13949 bp, 11 predicted proteins | sample Eddsed2cm_MG_FD_204938 | JGI IMG/M metagenome (GOLD analysis project Ga0316196, IMG submission 204938) | Coastal sediment microbial communities from Maine, United States - Eddy sediment 2 cm | ecosystem: Environmental > Aquatic > Marine > Coastal > Sediment | place: USA: Maine | collected... | reverse complement strand
GCCTATGGCCGGAACTTCAAGGCCTGGGACGGCCACAAGCGCTGGGTTGATCGCGATAAGACCTGGGTGGAGATCGAATACAACAAACTCAATATCTTCAACTATCCGGGCGAGGATAACCTGATGTTGATGCAGTTCGATCAGAGCTACCGCAGCAATAACCTGAGCATCGATTCATCCAAGGAACTCTACTGGCGTAAAAACACCGACCAGTGGCAGATCGTCTATGAAGACGAGGGAAGTTTTCCACCCCCCGACGAAACCGTCGCAGAAAATTAACTCCGATGTCGGAACAGCAGGATTTCGCGACTCACATCGTCGACCTGCTTGAGCCTTTCGGCTACTGTGAGGCCAGGCGCATGTTCGGTGGTTACGGTATTTTTCACCAGGGATTGATGTTCGGCCTGATTGCCAGGGGCAGTCTTTATCTAGAAGCCGATGCCGAGTCGCGTGCAGATTTCGTTGCCGAAGGCAGTAGCGCATTCAGTTACTTTAAAAAAAACAGGGCATGCCAGCTTTCCTGCTATCTGGCACCCGATGACTTTTTCGAAGACGACCTGGCCGGTTTACGCTGGGCGAGGCTGGCTTTCGATACAGCCTTGCGCAATCCCGCCAGACAGAGGAAGAAGAACTCGTGATCGAATGGTTCATCATCGGTATCCCTGCCCTGACCCTGATCTATGGCATAGTTATCTACAACAGGCTGGTGCGCGATCGCCAGTTAACTCGCTCCGGCTGGAGCGACATTGGCGTTCAATTAAAACGGCGCCACGATCTAATTCCCAAGCTGGTCGACGCCGTAGGGCAATATGCCGCCTTTGAGCAAAACACCCTGGAGCAGGTCACCGCCCTGCGCTCACAGGCTGCCCGCTTTCAATCGACAGATCCGCAATCAGCTGCAGGGCAGAGCCCACTGGAAAACCATATCAGTCGCGGTCTCATATCGATTTTCGCACTGCAGGAAGCCTACCCCGACCTCAAGGCAAGCCGAAGCTTCCTGCAACTGCAGAACGATATCAGCGCGGTCGAAACCGATATCCACTTCGCGCGGCGCTATTACAATGGCGCGGTTCGCAACCTGAACACGCGCATCGAAAGCTTTCCCGATCTGTTACTGGCCGGCCTGTTCGGGTTCACGCCAGCCGAGTATTTTGAATTCGAGGATTCCCTGCCACAATGAAAGCGCCCAGATTGATGCTGTCGATATTACTGCTGTTGCTGTCAGCCTCCGTTTCGGCAGCCGAATACATCGAGTCGTATCACAGCGATATCGAGGTACAGCCCAACGGCGATTTGCTGATAACCGAAACGATCAGGGTGCATGCCGAGGGTAAAGCGATAAGACGCGGCATCTACCGAGACTTCCCGACTCGCTACCGGGACCTTGAAGGAATAAATCACACCGTCGGCTTCGAATTACTGTCGGTGAAACGCGACAATCGTAGCGAACCCTTTCGCACCGAGGGCCTTTCCAATGGCACCCGCGTGTACATCGGTGACCGCGATGTCTATCTGCCTAAAGGCTTTTACGACTACCAGATCAGCTACCGCAGCAGCCGCCAGCTCGGCTTCTTCGATGATTTTGACGAGCTTTACTGGAACGTCACCGGCACCGGCTGGGCTTTCGAGATTCGCCAGGCATCGGCGCGAGTGAGCCTGCCGGGTAGCGCCGGCAACCTGTCGTTAACCGGCTATACCGGGCCGCAGGGAGCCACCGAACAGAATCTGGATTTTCGTCGACTCGACGCCAGGCGGGCTTATTTTGTAACCAACCGGCCACTCGCCGCGCGCGAAGGCTTAACCATTGTCATGGGATGGCCGAAGGGACTGATACAGGAACCGGACGCGGCCCAGCAACGTGCCTGGTTCCTCGCCGATAACAGGGCCTCTATCATCATCGTAACCGGAACCCTGGTGCTGCTTATCTACTATCTTCTCATGTGGCGCCGGTTCGGCCGCGATCCGCCCGCTGGTATCATTATCCCCCAATACCGGGCACCAGCGGGGTACTCACCAGCCTCGATGCGCTACATCGAACGCATGGGCTACGACAAGACCTGCTTTACCACGGCGATCATCAATCTAGCCGTTAAGGGCGCGATCGACATCGGGGATGATGCCGACAATTTTCAGCTGAGAAAAACCGGCCCGGCCAGCAGTCCGCTCGCGGCCGGAGAGAACGAGGTTCTCGAAGAATTGTTCAAGGATGGTAGTGACAGTATCGATATTGTGCGCACTAATCACAGCCAGCTGTCGCGCGCTATCAGCAAGCATAAAAAATCGCTTAACAAAGACTATGAGAAACACTATTTCAAAACAAACAGCGGGTGGCTGTTTCCGGGTATATTGCTAACCCTGGCACTCGGCGCTTATGCCATCGCCAGTCTGCCCTCCGAGGAAATCATCATGAAAACGCTTTTCCTTGGCATCTTCACCATGATTCCGCTGATGATCATCTATAGAGCCATCAGCAAGATGCTGCGCATGGGAAAGAACGGTTTTGTGCGTTACGGAATATTCCTGCTCCCCATGCTTCTCTTCTTCTGGTTCTTTTTTTCCTCCGGCTTCCCGTTCATCGAATTTGCCCAAGACGTGCCGATTCCCCTCGCCGGTGGTCTTGTCGCGATGCTGGCAATGCATTATTTCTTTTACCAGTGGTTGAAGGCCCCGACCCTCGCCGGGCGCCGATTGCTGGACCAGATCGAGGGCTTCAAGCACTACCTGCAGGTGGCTGAAGACGATGAAATCGCGATGCGCAATGCACCCGACTTCAGCACCGATATCTATGAAACCTGGCTGCCATACGCCATTGCCCTGGGTCTTGAAAACGAATGGACGGCGCAACTCAACCGTGCGGTTGCCGCGGGTACGGTCGACGGTTCGTACGCACGCCCGACCTGGTATCACGCGCAGGGTCACTCGGGCAGGCATTTTTCCAGCGCACTCGCCGGTTCATTTGATTCGGCAATCGCCTCTTCGTCGGTAGCTCCCGGCTCGTCGTCCGGCTCTTCCGGCGGATCCTCCGGCGGGGGCGGTGGCGGCGGTGGGGGCGGCGGCTGGTAGCAAAGACCGCTGCATCGTCATCCCTGAGCAAGCCTGAATGCCGTCGATAAGGATAATCAGCGCAAACCCCATATCCCGATCAAGGTCACTTGATCGCGCTTAAGATCACGAATTTTTTGTTGGTGGCAATGGTGCTGCAATTACCGAACAATTTTTTGATTTTGGCGTGATAGCCAAGATGGCGATTACCGACGATACGCAGTTCGCCACCCTTGGCCAGCACGCGGCGTGCATCCTTGAACATCTGCCAGGCAATGGCGTCACCGATGCTGTGCTGCAGGTGAAAGGGTGGATTGATCAACACCAGGTCACGACTGTCATCTTCAATGCCCTGCAGACAATTACCAACCCTGAATTCAGCCTCGCGCGTGGTCGCAAACGCTGACTCAAAATTGATACGCGCACTGGCGATCGCCATGTGCGACTCATCGCAGAACAACAGGGTCGCAGTCGGATTCATCACCGCCGCAACCAGACCCAGCACACCATTACCGCAACCCAGATCAACAATACGCTGGTATTGCTCACCTGTTGCCATGTTCTCCAGCAACAAACGGCTGCCGGCATCGAGTCGATCACGACTGAACAAGCCGGCATGGTTGGCGATCTGATAACTGCGATCGACTTCCAGCTCATAACTGCTGGGATATTCACTCTGCCCCCCTTTAAGCGAATGATCAACCTGCGCCAGAATCAGGCGACTCTTCTTCAGCGCACGGGTCGTCGTCGTCGGCCCGATGATGGACTCGAATAATTCCAGCGTTGAACTGTGAATATGCCGGGCCATACCGGCGGCAATAACGCGCGCGCCCTCGTTCAACACCGCGCGCAGTGCATACAGTTGATATTCAAGCATTGCCAGTGTTTTGGGAATCTTGATCAGCACACAGTCGACACCCGCCGCAGGAAAATCGATCGTGGCATTGATGCTGACCTGTTCCAGCGGAACGCCATTGGCGAGCAGATTATCGCGCAAACCCTGCTGTGACAGGTACGAGTCGTTCCAGGAGTATGGCGAGTGGCTCGCCAGTGCCAGCGCCAGAGCACCATAGCTGTCGTTCAACAGCAGGACCCGATCATCGGCGCGCACAAACTGAGTATCATGAATGTGGTTCAGCAAAAATTCATCGGCCGCATCCCAGGCCTGCAGGCTTGTGTCTTCGGGATAACGTCGCAATACAAATTCACCCTGCGGTACCGTGAGCGTCCCGGGCTGCTCAGCTACAACTGCGGCAGTCATGTCTTGCCAACAAACGGCAGGGCCAGCATGCCGCGAAGGCGGTCGACCTGCCGGGGATCACGAAATTCGGGTATACCTATTGTCATTGCGCTATGTCCTTCTTCAGGTTGAGCGATATAGGTACCGAAGGCACGATCCCATATCGACAGGTTGAATCCGTAGTTACTGTTGGTTTCATGGCGCAGAATCGAATGATGCACACGATGCACATCCGGAGTAATCAGCAGCAATCGCAACAGTCGATCAATCGTTCCCGGTAGTCTCACATTGGCATGGTTAAATAGCGCCATACCACTTAGCAGCGCTTCAAATATCAGCACCGCGAGCAACGCCGGCCCGAGTATAAAAATCACTGCCGCTTTGATCAACATCGAAACCAGGATCTCGAGCGTATGAAAGCGCGACCCCGTCGTCAGGTCGATATCGAGATCGGCATGATGCACGCGATGCAGACGCCACAGCAGCGGCACCCGGTGCATCAACAGGTGTTGCAGATATATGGCAAGATCGAGTAACAGAACGGCCAGTATTACTTCGAGCCAGTAGGGCAGATTAACCTGGTTGAAAAGCCCCCAGCCCGCCTCGGCAGCCGTATAGGCAATACCAACGGCTGCCGCCGGAAACAGCAGGCGCAGCAACAGGCTGTTTAAAACCAACAGGCTGATATTACTGGTCCAGCGCTGCAGTCTGGGAACCGACAGCGGGCGTCTTGGAGCAAGAACCTCCGATAGAGCCATAGTGACAAAGATTGCAGCGAAACTTCCGAGGCGCAGCAGGGCTTCACGCTGCAGCACCAGGTCTTCGATTGCCGTCATTTCCATGACGCGCATTTTCGAGCATATCGAGCGACATTGACAGCTTTATACACCAGGCCTCGAGTCCAACTGACGAGCGGCGCGCTTAGCGGGTAAGATCGATAAAGGCCGAACGGCTGAAGTGCTCGAGTATGGTTTCGACATCGACGGCGAGCGGCCGATCCCTTTCCAGCGGAGCGACCAGCGGGGCAAAGTAGTCCATGACCGCAAGCACGCCATCGCCCGGTTGCTGGGCGCGCATACGCACCGCAGTCACTCCGGCGAGCAACTCGTAAGCCAGCATTGCCCGGCACAACCCGGCCATCTCCTCGAGTCGCGTCAGCGCCGGGATGGCCATCGACATATAATCTTCCTGGCCATCCGAGGTTTCGCTGGTGAACAGCGAGACCGGCTGCGCCAGCAGACGCAGGCGCGCCGCGAGGTCGATGCTCGCCTTCTGCGTGACCACCAGTCCGGCATCGAGTCCCGGGCGCGCGGCGAGCTGCGCGTTGAGGCCGGTATTATCGGCGTTCAGCAGGCGGTGCAGGCGACGCTCACTGAGGCAACCGACATGCGCCAGCGCCAGCGCCACATGCTCGACCTGATTGACCAGGTGCTGGTTGTGGAAACTACCGACCGACAACACACGCTCACCGTCCAGCAACGGGTTATCACTGAAGTCCACCAGGCTGAATTCGATTTTTTCGCGCAACCGGCCAAGCGACTCATACATAGCGCCATGAACCTGTGCAATTACCCGATAGGATACAGGTGCCTGCAACTTGTGTGGCTTAATCTGGCTGTGGTTGAGATGTTTGCGCAATCCATCAATGACCTTGCCAATACCGGGTTCGCTGCTGAGCCTGCCGACGACGGGGTCAATCGCATCACGCGGCGCGGCCAGGCCTTCCAGCGACACGGCGGCTACCAGATTGGCAAGTCCCAGCAATTCATCGAGTCGGTAAAAAGCGTCCATCGCCAGTGCCGGTGCGCCACAGACGCCATTGATCAGCGCCAGACCTTCGCGGCCACTGAGCTCCAGCGGTGCGGTGTTGCGCTCCCGCAGCGCGGTTGCAGCTGACTGGCGCTGTTGGTCAGGGCCATAGACAAAGCCCTCACCGATCAGGGTTTGAAAGGCATGGGTATTGGCAATCGCGTCAGCGGCCATGCCATGCCCGAGGGAAGGCACCCAGGGCGTGAAATCATCGTTAAGTCGATCTACCAGATAGCGGCACAGCTCGCTGCGCACGCCCGAACGCCCGCTGAGAAAATTGACCAGCCGAATCAACAGCATCGCCCGCGCCACCGGCTTTGCAAATGGCGCACCGATAGCGACCGCTCGCGCTCGCAGCATGTTAGCCGGCAATTCGGCGCGCGCCACATCGTCAAGCTCGGCGCTTACCAGCTTGCCGAGACCGGTGGTGACACCATAGCTCGGCACTCCGCGTTCGATCAGATCGACAAAGCGGGCATGACCCGAATCAACCTGCTGCAGCATAGCCTTTGAGATTGCCAGCGACGCAGACTGGCAGGCAACCCGGTACAGGTTTATCCAGTTGAGATCACCGCTGTCTTCGATATGGATCATGCGTAGGGCAGGGTATGGCCGATACCGAGTCGCTCCGCCTTCGCCAGCATCGCAGTGCCGAGCGCGATATCGGAAGTCGATAGCCCTCGATGCCAGAACAGGCAGGTTTCATCGTCGCTTTCGCGTCCGGGGATTTTACCGGCACAGATATCACCCAGCTCGCCATGAATCGATTCGCGCGTTACGCGACCGCTGTCGACGTGACGGCGCAGACAGCCAAAAGGACCGATCAGGCATTGACCCCAGTCATCAACGACGATCTTGTCCATGCGCTCGGTAATATCGTCCTCGACGGTACTCATGGTGCCATAGGGAACCACCAGCGCCCCGGGTTTGATCCAGTCGCTTTTGAAGAGTGGCTCGGGTTGCGTCAAACGCGAGGCCTCGACCAGGATATCAGCCGCTTCGAGACAGCTGCGCCAGTCGTCGGTCACGGTTATCGGCTTACCGAGGTCAGCCTCAAGTTGCGCGGCAAATGCTGTGCGGCTTTCGCGGCGGCGCGAATGTATACGAATCTCGTCGAAATCGAAAAGGTGATCGAGCAGTCTCACATTCCAGTAGGCCGTACCGCGTGCACCAATATGACCCAACACCCGCGCTCCTGACGGGGCGAGGTATTTGGCGCCGATGGCGGTCACCGCGCCCGTGCGCATTTCGGTAATGCCGGTCGCATCCAGCACCGCGCGCGGCTGGCCGGTGCTGCCATCAAACAGGTTAAGCAGGCCGAATTCAGAGGGCAGACCCTGCTGATAGTTATTATGGAAATCGCCGACGATCTTGATGCCCGCGGTGTTGTGGGGTGCGATATAACCGCGCAGCACGTTAAAATGGCCATCCACGGACTGGCTCGGCACCAGGTGCATACGCGGCTCGATCACGGTTTCACCGTTGCCCTGTGCGCGCAAACTGATTTCGATCGCGTCGAGAATTTCATCGTTTTCGAGTGCAAGCTCGGCTACATCATGGCCGCTCAGGTAACGGATTGTTATTGGTTTGTTGGTCATAAGACAGATCCGGGTGGGGCCAAAAAATTGACTGGCTGATATCTTATAATGCTTTGATGTATGTTATACAGGCGCCGCCAACAATAAACCAGCTCACCCATGCTAAATGAAATTCTTATCATACTGACGCTCTCGGTCATTGGCATCGCGGTGTTCAGGCGTCTCGATATCCCGGCGGTACTGGGTTACCTGGTGGTCGGCCTGTTTGCCGGTGAACACGCCTTCGACTGGATTCACGATAGTCATGCCATCGAGCAGATCGCAGAAATCGGTGTGGTTTTCCTGTTGTTTACGATTGGCCTCGAAGTGTCGATACCGCGGCTGATCGCGATGCGCAACATCGTCTTCGGAGTCGGCGTGGTGCAGGTCATTGTATCGACACTCAGCACCATGGCCGTGGGCATGCTGGTGGTGGGTTTATCCTGGCAGGTCGCCTTCGCCGTCGGCGGCGCGCTGACCATGTCATCGACCGCGATAGTCACCAAACTGCTCACCGACAACTATGAGCTGCATCTGCCGCACGGCAATATTTCCCTCGGCGTGCTGCTGTTTCAGGATCTCGCAGTGGTGCCCTTCCTGGTGTTGATTCCCATTTTTGCAGCCCAGGGCGATGGTTCGCTGATCATACCGATCAGCCTGGCGCTGGCCAAGGGCGCGCTCGCTTTCACCGTCATATTCTATGCTGGCCAATACCTGGTGCGGCCCGCGGTACGCGTCATTGCCGCGACGCATTCGCATGAACTGTTTACGCTGTTCATTCTGCTGATCGCCTTACTCGCTGCCTGGCTCACCTGGCAGCTCGGCCTGTCGCTCGCAATGGGCGCCTTTCTGGCTGGAATAATGCTCGCCGAAACCGAGTATCAGCATCATATCGAAAACGATATCCGGCCTTTTCGAGACGTGCTCATGGGACTGTTTTTCATTTCCGTGGGCTCGCAGTTTGACTGGCATATCATCATCAACGACCCCGTATCAGTGATTGTATTAACACTGGGTCTGATCGTCGGCAAGGGGATCGCCATCATGATCATTGCCAGCTACGCGGGCTACGCGCGTGGGATCGCGATCAGGGCCGGCATACTGCTCGGCCAGGGCAGCGAATTCGGTTTCGCAGTGCTGGCAGTGGCAATCACCAGCGGGCTACTTGCGCTGGATATCAGCCAGCCGATCATCGGCGCCATCATTCTGAGCATGGCGATCTCGCCGCTGCTGATCAAGTACAACGACGTTATCGCCAATTATTTCGACCCGGCCTACCGCGCCAGTCTCAATCAAAACGAAAGCAGTATCGCCGTGGCCAGCGACAAGCTCGATGGGCACGTCATCCTCTGTGGCTTCGGCCGTACCGCACAGAATCTCGCCCAGTTTCTACGTCGCGTCAACATCCCCTTCATCGCGCTCGAGATCGAATCTGACATCGTCACCGAGGCGCGCGAGGCGGGCGCATCGGTGTTTCTCGGTGATAGCAGTAAGCCTGAAATTCTGCGGGTGGCAGGAATCGACAGGGCGCGGGTGCTGGTTATCTCATTTACCGAAATCAAGACCAGCGAGCATATCGCACGTACGGCACGCACCCTGAACCGTAATATCCCGATGATTATTCGCACCCGCGATGACCGCCATCTCGAACGCCTGCTCGAATGTGGAGCCGATGAAGTCATACCGGACACCGTCGAATCGAGCATGATGCTCGCCAAACACACCCTGACTGCGCTGGGTGAAAACCAGCAGAGCATCGACGAAATGATGGACGAAGCGCGCGCTGGTCACTACGCCAGAGTACGCGCTTTCTTTCACAGCATCGACGACGTCGACCTCGACACTCCGGATCGACACCACCTGCACAGCGTCGAAATACTATCGACCTACCATGCAGTGGGGCTTAGCATCGCGTCGTTGAAATGTCGGGAACGGATCCATATCATTGCGTTGCGCCGCAACGGCGTTAGCGGCAACGATCCTGTCATCGACGTCGAACTGTTGGCAGGCGACGTGCTGGTCATCGAAGGTCATCCAGATGATATCCAGGCGGCCGAAATCGAAATCATGGCCGGGTTGTAGGGGAAACCGTGAAGAAAGACAAACAATTCGACAACAACGATCTGCAGTGGCAGCTGCGCGTCTCCAGCAAGGCCCGCTGCGCACGCCTGCGCATATTGCCGTTTGGCGGCCTTGAGGTGGTAATTCCGACACGCTTCCCGCGCAAGCTGGTCGCCGGACTGGTAGCCGAGCACGCCGAGTGGGCGCACCGCCAACTGGCGCGCCAGGAGCAACTGCGCGAGTCGATCAGTCTACCGTCAGAATTGCAACTCGCCTTTGATGGTAGCACTACCGCGATCCGCTATCGCAATGCGTTGGAAAGAGCCCAGGGAGAGCTGTTTATCGCTGCTGCAGACGATGTCATTGAAATCGAGGCCAGTGGTCAACGCGCGGCCAGCGCCGAGCTACGGGACTGGATACGACAGCGCGCACGACGGTTACTGCCGCCGCTACTCGAAGACATCTCAAAGCATACCGGGCTTGCTTATAACCGGGTAAGCATTCGCAGCCAGAAAACGCGCTGGGGTAGTTGTTCCAACCGCGGCAATATCAGTCTCAACGATCAATTGCTGTTCCTGCCGGCGGATACCGTCGAATATCTGATGATCCACGAGCTCTGTCACACCCGTCATCTCAACCATTCAAAAGCTTACTGGACACTGGTGCAGGAACACTGTCCCGGCTACCGGGCCCATGAAAAGCGCCTCGGACAATCGCGTAACCTGGTTCCGGACTGGTTTTTACTTGACCTCTACGCAGCGAGATAGCTGTAGCTTTAGTTCCCGCTAAGGGGCGCTACGCTCCATGTATTCGATGCGGTTTTCGATCAGCAGATTCTTGGCGCGCGAGAGGCTGGTTTCACTGGTGAAGGGTCCGAGCTGCACCCGGTACCAGGTATCGTCATTGACGACTGCGGGTTTGACTATCGCCTGCAGGCCGAGAAACGCCAGTTGTGCCTTGCGGCTATCGGCATCCGCAGCGCTGTTGAACGACCCAGCCTGCAGAATAGAATTACCAACAACTTCCTTGTTAATACTCGGATTTTCGATGGCCGCACGATCCTCATCCGGGATCGAAATCTCGACCTCGCGTTTCGGCAATACCGAGTAAAAATCGATGGTCGGTTTGTTTTCATTGCTGGATTTCGCCGGTTTGGGCAGCTCGGCGCCACCCTGGGTGACAACTTTCTGATCCAGAAAAAGCACGAAGGCCACGAACGCGCCCAACATCAAAAACAGCGAAGCCCAGACCCAGAGTGACGTGGTTTGTTTTTTCGCCATTGCTGCGGTCACATCCTGTCAGGTGCCGAAACGCCCATCAATCCAAGCCCATTGCGCAGCACCTGCCCGGTTGCCAGGGCCAGGGTGATGCGCGCATCGCGCAGCTCGGCATCGTCGATAATGAACTGGTGGGCGTTGTACCAGGAATGGAACAGGTTCGCGAGCTCGCGCAGGAAGTTGACCACCTGGTGCGGCTCACGGCGCAGGGCGGCGACTTCGACGCGCTCCGGAAACAGGCTGAGCTGTTTGATCAAAGCCTGTTCATGAGCGTTATCGAGGCGCGCTAGCTGCACATTTTCGAGATCCGGGGTAATGCCTTTTTCGGCGCATTGGCGCTGCACACTGCAAATCCGCGCATGCGCATACTGCAGGTAGTAAACCGGGTTATCGCTGGATTGTTCGCGCGCCAGGTCAAGATCAAAATCCATGTGCTGCTCGGCTTTACGCATCACGTAGAAGAAACGCGCCGCATCCAGTCCGACGTCTTCGCGTAATTGCCGCAGCGTGACGAATTCACCGGAGCGCGTCGACATCGACATCTTCTCGCCGTTTTCAAACAGATTGGCGAATTGCACCAATTGAATTTCGAGGTCATCCGGCTGGTATCCAAGGGCGCTGAGCGAGGCTTTGACACGCGCGATGTATCCGTGATGGTCCGCGCCCCAGATATTGATCACCTTGTCGAAACCTCGATCGAACTTGTTCATGTGGTAAGCGATGTCAGAGGCAAAGTAGGTGGTTTGCCCATTGTCACGTTTAACCACACGGTCTTTCTCATCGCCGAAAGCGGTCGAGCGAAACCACAGGGCTCCACCCTCACGATACAGGTGACCGTTATCCTGCAAACGCTCAATAGCCTGTTCGATAAGCCCTTCATCACTCAGCGAGCGCTCCGAGAACCAGCGGTCAAAAACTACCCCGAAGGCTTCGAGGTCGATGCGGATTACGTCCACCAGTGTGGTTGTCGCGAGGTTGAACACCGAGTTGTAGTCATCATCACCGAGCAGTTTTTGCGCGTTGGCGATGAGGTCATCGATGTGTTTTTCCTTGTCACCTGCGGGCGCGTCCGCCGTCACCTCAGCGAACACCTGTTCGGCCGGACGACGAAACAGTTCACCATTTTCACGGTGCAGGGTCGCCGCAATATCCCAGATATAATCGCCCTGATAGCCGTTACTGGGAAAGACGACGGTTTCTCCACAGAGCTCCAGATAGCGCAACCAGACCGAGGTACCGAGGATGTGCATCTGGCGCCCGGCATCGTTGACGTAATACTCTTTCTGCACCTCGAATCCGACGAAGGCGAGCAGGTTGGCAATCGTCGCACCCAGCGCCGCACCGCGCCCATGCCCTACATGCAGCGGGCCGGTAGGATTGGCGGAAACAAATTCGACCTGGATTTTCTGTCCCTGGCCGAGCTCACTCGAACCGAAACGCTCACCCTGTTCACGAATACGATCGATGACCGCATGACTGGTGGCGCTGGTGATAAAGAAGTTGATAAACCCGGGCCCGGCCACCTCTACCCTGGCAACACTCGCCTCGACTGGCAGCTGCTCGACAATCGCCTCCGCCAGCGCACGCGGCGCCAGGCCCGCGGGTTTTGCCAGGGTCAGCGCAATGTTTGACGCGAAGTCACCCTGGCTTGCGTCCTTCGCCGGGGTAACCTGAATATTGATGTTGAGATCGGCTGGAATGCGCGAGGCTTGTTGCAGCGCCTGCAAGGCCTGTGCGATCAGATCGTTGATGATTTGCTTCAAGAGCTAAAACCCACACCCGCATGGGGAAAAATGATGCGGCATTTTACCCGAGGCCATCCACCCGGGCTACCCATCTTTTACACGATTGTCGATAAGTCCAACCTCGTAAAAGCTGTTGTGTAGTCAGCCAGGCCCGCAGTTCTCGCCAGCTTTCACCGTCGCAGTACGACTGCATGGATGCAGGAGGTAGAGCAATGCAGCGCGATGCGGCGTCCCGATCCGACGCTTCGGAGCAATTGCCGAGAAGGCTGGAGATAAATGCGCGCTAAAGGTCATAGGCATCGATGTCAATAGTCCAGTTGGCGCGCGGCGTACTGGGGATTTCCTGAATCGCGGGCCAGGCCTCGGCCAGCACTGAGCGCAATAATCGATGATCGCTGGCGAGCAGGCACAACTGTGCGCGGTAGCGACCGATGCGTCGCGTCATCAATGCCGGGATGGGCCCGATACTGGCAAGTTGCTGGTAATGCGTGGATTGCTGCAATAACGCCTTGATGGTTTCCAGCCTGCTGAGCGCATGCTTCAGCTCCTGTGCATCGGAACGGAAGATGACGACGCGCGCGAAGGGCGGAAATCCCAACAGTTTGCGCTCCGCTAACAGGTCATCAGCAACCTCGCGATACGACAGGCGCTGCAGCGCCTGCATCAGCGGATGTTCGGGAAAGCGCGTTTGCACAATGGCCTCCCCGGCGCGATCACCGCGGCCCGAGCGCCCGCAAACCTGCAGCAGGGTCTGCGCCAGGCGCTCGCTGGCGCGGTAGGAAGCACTGAACAGCGCCTGGTCGGCATCCAGCACCACGCTCAGGGTGATCGCCGGATAATCGTGTCCCTTGGCGATCATTTGCGTACCGATCAAAATGCAGGGATCGCCGCTCTGTAGTTGCTCAAGTCGCGATTTAAGGGCTTCGCGCGAAGCTATAACATCACGATCGACGCGCAGCACGGGTGTATTGGGATAGCGATGATTCAAACCCTGTTCCAGCTGTTCGGTGCCGATCCCGTAATGCTTTATTTCGTCGTGGCCACACTCCGGGCAGCTTTCGGGCAGACCCTGGTTATAGCCACAGTGATGACAGAGCAACGCATGCTGCGACTGATGCAGGGTGAGGCGCGCGTCGCAGTTGCGGCATTGCGCCTGCCAGCCGCATTCGTGACACATTACGATCGGCGCGAAGCCACG
>Ga0316196_10000651_pt1 | contig 13957 bp, 10 predicted proteins | sample Eddsed2cm_MG_FD_204938 | JGI IMG/M metagenome (GOLD analysis project Ga0316196, IMG submission 204938) | Coastal sediment microbial communities from Maine, United States - Eddy sediment 2 cm | ecosystem: Environmental > Aquatic > Marine > Coastal > Sediment | place: USA: Maine | collected... | reverse complement strand
GCGGCTGGACAGAGGGACCCGCCGTAAAACTGCATGAATAGAGGCATTATACATAAGTTGGTTTTAAACGCAAGAAGATATTTGTAAAAAGTGGAAGGTGCTTGGAAGAGGACGACTCAGGAACATAGTTGGGGGATGAAGAGCGAAGGAACGAAGCAATACATATGGCGATCTAGTTGTCAATCTTCGTCTATATTGTGGTAAGTAAGTCGGGTCGTTCCCGCAAGAAGCGGGGTTGATTAGACAATAATGGGATCAGGCTAAGATTCCATCGCCGCTTTGATGTTCATCTCGATGCCGTTTTTTTCAAAGAAAATCTTGAGGATTCGGGCGGTAGCGCCCCAAATGCGGTAGTTTCCGTAGGAAACAAAGTAGGCCCGAAATCGTTGATTCTTGGTATCGTAGGAGCGGTGGGACCAATGTTTATCATTGGCAAGAAAATCCAGAGGAACAAAGAGAATTTCGGCAACTTCGCGGCTGTTAGGCTGAAAAGGATAAGGATAAGGGATGAAGCCCACGAAGGTATATACCAGAAAGCCGGTAGTTACCGTGGTAATAGGGTCCAGTACCCCCAGGATCTCTACATCCTCTGGCTTTAAATCAATTTCTTCTTGCGCTTCTCTCAAAGCGGTTGCCAGCAGGTTCTTGTCATCGGGATCGCGAACCCCACCGGGAAAGGAGACCTGACCCTTGTGGGCTTTGACAGTCTGGGTCCTCTTGGTAAAAAGAACGTGCAGGTTGTTGTCTTTGAGCAGCAAGGGAAAGAGCACCGCGGCGGGTATCAGGTTTTCAGGAATCGATGATTCTTGGGTTTCAAAAACCAGGTTCTGGCGTATTCTCTCCAGCATGATGGGTGAGCTCCGAATAATGCGGACAATTTGTGGATTGTAAACCATATGGTTCGCCCTCGCAACAGGGAACTCTCGCCCGAGCCCTGCGAGCTCTGTGAGAGATAAATGTGAAGTATGATGTCGCCCGGGATGGAGGGTTAGAGCTTTCTCTGAGGGCAGGTTACGACGAACTGAGATCCAGGATGACGTTCTGGTCGCCGCCGTTATTTTTTGCGAGATAGAGGGCCTGGTCGGCCTTTCTGATTAGATCATCCAGGTCTTCTTCCAGCGTTCCGTGGGAATTCTTCAATTTGGCTATGCCGATGCTTAGGCTGGTAGGCAGCAGATTTCTTTCGTTATATTCGGTTCGAAGCCTTTCCGCCACCATCAATGCCTGCTGTGGGTTGGCGTGCAGAATGGTGGCGGCAAACTCATCACCGCCATAACGGTAACCCGAGTCCACATTCTCGCGGATGCTAAGTAATATTATCCGGGCCAGTTCCTGGAGTAACCTGTCTCCCTGCTGGTGGCCGTATTTGTCGTTGTAGACCTTGAAGTTGTCGATGTCTATGAGGAGCAGATAAAGATCATAATGCTGTCGGGAAGCGCGAATGGCCTCGTTCTGTAGATTGTCGTCCAGATGTCTGCGATTGTAGAGTCCCGTGAGTGCATCGCAGGTGGAAAGTCGTCTCAGCTCAAAACGCATGTTTCGTTCACGTACAATCCGTTTTATCTTCGCCTCGAACTCGTCTATGTTAATCGGTTTGGAGATAAAGTCACTAGCACCAAGGGAAATAATGTCGGTGTAGTTGTATTCAGTCTGGTACCCGGTAATGGCAATTACATCGGTGTCGCTGAAATCAGAGGTAATCCGCTTGATCAACCCTACTCCGTTCAAGCGTGGCATATTGATGTCGGTAATCACAATGTCGAACTGTTTCTCATCCATCTTCTCCAGGGCATCAACGCCGTCAGTTGCGGTCACGCTAGCGTGCCCCATCTGACAAATCAATTCGTGGAGCAGTTCTCGCAGCTCCCCATCGTCATCAACAGAGAGCATAGACAGTTGGTACTGTTTTGGTTGGTTCATAGGACTTTCTTAGGTGTGATTCTAGTTGCTGTTATAGATTAGCAAAAATCTTGACTCACCTCTAATATATATCAGAATGCAATATCCTAAAAGAATCATTATGGAAAATTTATCTGCTCGTCAAAGCCATGTTATGAGTTACAAATTATTTTGTAGCACAAAATCGCTTTTTACTAATTTCCCCATAACTTTTGCAATCAAATATTAAGATCGGAGATGAATAGGAGGTATAGTCTCTTAATAAATATTGTCTAGGTCGGTGTGGTGACCTTAGAAGTCTTCCGTAAATTTTGTATAACAGACAAGCGTTTGAGAACTATTGTCTAAAATGTATCGTTAGTGGAGAATTCTGATCTGCCGATCGATCCGAGAGATAATTCTTTCGCATGAACTGCATGCTTAAATCCACTTTTCAGGAATGCCACGTGGCAGAAACGAGAACTCTCAGCACTCACAGAAAATTAGGTGCAACTTCAGTGCCAGAGGCTATGCTAATAATCTTGATGTCACTTTTTTCTTAGTCTCACGCGTGATCCTAAAGCCGAGATACTCACTCCTCGTTCACTAATCACTTACTCGGTGTATTCTGATTGCAGATATTGTTTTACAAGAGTTGCTCTAACATTTACAAAATGAAACTAAAGTTATATTTCATCTAAGCACGCACAATTCTGAAAAGATGGAGACGAACGCAGTCAGTGAATTAGTAGAGGAATTAAGTTGCCTGAGAGCATTCGATTCCTGAGGGTCGAATTGCCTTCACATTATTGCAGAGCACAATATATTGGCAAATCTCAACGTGGTACAAGAATTGCTAACTATAAAACAAACCCATGCTAATATTTCTTTGAAAATGGTTGACAAGTAAACATGCTTGAAGCGGCAGTTGTTAGATTAGTATAGTCATAGGGCAAGAATACCGGTATCCGAGAGGTGAATATCAAAATTCCCAAGTCATCACTATGAATGCTTTACGATTTTTTCTGATGATGTCTAATATTTAACATGGACACCTGGATTCCAACTCCACTCATCTCATGAGATCGTAGACCTGATTCTCAGCATAGATATCATCCAGCCAAAAAAGAGCAGGAATCTGCAGATAAATGTGGGCTTCGGTACACTTTTATTCTCTTAACTTGTACTCTTCTAGGGAAAGCTTTTATGGCTAACATCAGGCTCCGATATCCTGTTTATACTCTTGATCAAACACCGTTGCTTCCAGCCGGTACTATCTTGTCGGAAAAGTCCTTGCACTCATTAGTCCGGGCAAATGAACGAAGGCCTTATAAGCTCCGAACGTTGTTTAGTCATGGTACCATAAAGAAGGATGTGTTTCATTTTATACGCCAACCACCTTACCGAATAATTTTCGCCGATAATAAGCAAAATACCAAACTGTTGAACCTGTTAGATAGAGTTTTAGTGGTGTCTCCCATTTTGGAATCATTAGACTACTTCAGACAGTATGACTTCTATACTTACCGCCACATTCTCATTGTCTTAGCCTTAACCACACTTATATGTCAGGATTTGGTCGTGGACTATCAGGAATTGATGCAAGAGATTGTAGCCGGGGCTATGCATGATATCGGCAAGATCTGTGTACCCATGCAGATTCTGAAAAAAAGTTCTCCTTTGACTCAGACTGAGCGAGCTATTCTGGAGCACCACGCCGCAGCTGGATTTGTCCTCCTCTGCTACTATCACCAGGACTCCCAGCATCTAGCTGCCATAATAGCTAGGGATCATCATGAGAGAAAAGACGGTTCTGGCTATCCTTTGGGCATTCTGCTCAACGATCCCATGGTGGAAATCGTTGCAGTCTGCGATGTATATGACGCTCTCATTTCACCACGACCTTATCGACAAACTTCGTACGATAACAGGACAGCGCTGGAGGAGATAACAGTGATGGCCGAAGAGGGGGCTATAAGCTGGGAGGTGGTTCAGGTTTTGGTGGCGCACAATCGCAAAAGCAAGCCTCATTACACCGATTGTCTAGTATCAAAAGAGAAAAGGGGAAAGCCTCCAGATGAAAGTGTTTACGGCATAATTGTTCCCGACACCAATGGCTCCTTAGATGAAATTTGACTGTAGTCTGGGGTTGTATTTGCCCACCATCTCAATCTCACCACTTAAACACCACACGGCTTCTTCGAGAGTATACGAAAGCCTTCGTAGGAGGCAGAACATAGTATGTTTCCAAGGCGACTCTTTGATCGCCAACCCGAAGGGGATGCAATAGTTGAGGCAAGGCCAACGAGGTCAGAGGAATGGTGCAGGGTCGAGCTGCAATTTTGTTATTTCAGGATGTTCCAAAGTCTTAAAAAATCTACTGAACAAGAGATTCTGGTCCAAGGTGTATTGTGTGATCAGAATTGGAATTGACGAGAGAAGCTTGTCGAAATACGTCAGCTAAAATTGAAAGAGCTTCAAGCAGAGCAAATTATTATCAGTTGGTGAGTCGCTACCTCTGAGGCGCCATTTTTTGGTTGGCTATAGAAAGAAAAGACATAGGCCATGTCTGTGGGTCATTTAGAATAAAAATTGTTGTCCTCGTAATGTCAATCTGAATAGGGCAACTTGTTCATACATGAAATCCTTTTGTCTCATTGGAGTTATCAAAAAGATCCCTATTTTACCTAGTCGACCAAGGCCACGACGGCTGCGATTAAGGAACCAACAGCTCAGTGAGGGAACCCGGATGGAGTCTTCGGACTTACATGGCCCGGATGTTTCATGAATTGCCGTCACGAGACCGCGGAAAAGCGTGTGCCACCCGAGGGACTATTGCGGATTGCAGATCTACTGAAGAGCTTGAGAAAACATATGGCGTAATCTGAACTCTTAAATTCTATATCATCAATCTGTGATCAGGAATCGGAAATCCGAATTCCAAAATCGGGCTTGAAGCGTAAGTGTACAGTACGTTGCAGGATGAGCTTGTCCTGAGCCTGCTGAAGGAACACCCGAGGACGCTCGGAAGGACGTCATATCCGCGGTCTCAGCAGACATTTCGTACAAGATCCGAGCTAGGATCACGTTGACACTCCCCGAGGGCCGTGATAGATAGTGTCCATCCGGAAACTCTGGATCAAAAGTAAAGAATCCGAGCCCATCGAAGATCCCGCTATGCGGGGAAGGACCTGGCTTTGGGCTGATCCCTAAGGGGGCTTAAATGCTCTTTCCCCTCTTGCGGCAGTCTGATGGAGTGATGGAGTCTATGAAATCGCGAACTCCAAGCACCAAATTACAAACAAATCTCAAATTCCAATATTCAATGACCAAAACACAAAACAGGTTTAGAATTTCGAATTTTGGTCATTGTGATTTGGAATTTCCATTCCTCCAGTACTCCAAAACAGCTCGCAATATTTACCGGCAATCCCGCCACGGGCGGGACTGACCTGGCCCTAACGACCAGGTTTTCGGTCTTTAATAAATAGGTGACCATGTGGCGGCGCAATCAGCAGAACGTTTATGTGCAGAGCAAACGAAAGGTTAGAATACGACTGTTCACCTTTTTGACCCTGTTGTTGGCCTCACTGGTGATACTCGTCGTTAGTCTGAAGCCACGACAGCAACTCCCCCCAACGAATTCACCCACCACCTTCTATTTAGACAGATTTGCCGAGAAGAAAAACTATCGCCAGTCCGTTCATGGTACAGCTCATACCATAGCACTCGGCGATAACCTCTATCAGGTATTGGTAAACCACGGTGTCAAGATTCAGGAGGTTGGCGGGCTGATTGCGGCCTGGAGGTCCCTGCCGGAGTTACAAAAGCTGCGACCCGGAGAAATTCTGGAACTTATATTTGCACGTGACTCGCGACGATTAGAAAAGGTTCGCTATCAGAATATGCAAGGACAGGTGTTGGCAACCACCCGAACGGAGCAGGGCTGGACGACCAGCAGATACGCCCAACCAGTGGTTGTCACCTCTGCCCTGGCGCGCGGTGCAATTAAAGACTCCCTCTACCAGAGTGCAGTAGATGAAAATATTGATTTTGAGCTGGCTTTGGCACTTGCTGATATTTTCGCTTGGGATATTGACTTTTTCGTGGATCTTAGACCTGGAGACCACTATTCATTTTTGTATGGCCAACGTTTCAGAGAAGGCAAGCTCGTTGGAAACGACCGCATTGTTGCGGCCCACTTCCAAAACGGCTCAACGCGCCACCGGGCTTATTATTATCAAGCTCCCGGCAAAAGAGCTGATTACTACGACGACCAGGGGAATTCCCTGCGCAAAGTGTTTCTCAAGTCTCCGCTGCGTTACTCACACATCAGCTCCGGTTTTTCAAAGCGGAGGTTACATCCCATATTGAAAATCTACCGGCCTCATCCTGGCGTTGATTACGCAGCGCCCACGGGAACACCTGTTGCGGCCGTGGGGGACGGGCGGGTAATCTCTAAAAAGTGGAAAAACGGCTATGGTCGCTTTATCGCCATACGGCATAATAGCCGTTACATTACAAGCTATGGGCACTTATATCGCTATGCTTCGAAGATTAAAGTGGGATCGAACGTGAAACAAGGCCAGGTCATTGGTTATGTGGGTGCGAGCGGGTTAGCCACCGGTCCTCATCTTGACTTTCGTATGAAAAAAGATGGCCGTTTTGTCAATCCACTCAAGAATCGACTGCCGGCTGCCCGGCCAGTTCCTCCAAACTATCTGTCAGACTTCAAGAAGCGAGTTGCTTCTCTGGAAAAAGAACTTGACCAGACTCAATCTCCACAAGGTTCCCATGCAACCCTAGCGATTTCTGTGAACCAATGAGTGAACCAGGATATTTTATGCATTGCTGTCGCGAGACCACGAAACTGGGAACCCGCTTGCGGGACTGAGCGGAGCGGAGCGAGCGCGAAGAAGATGGGCGTGCCACGCGCAGCGCAGGCGCTTGCGCCGCGTGCCGGGCAACCGCAGGGTGTTGGTTCCGAGGCGTACCTGAACGGTACGTCGCAGGGGCCGCCTGTCCTGAGCCTGTCGAAGGAACACCCGAGGACGCCAGGAAGGACGGCCAGATCCGTGGTCGCAGCAAGTCATTCATGAAATATCCTGGTTAAGCAAGTGTCTATTGGGGAAAGGGAGTTTTTGCTGAAGGAGTCCATATGTTGCCAAACCGCTGGCCTGTAATTATGTTCCTGGGAGTGCTGTTGAGTATTTCGGTATCAGGCAATAAGGCAGCTCAGGCATATATTCTTCCTCCCGAGCAAATCATAGAGTACGTCAGTAAACAAACTGCCAGGATATACAATTTCCATTTTGTCGTATCGGCCGAGAGTCCTGACCCTGAGCTACCCGAGACAATGATGAGAAGGGAGATGGTAATTTATGCTGCCCGACCTGATTTCTTACGCCAGGAAATGGTTGGAGAGGCTGGAAGTGACATCACCCTGGTAAGCTCAAGTAGGCGGCTTTCCGTTACAGCTGGACATCTTTTGGCAGAACCACCCCGTCATGAGGACATCTTCGCCATTCTGTTGCACGCTAACTCACCGCAGACCCTGGAAACATTACTGGCGTCGGAGCAGGTAGATTTGAGCCAAGCACACATTAGCCGTTTTGATAAACGGATAGCTTACGTGATTGGCGGCCCACCCGGAGAAGCCAAATCACCCCAGTTTTGGTGTGACAAGGACAAGTTCTTGCCCTTGCGCTTGATTGGGCGCAGGTTGTATCACAACGTCGCTGATCTGGTGGACATCCGCTTTCTTTCATATCAAAAGGTTGGAGAGTCCATCTGGTTGCCATGGGTAATTGAGTTCTACCGTCAAGATAAGTTGTTCCTGCGCTTAACCGTGCAGAAAGCATACTACAATGAACGCTTGCCGGATTCGCTCTTCGATTTTGAGGCGTTTGCTGCAAAGTACCCGCCACCGCCCCCCCCAATGGAGCCAGCAGAGAAACCTCCTGAAGACCTGGAACAAATGCGCCGCTACCTGGAGAAAAAGTACGAGTAAAGGGTATCTTATACTTTGATCTACTAAAGTGAGCCTAAAATCCGAGATCCGAAAAACGACCATTTACTTTACTCCGTTATATAGCGCTATAAGGAAGCCTGATTGAAAATTCACCACAGAGGCACAGAGGACACGGAGGAGTGTGTTTTTTCCCTGGCCGGGAGACGACGGCCAGGGAAAAGAGCCTCCGCCTTCGGCGAAAGCTCTTTAGCCTGTTACCACTTTTGACACGAAACCGCCGGGTTAGTAGATCGTGCCCGGAGGGCTGCGATCTTTTGCCCGATCGCCGTCTCCCGATCGGGCAAAAAATATAGTTCCCTCTGTGTTCTCCGTGTCTCCGTGGTTAGTAAACGCATATTTCCAACTCTGGCATCTACAATATGCGGAGCTAAAGGAATAGGCGTTATTCGAAATTGGGAGAGTACCGATGAGCACGATTTTTGTCGAGGTGGCGGTAGTGCTGCCGGTTATCGGTACCTATTACTACAGGGTGCCCCCAGACTTGCGCCGAGAGGTAGCGGTGGGGCGGCAGGTGTTGGTGCCATTTGGCAGGAGGCGGCTGACCGGCTATGTACTCAGGCTGGAAGAGCAGCTGCCAACTACCATTGACGCAGCCATCCGCGATATTCTCCAGGTCAGTTCAGAGGAATGTTATTTCAGCGAAGCGCACCTACCATTTTATCGGTGGCTCAGCAATTACTACCTTGCACCTCTGGGGGAAGTAATAAAGTCCGCTTTGCCAAGGGGCACCAGCACCAGCACCCGTCGTGCCGCCTTCGTTCGGGAGGCGGGCCTGCGTTCAGTCCGTCAGTCAACTTTCACTGAAGAAGAAGCCGCAGTGCTCTCTTTGCTCCGGGAGCACCCTGGTTTGTCCCTGGCGCAGATTCGTCGCCGCTTGCCCAAACAGAGAGTGGACCGTGTTTGTCGAACCCTTGGTCGTAAGAATCTAATTGTCTGGGAGGATCAGCAACAGGAGCCTCAGATAAAGCCTAGGAATCTCAAGGTGGTCAGAGGACTGCACCATCTTGAGACATCATCCCTCTCAGAAGAACAGCTGAAACCAAAAGAGAAGGAAATACTCACACTGTTGGAAGAAGGCCCCAGGCTGCTCCGCGATCTAAAAGGGATGGTAGCACATGGTTACTACTGGGTTCGAAAAATGGCCGATCGAGGCTTGGTTTCAGTGAACTTGGAAGAGGTCTATCGTGACCCCGTCGGCCCACCCCTCATTGAGGCTACTCCCCCACACCAGCTTACCGGTCATCAGGAGCAAGCACTTGGGGCCATCACCCAGGCCCTTGAAAAGAACTGCTTCGCCAGCTTTTTGCTCCACGGAATAACCGGCAGCGGCAAGACCGAGGTGTATATAGCTGCCGCGGCTGAAGCCTTGCGGCTGGGACGCCAGAGTCTGATACTGGTGCCGGAGATCGCTCTCACTGCTCAGATAGAAGGACTTTTTCGCCAAAGGTTCCAATCTCGGGTGGCCATCCTCCACAGCGGCCTCGGCAGTGGTGAGCGGAGGGATGAGTGGGTGCGAGTTCGCAGGGCTGAAGTTGATGTGGTGGTGGGAGCCCGCTCGGCACTGTTCGCACCTCTAGACCGACTGGGACTTGTGGTAGTAGACGAGGAGCATGACAATTCCTACAAACAGGAAAGAACCCTTCGGTATCATGGGCGAGACGCGGCCGTGATGCGCGCCAAGTTGGAAGCGGCTGTGGTAGTCATGGGTTCAGCAACTCCTGCTCTGTCTTCATATTACAATGCTCTTCAAGGAAAATTCCGTTTGCTTACCCTGCCAGATCGAATCGATCAACGTCCCCTGCCCAAGGTCACCGTCATCGACATGAAGCTTCAGAGAAAGGTTGATGTGCTCTCTATTCCCCTGCGCCAGGCCTTGGCCGATACCCTTGCTGCTGGTAAGCAGGCTCTGCTGCTCATCAATCGACGCGGTTACGCCAATTTTCTCCTCTGCCGTCGCTGCGGCCATGTTACCCACTGTCACAATTGCGCTGTGAGTCTTACTTGGCATCAGGCCGGCGAGGAACTCCGCTGCCACTTGTGCGGCCTTGCTATGGCTGTGCCCCCAGTGTGTCCCCAATGTGATGCTGCTACCCTCAAACCCTTTGGATTTGGCACCCAGCGGGTGGAGTCGGAGGTACAGCGTTTTTTTCCGGAAGCCCGGGTCAGCCGCATGGACCGAGACACAACGAGGAGCAAGCGGTCATATCTCCAGTTTCTCTCTGATCTCAGCCGCGGGCGGACCGATATTCTTGTAGGTACTCAAATGATCGCCAAAGGCCACGACTTTCCTAATATCACTCTCGTGGGGGTGGTGAGTGCAGATATTGCTCTGCAGTGGCCGGATTTCCGCGCTGCTGAGAATACCTTCCAAGTTTTGACCCAGGTGGCGGGACGGGCAGGCCGGGGTGATAGTCTGGGAACGGTGCTGGTGCAGACGTACAACCCGGAGCACTACTCTATCCGTTTTGCCAGGATGCACGACTATAGTGGGTTTTTTAAAGAGGAGATGGCTTTTCGCCAGGAACTGGGCTATCCGCCATACCTACGGCTGATACTGTTTCACTTGGCGGGCAACGTGGAGGAGAAGACCTTAGAGGCTGCGCAGAGGCTCGCGGCTAAATGCCAGGAACTCCTTCAGCAACGGCCGGAGTTTCTTCAGGAATTACAAATGCTCGGTCCGGTGGCTGCTCCCCTTGCCCGCGTCAAAGGCAAGCATCGCTGGCACCTGCTGCTCAAGTCCAAAAAATCAACTCCCCTTTTGGAAGTCGGGCGACAGCTTGTGAATTGGGGGTACGGTGAGTTTAAAGGTTTTGGCGTGAACCTCACCGCCGATGTGGACCCGATCTCACTGATTTAGGCTCTCAGCGATCAGCTTTCAGCTCTCAGAAAAAACATGGGTAAGAAGTTTTCTTTTGTGGAACTTTAGGCATTTCCCTAGCTGACACCTGACACCCGACAACTACTTCTCACAGCCCTTTCTTTTCAAACCATCTGAAAAGTGCCAGAGCCCCAACAATGAATATGGGAACTATAACCCAATGGTTGACACCTAGCACCTGGGGCAAAGTAATCTTGCCAAGTTTTCCCCAGGTAAGGATGGATGTTTTCAAGGCGGGATAAACTTCGGCAAAAACGGCGGCACCAACCAGCATGCCCAGGATGCCCCAAAGCGAATCCCACCTGCCCTCCCCTAAGGCTCCAGCAGAGGTACCCGGACAGTAGCCTAAAAGACCCCAGCCAGCACCAAAAATAAGACCACCAATGATATTTGCACCCAGATTGGTGGGTTTCACTGATAATTTTACCAGGCCCAGATCCTTAAGGATATAAACTCCGACCATGCCAACGAGAACTGTGGAGAGCATGAATTTTACAATGGTCATGTCCATCAAGCGCAGGGCGCCAAGTTGCTTGTCGTAACGAAGCACCCGACCTTTTTGCAACAAGAAGCCAAAGAAAATACCGGTGACAAGTCCATAGATGAGCACTTTCATGGCTGCTTACCTCCCACCGTAGAGAATTCTGGCCACAACGAGACCACCAGCAAAAAAACATATGAGGGCTATGTATCCACTAATTGCCAGCTGAGCGGAACCGCTCAGTCCATGGCCACTGGGTCAACCGCCGGCCAACCTGGCCCCAAACATGGCCACAACCGCACCCAGAAAGGCGACAATGGCCCTCTTGCCAAGGCTGCTGCCAAAACGGTTTTTCCACATGTCAGGCAGGGCCTGCCAGCGGAAGCTGGTCGAGGTGGTCGATGAGATCAGCGATCCCAGAAAAATGCCAAAAACAAACATCCACTGCCAGTCAATCTTGGGCGCTTCACTCTGGAAGTAAGCCAATTTCGCTACCCGTTCGGGGCTGAATAATTCTTCGACCATTCCGGCGGAGCGGACAAAGGATGTGGAAGCGCCGAAGTACTTACCAGCAATCAAAACTGACAGTACCAGGACTAAGCCGCTCAATGCTCCCGCCAGATAGGGGCTCCAGCCATCATCTGCTCTGTGGTTCATTTTCCACCGACCTCCTTTCCATGTCCTTTTCCTGACGAAACGATGCAGAAAACGATTAATTGCTTATTGAAGAGAAGATTCAATACTATCTTCGTATAGATAGAAATGTGAACACTTTAACATGGCAGATTGGCCAGGCACAAGATTTTTCACCCTTGCTTGAGGATTGTGGTTGTTGCAGATGAGGGAGGGCAATCCTTAGTTAGGATAGCGGGGAAAGGATGGAAATATTACGATGGGGTGTCGGAATGATGGAGTGCTTTCTTCTGACTCCCGAATTCTGGCTCCTGACTCCTTCTCAATCAACATCGGGTTCAGAATCCTCTAGGGTTGAATAGGTCCTCCTATTTGTTTAGCTAAGCTAGATATACATGACCATTATGGTGAGATCTGCTTGATTCTCCTCAAAGTCCTTAACGAAACCTTGCAGGGACGCGATCTCATTGAAACCCAGTTTCCTGAAGATTGTCCGGGCTTCAACAGATGTGGGTGCAATCTCTGCGGTGAGCTGCTCCAAACCGAAGTAGGCTGCTATCTCGATCAATTCTTGAATGAGGCGCGCCGCCAACCCTTTTTGTCTGTAGTCTGGGTCGCTGGTGATACGAATTTCTCCCTGATGTTTTGTCCAGCCAATTTGATTGAAATGAAGAGTGGCATTGGCCACAATGTGGCCATCATCTAAAGCAAGCACTGGTAGGACAACATCATAGTCCAGATCGTAAATCCAATGTTCAATTACCTCGAGATCGGTTACATCATCTTTCAACCCCATTCTGTCTTCGGGGGGCATTCTCAAGAAATATTCGTGCAGTGCCTGCTGGTCTTCTTTTCTGAGAGGCCTCAAGGTGAGTTGGGTCCCATCTTTTAGAGTTGTTCTCTTAGGGTATTCATAAAGAATCATGGAGAAGCAACCTCCTTTTCTCTATTTTCTGTTTTCTTACATGTTCTTTATTTTAGGCATTTTAGACACTTTAGCTCACTTTAGACATTTGCCCCTAGTAATACCATTCGCGTTCGACAATGCAGGCGATTCCCATGCCGGCTGCCAAGCCCACATTTGAGTCCCTTTTCTGCATCTCATAGAGAAGAGTGGTTAATATCCTGGCACCACTTGAGCCCATGGGATGTCCTAAAGCAATGGCGCCGCCATTGACGTTGACTATCTCCGGATCAAGGTTCAACTCCCTCAGGGATAAAATGGTCTGAGCAGCGAAGGTTTCGGTGAGTTCCACTAGATCGATTTCCTTGTCAAGCTTAGCCCAGACTTTATGAAGAGCACTTCGCACTGCATAAATGGGTCCGTAGCCCATGAGCTCAGGTTCACACCAGTGATAATCATAGCCAATGAATTTGGCCATGGGCTTGATTCCCATCTTGAAGGCCTTTTCTGCACTCATCAATAACAGTGCTGCGGCCCCATCTGCGACTCCCGAGCTATTCCCTGCAGTTATGGTTCCGGCCTTGGCAAAGGCAGGCTCCAGTTTAGCCAAAGTCTCAGCGGTCGCGCCGAATCTAGGATTCTCGTCGGTAGCACAAATATTTGGGTCTCCTGCTGTTTGGGCCACCTCAACTGGCACGATCTCGTCTTTGAAACGGCCGGAAGTTGTTGCAGCTTCAGCCTTCTGATGACTCCTCGCAGCGTATGTGTCCTGTTCTTCCCTGCTGATTCCGAACCTCTCTCCAACGCTATCCGGGGCAGTGCCCGCTTCAGTGTCCCCAAAGGAGCACCAAAGCCCGTCCTGGATCATGGTCTCGAGGGCTTTCTCGGACCCCTTTTCAGGCTGCTCGGCAGTTTGCGGCAGAAAGAAAGTGGCGGCGCTCATATTTTCCATGCCCCCGGCAACAATGATATCCGCGTCTCCCGACTTTATGGTCTGAGCTGCCATGATTACCGCTTTCATTCCCGCACCACAAACCTTGCTCACTGTAAAAGACGGACTGTATTGGCTTATCCCAGCTCGCACTGCGGCCTGTCCTGCCGAATTCTTGCCCAGGCCCGCCTGCAGCACGTTACCCATTATCACCTCATCAA
>Ga0316196_10000649_pt1 | contig 13969 bp, 9 predicted proteins | sample Eddsed2cm_MG_FD_204938 | JGI IMG/M metagenome (GOLD analysis project Ga0316196, IMG submission 204938) | Coastal sediment microbial communities from Maine, United States - Eddy sediment 2 cm | ecosystem: Environmental > Aquatic > Marine > Coastal > Sediment | place: USA: Maine | collected... | reverse complement strand
TCGCATCCGGCGCGACCGAAGTGCGGGTTTCCGCGAGCGAGTCTGAGCGACAGATTTTCTGGGCCGGCCGTAAGAACGCGTTCCCGGCAGTGGGGCGCTTGTCGCCGGACTACTATTGCATCGACGGCACCATTCCGCGCCGCGAGCTGCCCGGGGTGCTGACGGCGATCGCATCCTTGTCCGAGGAGTTCGGCCTGAAGGTGGCAAATGTGTTCCATGCGGGAGATGGCAATCTGCACCCCCTGATACTGTTCGATGCCAACGTAAGCGGTGAGCTCGAGAAGGCCGAGCAGCTCGGGGCACGTATCCTGGGGCTGTGTGTCCAGGTCGGCGGTACCATCACAGGTGAGCACGGCGTGGGCATCGAGAAGATTCATGAGATGTGCACTCAATTCAGGCCTTTGGAGCTGGAGCAGTTCCATGCGGTCAAAGCTGCGTTCGATCCCCGACGACTGCTGAACCCGGGCAAGGCGGTACCCACTCTGGCGCGATGCGCGGAGTTTGGTGCCATGCATGTGCACAACGGCCAGTTGCCGTTTCCCGAACTCGAGCGTTTTTGAAGGGGCAGAACAATGAATGGCGACATGGCCGACGTGCTCTGCGAACGGGTCAAGGCGGCCAACGAACACGGTCTGGCCTTGGCCTTGGTTGGCGGCGGCAGCAAGCGCTTCTTCGGGCGCGAGCCACACGGTGAGCCCATGGAGCTATCCGGTCACCGGGGAATTGTCAGTTACGAGCCCACCGAATTGGTCATCACCGCCCGCTGCGGAACGCCCTTGTCGGAATTGGAGGCCGCGCTGGCCGAGCGTGATCAGATGCTGGTGTTTGAACCGCCCCATCTGGGTGTGGACGCCACCGTCGGCGGCACCGTTGCCTGTGGGCTGTCCGGGCCGCGCAGACCGTTTGCCGGGGCGGTGCGCGATGCCGTCCTGGGTGTGAAGCTGATCAACGGCAAGGGTGAGGCGCTGACCTTCGGTGGTCAAGTGATGAAGAATGTGGCGGGATACGATCTCTCCCGTCTCATGTGTGGCGCGCTTGGCACCTTGGGCGTCATTCTGGAAGCATCGTTCAAGGTTTTGCCGAAGCCCGGCGTCGAAGCAACCCGAAGAATCGAGCTACCCGCGCCGGAGGCCATTGATCGGATGAGTCGCTGGGCTGGTCAGCCGCTGCCGCTGAGCGCGGCCTGCCACGACGGAGAGGCCCTCTATCTGCGCTTGTCCGGCGCGGAATCTGCGGTACGCGCAGGCGAACGCCAGCTGGGGGGCGACGCGGTCGCTGACGGAGAACGGTTCTGGGCTGAGATTCGTGAGCAGCAACACCCGTTTTTCGCCGGCGACGAGCCGCTCTGGCGACTGGCCGTGCGCAGCGGTGCCCCCCAGCCGGATTTGCCGGGCCGCTGGTTGGTCGACTGGTGTGGAGGACAACGATGGCTCAGAACAGATGCGCCGGCCACACGGATACGGGACGAGGCCCAGGCCCTGGGCGGGCATGCCCAGTGTTTTCGCGGAGGCGATCGTGCAGCCGACGTGTTTCATCCCTTGCCCGATGCGCTCATGGGTCTGCATCGCAGCCTCAAGGCGGCGTTGGACCCCAAGGGCATTTTGAATCCGGGCCGTCTCTACCGGGACCTGTAAACGAGTCACAGACGCTATGCAGACCAATCTCGCTGATTTCATTCGAGATACTCCGGAGGGTGAGGAAGCCAACGGAATTCTCCGCAATTGCGTGCATTGTGGCTTCTGCACCGCCACCTGTCCGACCTATCAACTACTGGGTGACGAATTGGATGGGCCCCGAGGCCGCATCTATCTCATCAAACAGGTGCTCGAGGGTCATCCGGCCACTGACAAGACTCAGCTGCATCTCGACCGTTGCCTGATCTGCCGCGCCTGCGAAACCACCTGTCCGTCGGGGGTCGATTATCATCGGCTGTTGGATATCGGACGCCAGGTGGTGGAAGAGCAAGTTCCGCGTTCCATGCCTCAGCGTGCGCTCCGGCGCGGCATGCGTGAGGTTCTGGGCCACCGCGCCAGATTCACGCCGCTGCTGCGCATGGGCCAGACGGTGCGAGGATTGATGCCGGCTCCGTTGCGTGAGCTGGTGCCCGAGCGCCAGTCGGAAGGGGTTTGGCCGGAGCCAAGACATGGTCGGCGCATGCTGGTTCTGCAGGGTTGTGTTCAGCCCGCCATTGCACCGAATATCAATTCAGCCGCCGCACGGGTGCTGGATCAACTCGGGATCAGTCTGATCCGCGTCTCGGGTGAGGGCTGTTGCGGCGCCTTGAATCACCATCTGGATGCACCGGAGGAAGGCTTGGCCCGGGCTCGCGCCAACATCGACGCCTGGTGGCCCGAGATCGAGGCCGGTGCGGAGGCGGTTATCGTTACCGCCAGCGGTTGTGGCGCGTTCGTCAAGGAGTATGGAACTCTGTTGAAGGACGATCCCGTTTACGGACCACGTGCCCAGCGGATCGACACCCTGAGTGTCGACCTGTGTGAAGTCCTGGCGCGGGAGGATCTGACCGGGTTGAAGCCAACACATTCGCCCGGAACCGTCGCGTTCCACACGCCCTGTACCCTGCAGCACGGCTTGCGCCTGAACGGCGTCGTGGAAGGCATACTGGCGGGTCTGGGTTTTCAGCTGGCGCCGGTGCCGGATGCACACCTCTGCTGTGGGTCGGCCGGCACCTACTCGATTCTGCAGAAAAGCCTGTCCAGTCAGTTGCGGGAAAACAAGATCGCGGCTTTGCAATCCGCTGGACCCGCTGCCATCGCCACCGCCAACATTGGTTGCCTGACCCATCTTCAGGGCGGAGCTGAGGTGCCGGTCAGCCACTGGATCGAACTGGTGGATCAGGCCTTGGCCTGACCGCAGGCGGTGGCGATCAGGGCCGCGTCTGCCGCCGGTCACCGGACGAACAGCCGGCTTTCAGGAAGCTTTGGATTTCACGCCATTGGCTCGCACTAAGGCGACCGGTGCAACTTCCATAGAGCGCTTCCTGCACCGCCAGAACGAAGCTTCCCAGGCAGCGGCGCTCCAGAACCTGACGCTGCATTCCCGCCGCGATAGCGTTTAATGTCGTATGCCCGATCACGATTCTGCTCCCTGTGAACCCAAGATTCACTCAACCGAAATGACCTTGTGACCTGTGAATCGTAAAGCGACATCCACACCGGCGCCGTGTGAAACATCACACATTTGATCCGCAACCGTGTGCGCGGCGCCGCCTTCTAGGCCGGCTGGCTCATCCTTGGCCATGATGGTAGCCGCCGCATTTGCGCCGTATCGCAAGATCATTGATCTTGATCGCATGCGGGCTCTGGCCAGCCGCTGCTGGCGGATCATGGGGCCTGACGCCCAGGTCCACCCGGGTAATCTGTGCTGGCGACTCGGGCAGATCGATGCTGCCGAGCGTGGCCGGAACGTGGGCCTCTGGACTTGGCGCGGTGATCTGGTTGGGTTTGCGGTGATCCACCGCCAGGCGCCGGCGGATCTGCTGGTTGACCCGACATGGATGGACCAAACCGGTTTGGTCCGGCAGATGGCGACCTGGGTTTGCCAACGGACGGATCAGATCGGCGGACAGGCTGCGGCAGCCATGGGTCCGGGTCTGGGATGTCTGTTGAACACAGCAGAGCGGGCTCGCATCCTGACCGACATGGGCTTTCGGCCCGGACTGCGTTGTTATCAGCGTATGCTGCTGGAGCCCATCAGTGGACTGGAACCGTGCGCCGAAGCGGCTCAGGCCGACTTGCCGCCGTTGGCCGGCCACGCCGCGCTGGGCCCCTGGCTCGCTTTGTATCGCAGGGTGTTCCAATACAGTCCGCTTACCGAAGCCGGCTTAAAACGCGTGCGGGCCAGTCCGGGTTATCAGCCGCGATTGAGTCGGGTTGCGGTAGATGCCGATCGGCGTCCCGTCGCCTTCGTTATTGCTTGGCTCGACCTGGCCAGCAAAAGCGTTGAACTCGAGCCAGTCGGCTGTGATCCACTTTGGCGCCGGCGAGGGTTGACCCGAGCCCTGGTCCGCGATGCACTGTCACTGGCCGCGGCGCAGGGGGCGACCCGCGCATCGCTGACCACCCGCAGCGATGATCTCTGTGCCATTCGATTCTATGAACGTTGCGGTTTCAGGCCTTACGCGCTGGAGCGTGAGTTCATGCCGCCCAACTCACCGGTTGCTGTCTAGGGAGCCATGCGGGAAGTTCGGTTATTCACAGAGCGCCGCTGATGAACCAAGGTAAGGCGCACACCGCAGGGAATGGCAGGCCCTTCCCTGGGCATCTGCCCGGTCGGAAGGTAAAGAGCCGAGGCGCCGTCCAGTTCGATAAATCGGGCCGAAACGGCTGTGCTACAGACCGTTCAATTTCTACCGCGCAGGCTCGCGTTCGCTTCACCTATACTTGTGCAGAACGATGTTGTTGGGCGATGCATCCGAATGCGGCGTTGCTGCTGGGCGCTTCACCGGTGTGTTCAAGAAGATTCCGGCCCGCTGTGAAATCTAAAAAAGCGCGCTGCGCGATCCACAGTCTCAACCCGCCTTCGATCAAGCGCGGAGTATGTTTGGGGCGCTGAATCGAATCGCCGTACGCGCATTGGAGTGTTCATGGAGTGCAATGATTCGGCCCTTTTCTCTGAACTGACACCGCAACACCTGCGCACGATTACCGCCCACGGTGTTCACCGCCAATACCCCAAGCACAGCATTCTAATCACCGAGGGTGACAACAGTGATTCGCTCTATGTGATCGAAGAGGGTCAGGTCAAGGCCTACGTCAGTGACGAACACGGCAAGGAGTTCACCCTCAGCATGCTTGGCCCGGGCGAACATTTCGGAGAATTGGCCCTGATCGATTCCACACCCCGGTCCGCCTCTGTTGTCACCATGACGCCCTGCCGGATGACGGTCGTTTCCAAGGAGGACTTTCGCCAGTGTCTGGCCAATGATCCTGAGATCGCCATGGAGCTGATTCGCTCCCTGTCCCGCCGCTATCGGGCCCTCACCGAACGGGTGCGCAACCTGGCTTTGCTGGATGTGTACGGCCGGGTCGCCCGCACCCTGCTCAGCATGGCAACCGATCATGATGGTGAGAAAATCATCGATCAGCGTTTGACCCACCAGGAAATCGCGAGCATGGTCGGCGCTTCGCGGGAGATGGTCAGCCGCATCATGAAAGACCTGACCACCGGCGGTTATCTGGAAGTGCGTAACCGGCGTATCGTCATTCGAAGCAAATTGCCGCCGGCCTGGTAACCGACTGTTCGATCCGCGTCTCGCGATTTGTGAACCTCATCACATCGCTGTCACACCGTGCTTGCTAATGTTTTAACCCACGATGTGTAAACAGTCGATCCGCGTGAGGCATTTCGGGGGCGCAACGAATTGGAGATCTTCATCAGCATTGTCTATCTGGTTCTGCTGTTCGTTCTGATTGGGCGCGTTGACCGCGGTCCTGACGCACCCAGGTTCAGACCCGATACCCGCAGCGTACCCGATGGCTTGGACGCTACAGTGGCCGCGGAGGCTTCACCCGAACGACAGCGGGCGGCGTAAGCTGCTGTTTCGTCTTTTGCAGCGTCGCTTTCTCGCCCGTCATCTCCACCACGGCGCGATTGCGACTTGTCTCAGTGGAACGGGACACTCGCAGCGCGTTGAAGCAGCCTCACTCGGCACGCCACGGCGTTGAAAACGCCTTCAAAAGGCGCATTCGCTGGGTGTAACTTTCGCTTTCGCTTTCGCTTTCGCTTTGTCTCTCACTCGACCGGGACTTTTTCAACGAGCGGCTGAGTCGAGCACTCATTCCTGTCGTCTCGCAGAAGCCAGCGCCCGCCTCGCTTCCTCGGCCGGGTGATGTACAATCGCCAGTCGACTGGATTTGGCTGAAAACCCGAGTATGACCTACTGCCTCGCCGTCCGCCTCAATGCCGGCATGGTGTTCGCCTCCGATACCCGGACCACGGCGGGCATCGATCAGGTCAGCGCCTATCGGAAAATGCATACCTTCGTCTGGGAAGGCGAACGCATGTTCACATTGCTGAGTGCGGGCAACCTGGCTACCACCCAGTCGGTGGTCAAGCAGATCGAATTGGACAACGAGTCCGCCGGCGAGCACGTCAGTCTCGGGACGGTGGAGCATTTCTACCAGGCTGCAGAGTACGTGGGTGAGATCAACGCCCGCATCCAGCAACGTCACGAAGGGATGGCTCAGCAGTCGGTGAATTTCGAGGCCAGTTTTATCCTGGGCGGCCAGATCTCCGGTCAGCCCCAGGAATTGCTGTTGATCTATCCTCAGGGCAATTTCATAGAAGTATCGACGGAGTCGCCGTTCTTGCAGATCGGCGAAACCAAGTATGGAAAGCCCATACTGGATCGGTTTCTCGATGCCGGAGTGAGTCTGGAGGATGCCGCACGCTGTGCCCTGGTTTCCATCGATTCCACCATACGGGCCAATCTCAGTGTCGGCCCACCAGTCGATCTGCTGATGTATGAGAAAGACAGCATGGCGGTACAGCGCCAGATGCGATTCAAAGCCAATACGCCGTACTACGCTTCACTGCGCAAGAATTGGATCGAAGGGCTCAAGGGCGTGTTCGATTCGCTGCCACGTTTCGAGTGGGAGAAGGCGGGCCCGTGATCCGCTCAATCGAGTGTTGCCGTCCGGCGTTTGACTTGTGAGGCCGGCACCTGCCCCGTTTGCCTGATCGCGTCCGTTCCCCGAATCTTCCCAAACGGCTAAAACCAAGGACCCGATCTGCCGTATGCTTGGATCATCATCCAGGCCCCGGATTGACCGTGGGCGCTTAGTGGGGTTTCCTCAATGTCGATTCGCGTCGCCATCCGACACCAGACCTCGTATCGATTCGATCGCCCGGTTGCACTGACACCGCATGTGGTCAGATTGCGTCCAGCGCCGCATACCCGCACGCCTATTGAAGCCTACTCGCTGAGGGTCGAACCTGACGATCATTTCATCAACTGGCAGCAGGATCCTTTCGGTAACTATCTGGCGCGGCTGGTGTTCCATGAGAAGACCCGGTCCTTGAGTTTCGACGTAGAGGTGATCGCCGACATGACGGTGATCAACCCCTTTGACTTCTTTGTCGAGGAGTATGCGGAACGCTTTCCGTTTGAGTATGCCGCGGACCTGAAGCGCGACCTTGCACCGTATCTCACGCTTTCCGAGGACGGCCCTCTGCTCCGGGATTGGGTGGCCGGAATTGATCGCAGTGCGAACAACAGCACCGATTTTCTGGTCAACCTGAATCATCAGCTCTATCAGGGGATTGAGTACAGCATCCGCATGGAGCCGGGGGTTCAGACCTGCGAGCAGACCCTGGAAAAAGCCCTGGGCTCGTGCCGGGACTCGGGATGGTTGCTGGTGCAGATACTCCGTCACCTGGGCCTGGCCGCCCGGTTCGTGTCGGGTTACCTGGTTCAACTGGCATCCGATCAGAAGTCGCTTGACGGACCTTCAGGGCCGGAGCGGGATTTCACCGATTTGCATGCTTGGGCTGAGGTCTACCTCCCCGGGGCCGGCTGGCTGGGCCTGGACCCCACCTCCGGCCTGTTTGCCGGGGAGGGGCATATTCCGTTGGCCTGCACCGCAGTGCCGGGCAGCGCCGCGCCCATCACCGGTGCGACCGAGCCCTGTGAAGTGAGCTTTGAATTTGAGAATTCGGTCACCCGCATCCACGAGGATCCCCGGGTTACCAAGCCTTACAGCGACCACCAATGGCAGGCGATCAACGCGCTTGCGTATCAGGTCGATGGCGAATTTGAGACCGGTGATGTGCGCCTGACCATGGGTGGAGAACCCACCTTTGTTTCGATAGACGACATGGAAGCGCCGGAGTGGAACACCGCCGCTGACGGCCCGCACAAACGCGAGCTGGCGCACGATCTGTTGCTGCGGCTGCGAGATCGATTCGCGCCGGGTGCCCTGCTGCACCACGGTCAGGGCAAATGGTACCCCGGGGAACCGCTTCCGCGCTGGGCGCTGGGTTGCTTCTGGCGCAGGGACGGCGTCGCCCTCTGGCGTGATCCGGCGCTGCTGGCGGACACGAGCCGTGAGTATGGTCACGACCGGCTGGACGCGGAGCGATTTGCCCGGGCCTTGACTGCTCAACTCGGGGCCAAGACCACCCATTTGCTGCCGGCCTTTGAGGACCCGGTTTATCACCTCTGGCAGGAAAGCATCCTGCCCGTGAACCTGGACCCACTTGAAGCGGACTTGAACAACGCGGACGAAAGGGCCCACTTGGCGAGGGTTCTGAGCGAGGGTTTGGGCAATCCGGTGGGCTACACGCTGCCGATTCGCTGGGATGTGGCCAAGGGCGTCTGGCGCAGCAGCCACTGGACGTTTCGGCGCGGGCACCTGTTTCTTGTGGCCGGCGAGTCCCCGATGGGCCTGAGATTGCCCCTGGACTCCATACCCTGGGTCGCGCCCGAGGCGCGCGATCCGGACCAGCCCCGCAGTCTGTTTGACGCGTTGCCGGAACTGGGCGACCCCTACGGTGAGGTAACCCGTCGCTACAGCCATCTGGACACCCAGGTGGATGCGCACCCTGAGGTTCGCGATCAGCCCCCGGCCGACGAGGGCCCGGCTGAGGACGACATTGCCCATACCGCGGTTTGTGTCGAGGCGCGAAACGGCCTGCTGCATGTGTTTCTGCCGCCAATGACGGATCTGGAACACTACCTGGATATGGTGGCCTCCCTGGAGGTGACGGCGGCCAACCTTGAAATGCCCATTGTGTTGGAGGGCTACGAGCCGCCGCGCGACTGGCGCATCGAACGGCTGTTGGTGACCCCGGACCCGGGTGTCATCGAAGTCAATGTGCACCCGGCCGGTAGCTGGGACGAGTTGGTGGCCACCACCGAGACCCTCTACGAGGAAGCTCGGAACGCCCGTCTCGGTACCGAGAAGTTCATGCTGGATGGTCGCCATACCGGTACCGGCGGCGGCAATCATGTGACCCTCGGTGGCAAGACCCCGGCGGACAGTCCCATGCTGCGCCGTCCCGATCTGCTGCGTAGCTTGTTGACTTACTGGCAACATCATCCCGGGCTCTCGTTTCTTTTTTCGGGGATGTTTATCGGGCCCACCAGTCAGGCGCCGCGGGTGGACGAGGGACGGCCCGAGAATCTCTATGAGCTGGAAGTTGCGTTTCAACACATGCCGGCCGGCGAAGTGGCCGAGCCCTGGCTGGTGGACCGTCTCCTGCGCCATCTGCTCACCGACATCACCGGCAACACCCATCGTTCTGAATTCTGTATCGACAAGCTGTACTCACCGGACAGCCCGACGGGACGTCTTGGGTTGGTGGAGTTACGTGCTTTCGAGATGCCACCCCATGCCCGGATGAGCCTTGTGCAAATGCTGTTGCTGCGTGCGCTGGTGGCCCGCTTCTGGAAGACCCCGTACGCCGCCGACCGGCTGGTGCGCTGGGGCACTGAACTGTACGACCGTTTTATGCTGCCACATTTCGTGGAGAGCGATATCCGTGAAGTCATGGTTGAACTCGCTGATGCCGGTTATCCTTTCGATCCGGCTTGGCTGGATCCGTTCTTCGAGTTCCGTTTTCCGCGCTATGGCACCACCCGTATCCAGGACATCGAGATCGAGCTACGCATGGCGCTTGAACCATGGCACGTGCTGGGCGAAGAGATGAGCAGTGGCGGAACCGCGCGGTTCGTGGATTCCTCGGTCGAGCGGTTGCAGGTCAAGCTTAAGGGCTTGACCGAATCCCGCTATCGCCTGAGTTGCAATGGTCGGGGCGTGCCGCTGCGCAGCGTCGGCCGGGTCGGTGAGTATGTTGCCGGGATACGCTACAAGGCCTGGCAGCCGCCGTCGGGACTGCACCCCACTATCGCCGTGCATACGCCATTGGTGTTCGACCTGATCGATACATGGAACGGACGCTCGATCGGTGGCTGTACCTACTATGTGGCGCATCCCGGGGGGCGTAGCTACGATGTTTTTCCGGTAAACACCTACGAGGCCGAGGCCAGGCGCATCACCCGGTTCCAGCGGCAGGGTCATACCCAGGGGCCGATCATGCCGCCGCCGACCGCGCGTGGACAGGGCGTGTTTTCGTCCGAAGCAACACCACCGGGTCCGATGATGGCACCGGAACTACAGGTGGATTCCGAGTACCCGTCGACGCTCGACCTGCGGCGTCCACTGGCAGGATGACGATGGCCGTGGGCGACGACATGAACCGCCCCTGTTTGCCGCTCCAGCCGATTGGGGCCACAGGACAGTGAACAAAGGGTGTCCGTGAGTCAAACCTCAGCCCAAGACCTGGCCGCCTATGCCCTGGCATCAGGGACATGGGACGAGATGCGCAACGCAAGCGGTGAGATCAGGCCTGACTGGGCCCGCTTCGGCCGGGTGTTGGACCGTTATGACGAAACCGCGCTGGAGGCGGTGCAGCGCAAGACCGAGCGCCTGCTGCGTGAGAGCGGCGTCACGTACAACGTGTATGGTGATCCCCGCGGCGAGCACCGGCTCTGGGCCTTGGACCCGATACCGCTGATCCTGGCTGAAGATGAGTGGGCCGGGATTGAGTCCGGTTTGGTTCAGCGGGCGGAACTCCTGGATCGGCTTCTGGCCGACCTGTATGGCCCACAGCGCGTGTTTAGCGATGGGCTGCTCCCGCCCGAGGTGGTGTATGCCCATGGCGGGTTTCTACGTGCCTGTGTGAACGCGCCGTTGCCCGGTTCCCATCACCTGATGTTCTATGCGGCTGATCTCGCCCGCGGTCCCGACGGCCGCATGTGGGTGCTGGGGGATCGCAGTCAGGCGCCGTCCGGAGTCGGATACGCGCTGGAGAATCGCACCACCCTGACCCGGGTTTTGCCCGGCGTGTTTCGAGATTGTCGGGTCAAGCGTTTGTCTGGATTCTTTCGCCATGTACGTCAGAGTCTGGCGGACCTGAGTCCCGAATCGGCGCGTGAGCCCCTGATCGTCGTGCTGACGCCGGGGCCGCGCAATGAGACCTACTTTGAGCACAGCTATTTGTCCACCTACCTTGGATTGGTCCTCGCTCAAGGCGACGATCTCACCGTTCGCGGCGGGCGCGTCTGGCTCAAGACGCTGGAAGGTCTGCAGCCGGTGGATGTCATCCTGCGTCGGCTGGATGACCACTACTGCGATCCCTTGGCCTTACGTCCGGACTCCCGCCTGGGCGTTCCGGGTCTGGTGGAAGCCGCTCGCCGAGGGCGCATCGCCGTGGTCAACCCCTTGGGCAGCAGCGTGCTGGAGAATCCCGCACTGCTGCCGTTTCTGCCGCGTTTGTGCAAAGTGTTGTTGGCCCAGGAACCCGCCCTGCCTTCGGTCGCCACTTGGTGGTGCGGGCAAAAGAGTGAACGCGGGTACGTGCTGGAAAACCTGGCGCGATTGGTGGTCAAACCCATACATCGTGGTTCCAGCACCGGCTCGGTGTTTGGCGCCGATCTGTCCAAAGCCGAACTCGCGTCCTGGCGCGAACGGATCCGGGCGCGACCCGATCTCTATGTTGGACAGGAAGCGGTGAGCTTTTCCACCACGCCGGCACTGGTGCAAGGGCGGTTGGCGCCCCGTCATGCCATCCTGCGCAGTTTTGTCGTGGGCGGTGATTCCGGCTATAAGGCCATGCCCGGAGGGTTGACCCGGGTCTCGACCGGACCGGGCGATTTTCTGGTGTCCAATCAGGAAGGCAGCATCAGCAAGGATACATGGGTGGTGGGCGAGAGCGCGGATCAGCACAGCAGCCTGTGGCTGGATGCCGCCACATCGCCGTCTCCATCCGGTGCCGATGCACCGCTGCCCAGCCGCGCTGCGGACAGTCTGTTCTGGGTCGGGCGCTATGGCGAAAGGCTGGAGGATTGTGCCCGATTGCTGAGGGTGATTCTTGCGCGCCTGAGTGAGTTCGACGAGTTCGGCGATGCGGTTTATCGATTGGCCCTGGGTCAACTGCTTCCGGCCCTTACGCTGGCTGCGGGTACAGGGCCCGGATTCGTTGGCAAGGGGCGAGCCGCACGCATCGCCAAGCCGGACCCGGCGCTGCTTGAGTTCGCTTTGGCCTCCGACCAACCCGGGACCATCACCACCACCCTCGGCGCCATGGTCCGGTCCGCCTACACGGTGCGCGAACTCTGGTCGGCCGATACTTGGCGCCAGATCGAACATGTGGGGGATATCTGGCGACATGACGCAGACAAACCCTGTTCGGACCGCGAAGGTCTGCGGCGCCGCTTGGATGCTTTGCTCTCGGGTCTGGCCGGATTCAGTGGCCTCACCCTGGAGAGCATGAGCCGAACCCCGGCCTGGGTCTTTCTCGATATGGGTCGGCGGATTGAGCGTGGTCAGTTTCTTTGTACCGTGGGACGTGCGTGTCTCGTCTGGCCCCAGGAGCGCGCCGTGGATTCGCTGGTGATGGAATCACTGCTCTCGGTCAGCGAGAGTTTGATCGACTACCGTCGCCGTTATCGTGCCCGAATGCGTGGGCCTGAAGTGTTGGATCAGCTCCTGTTCGAGGCCCAGAGTCCGCGTTCCCTGGTGTATCAACTGGCTCAGCTTGAACAGCACGCTGAGGGCTTGCCGCGACGGGGTCGAGAGCGCGGCCTGAGTGAGCCCGGCGCCCTGCTACTGGAAGCGTCCACCGGTCTGCGCCTTGCCCGAACTGAGATTGTGGCCGAGGCCACCCGGGGTGCTGCCCAGCGGGAAACACTGGATGCGGTGCTCAAGGGCACCGGTGATCTGCTGCGCAGAACGTCAGACGCTCTGAGTCGCGCGTTTTTCGATCATTTGCAGACCTCCGCTTCCCTGTCGCCTTCGCCTGGAGGTGAGGGATGAATTATCGAATTGTCCACACCACGCACTATAGTTACGAGTCACCGGTTTCGCTGTCTCATAACGAGGCCCGCATGCTGCCTCGAAACACGGCCCGGCAGCGCTGCGACCGATCCGACTTACGGGTGGTGCCAGAGCCACAGGATCGGGCCGAACACGAGGACTACTTTGGCAATCGTGTTGCCTACTTCGCGATCGAAACGGCCCACGACGCATTGGAAGTGACTGCCGTGAGCGAAGTTCAGGTTGCTCCGCTGGGGATGGAACTGGCGTTTGGATCTGATTTGTCCTGGGAGGAGGCACGGGCCCAGCTGAGACGCTCTCTGGACGGCCCGGGCCTGGCTGCCAGGCAGTACACGGTGACCTCACCCATGGTCCGCCCGGACGCATCTTTGATGGCCTACGCCGCCGAATCCTTTGCCCCGGGCCGGCCGATCGTCGATGCGGTCCAAGCCCTCAACCGGCGAATCTACAGGGAATTCGAGTACCAACCCGGTTTCAGCACCGTGGCCACGCCCCTGAGCACGATTCTGAAACACCGCGCCGGCGTGTGTCAGGACTTTGCTCACTTGGCCATCGCCTGCTTGCGAGCCCACGGCCTGGCGGCCCGGTATGTCAGCGGGTACATCGAGACCATGCCACCGCCGGGGCAAGAAAAGCTGACCGGCGCAGACGCTTCCCACGCATGGTTCTCGGTTTATGTCCCCGGATTGGACTGGCTGGATTTCGACCCAACCAACGATCAGTGGGCGGCGGACCAGCACATTACGGTGGCTGTGGGGCGTGACTATGCCGACGTGGCCCCGATTACCGGTGTGGTAAACGGTGTCGGTGCGCACAGCCTGGAGGTGTCCGTGGATGTGACCCGTCTCGACGCGAGTGTCTAGGAGCCCGCCCGACTTTGGCCGTCCTACTGCGAAACGACTGATACCGGCGCGATTTTCCCCGCGATCTCATTAAATAGAGCCCACTATTCGCCTCAATCGCGGGAAAAATCGCACTCGGTCCCGACGTCCCTCGCTACGAACGCCTAAGTCGGTCGCTCCTAGCGTAAAGACGCCGGCGCGATCGCAGCAATTGATCTTCCTCAAGGAGCCGCTGATGTATTCCTGAACGAGCATCTTGGGACTGAAATT
>Ga0316196_10000646_pt1 | contig 13991 bp, 11 predicted proteins | sample Eddsed2cm_MG_FD_204938 | JGI IMG/M metagenome (GOLD analysis project Ga0316196, IMG submission 204938) | Coastal sediment microbial communities from Maine, United States - Eddy sediment 2 cm | ecosystem: Environmental > Aquatic > Marine > Coastal > Sediment | place: USA: Maine | collected... | reverse complement strand
CGAACGTTGCCGTGCCCTGGGAAAACCCTATCCCGAGCTCACGGCTGACGGCATGATCGCGGCGAACCCGCTGATCGACATATCGACCGTCAGCGCGCAGGAGTGACGCTGGGCCGATTTGCCGAGGGAGGAGATTGCGCGCAATTGGACCAATGTCTGCTCTCACCAATACCGGACATTCAGGCTTCCGAAATCTGGCCGAAATGAACGTCCGCTAACGGCCAGAAGCGGACGGACAGTAACAAGTCCATCACGCCTCCTTGTTTAGCCCGAGCCTTTGATTTTCACGCCGGAACATCTCACGAATCTTGGCACCATCGGAGGGTTCCTCTTCAAGTGTCTCTGGGTTCCATTGGCTCCGCTGGGTATCAAAGAAGTCACCGCCATAGATATGAATACCGCCAGTGAAGCGCTGCAGTGGATTAGTGACCGAGTGCAGCGCCTCTTCAGGCAACATTGCTGTGTCCCTCACGAAAAGCGCATCTGCACTGTATGCCTTGATTCCGTTCGGCGTCCTTTTCCAGAAAATGTTGTCCTCGCGACCTGAGTAGATTCCGATGTTGGCCCACATCAAATGGTTATGAGGCATGAGATTCATCTGGGGCGTCCATGTGGCCGCAAATATCGTCAGCGTTGGGGAGCTTAGAAGTACGTTGAGACCCGCTCTCTCAGGATCTCCTATTGCCGCCAACACAGCTTCGGGAGTAGAGACTGCTCGCGCGAGCACCTCGTTCACGGCGGCTTGAGCGTCAGCCTCTTCATTAGCGGCGATGCAGTCTGAAACAAAACGGTCAATATCCATCCTTTCACCCCCCGTTGATGTAGGTGGTTTGATCTCTTCAAAAGCAGATGCTGGAGAAAAAAGCTGAGCGGACGCAGCCATTGCACCGGCAACGATTGCACGTCGCTGAAGGTCGATCGGCGAGTCTTTTTTATTCGTCATCCATCTCCCCTATATAATTCTCGAGCGTCCGCTTCGGGTGAGTAGCGGTCGTTCAGACCGATTTTAGCGTAATGGCAGCTTTAGAGCGGTAAGCGGACACTCGCCCAGGATGAGCGGCAGCTAACGGCCGAAAACCGGCGATCACATGTCTGATTTTTCCTGTAAGGCACCCAGTCTGTAGGAATCCAGGATTCCAGCTAGCCAACACGCCACCAGGACAATAACAGCGGCATTTTCTATGAGACTATCCGTGGCTGTAGTGGAATTGGAAACGGCTTGTGCAATCGCCCCGGCTTCCATGGAAACATCACCGCTAACGATCTGATCGACAACGAGCAGTGCATGCTGATACGCACTTGTGACGACCACTGACAGCGCCGCCAGAGACAAGACGACGAGTGCAGATCCGCGAAGATACTCTCTCAAGAAGAAATGCCCGATACCAGGAAAGATCAGCCCGGATAACAGTGCGGCTTTTGACGACCTCTTCATCTGGGCACTATATGCCTTTTCACGATCGCGCGTATGTCCGCGTCGAGTTCAGTTGCGGTCGTTGGGCCCATTCTCGCCCAACCTCGGCTTTGGGGCGCATAGCGGACAGCGAATTAGCCTATTACGAAAAAGGTCCGATACATCCACGAAACAAAGTAGATTATAAATACCACCGAAAATATTTCATGGTACCGCTCGTTCGCTGTCTTGATTCCTATAGCACAGGCAACTATTTGACTAGCATTGTAGAACAAGTATTCGGTAGTCAAGCTAGCAAAATGATCAGCGCCCTTCGAATAAGTATCAACAAAATCCCAAAGCCAAATTGTAATGAGTAGACCGAAAATCCAACGACGATTTGAGAAGAAATAGTCCTTATAGTTAGTGATATCCCGCGTATCTGAAGGCTGAATAACGAGGCTGACGAAAAAAAGCAGTGTCGCGTAGATAATCACGACAATATAAAGCCCGAGACTCCACTCGACGGTGCCTAGACGAAATTCCCACCACCAGAACATCGCAATGAGTACGAAGACGTATAACGTCCAGACAAGATGAACCCAATAAGGTCGTGGGCCGTCTTTAACCGTCACCATTCGACCCACTCCCCTTAGAATCTGCGTGAGAGCAAGGCCGACGATAATTGAGACCAGGACAGCGACATACTCAAATTGCGACACGACACGACTCCGGATTCTGTATGCCCGCAGCGTACTGGAGATTCACTGATACGTCTGCTGTCGGTTCAGTAGCGGCCAGTCGACAGTAGGCTTGTTAAGCCCAAACGACGCCTACTTCATCTTTTGGTGACGCTTCTTCGATCGCAGCGCGGATAACGTAGTCGGCAGCGTCTCGGAGGTCGGTTGGCACGCTTATCTCTTGGATTTTCTGAGCGGCTGGTTCGGGTCATCAGCCGAATTTCTCGCCCAACTTCGGCAGACGGCCGCTTTGGGGCGGTAAGCGGACACTATAACTTCTATGTTTTCTTCGCTCGACCGCGTTTCCTGGAGTGCCGTTCGTTCAGTTGGATGATGATCTCGTCTACCGCACTCGTCACGGCCTTGAGGCTCCCTTGTCGGCATCCTTGAATGGTGTCGGTGCCTTCAAACGCGATCACATAGCGATACCAGTTGGAGCCTTCGGCGCCGGCCGGGGGCTCTGCTCGCTGGATCGATACGATTTCGTAGGATTGTCCCATCACGCTAGGTCGCTATTTGATGCTCCTCGTCTGGCACTGTTTGCTGGATGAAGTTCTTATATTTCCGTGAAACCACTATTAACATTACGCCAACACCAACGGTCTTTCCAGATTGCAAAGCACTGATCGACCTCTTAATCATAACTTCCTCGCTGAAACCTTGCCGCGTGCGCGGTGCCGGTCGCAACATTAGCCTGATCTACGATGTCCATCGGATGTCAGCTTCGGGTTCAGTAGCGGTCATTCAGACCAATTCTAGCCTAACGGCGGCTTTAGTGCGGTAAGCGGACACCCCCACCTGGCCGAAGGTCAGCTTTAACCAATAGGGGACATTCAGAAGCTCTGAGAACGCCTGATTTGAACGACTGCTCACGGCCAAGAGCAGCAACCTCAGCCTAGACTGATTTGATGTCAGCTCGGTCTACTGCCCGTTTCATCATCTTGTCACGAAGCAGAGCAAGCGCTTTCCTGCTGTCATTGTCAAGCTCAGGAGGTACTGCCCTGAACGCCGCAAGCATCGAAATGTCGTTCGCTTCCGCTAAATGCATGTTCAGTAGCCGTAGTTCGTGCTCAATTCTATCCAACGTCTGGCTCGACAAGTCGTTCTCCAATGATGCTGCCAGACGTCACAATAGGGGTTCGGCCCAAGAAAAACAGAGACGCAGTACGCTAAACGCCACTGCTAGCGTATTGAGTGCATTTTCGAGTAGAGCAGACGACCGTTGCTTGTCGACTACGAACCATTGTCGTCGGCGACGCCTAGTACTTGGTCCACCCGCAAGATCTCGATCCAATTCGCAGTCTCGAAATACTCGTCGATGAAACGCTTGTGCCCGCTTCCGACAATGTAAATGGCTGTCTTTGCGGGATATTCGGCGAGGACGCGGGCGATATTGGCGGCCATCAGCAGATTGCGTTGCTCCCACAATGCAAGCCGTGTCTTACCGAAATGCGATTCGTCGTCCTTTTCCAGGAACGGCACCCACTGGAACTCGAAATCGTCCTGTATCGTGACAGGATCGTTCACCCAACGGTAGTAAGGGAGCAGGTCGCCAGCCTCGACCGCTTGCTGCTGACGGCGGTTCATTTCTTTCACGTAAGGGTGCTCGGAGTAGTCACCAAAGACGCGTTCGAAAAACGCTTCGATCGAAGGGTCGACCGCCATCATATCCAGCAGCGGCCCCTTTTCACGGTGGGCATCGACCGGGTGGATTCTTGCTCGCCCCAGCACCCGGGCCAGGCGCTGGGCGATCGTGTAGTACTCGTTGCTGCTCTGACGGCTCTGGTCGAAGCGCTCCGCGATATCAGGATAGCGCTCGCGGAACGCCTTGCTTACGGGCTCGGGCGCCACGGAGAACAGGAGAAGTGAGGTGTCATATTCGTAGGCTGCCAGGTAGATCAGGATGCAGGTCTCCGGAGTGACCCCGTCGTCGCAGCCCTTGTCCAGATCGCTGACTTTTCCGTACGCCTCGGACCAGGACAGATCGAGGATCTCCTGGGCTCTACGGCCTGGGATCGTCATCCGACGAGAGTAGTCCTCGAGCACCTCATCGAAGGACCCGCCCTGCTGTTCCATCGCCACAATACTCGGCCCAGGCAACGCTTCGATGAGGATCGCATCCGGATCGAGCACGGCTAGTTGCTCGATCAACTTATCCAGGAGTTCGGGCCGAAAGTCGTCCTTCAAGCTCGACAGGTGCGGCGTTCCGAGAACGAACAGACGCGTGCGCTGAACCTGGTGGGTATCGTCTCCGACAGAGTCTCTGGTTCCAGAAAGTCCGAGCACCAGAATTAGAAGTACCCAGCTAATTCGCGATTTGACCATGATCGTTTTCCAAGCCGTTCGTTAGGCGCTGCGTCTACTGCGAATCTGTTCCAGGCCGTGCTCACCCGGATAGAGGAGACCGAGGTATTGGTCACATTTCTGATCGCGCTCCTGTTTCCAGAGGCCGTGCCGGCGGGCCACAATTATCGAACGCAGTTCATGCAGAATCGGGTCTGGTCAACGTGAGCGTGAAGCTATCCGGAAACACTGGCTATTCGATCCATCAGGGGAAATTAACTTGACCGCCGATCCTCAAAGACACTTCGCACCTGTTCCATGAGACGTGGAATGTCTTTCCCATCCAAATCGTCGACACGTATTGGCTCATCAATAATGAGACGCGCCTTTCCGGGCAATAGATCGAGGCTATCTGGAGGAAGAATTTTCCGTGTACCAACGATAGTCACCGGCAAGATCGGCAAGTTTAGATCAAGAGCAAAACGAAATGCGCCTTTCTTGAATTGTCGGAGCGCGCCATCGCGACTGCGAGTTCCTTCAGGAAAAAATACCACCGAAGTTCCGTTAATAATCTTGCTTTCAGCAGCCTTAATCGACGCCAAAGCAGCCTGACGGTTCGACCTGTCGACAAAGATGTGGCCCACTTTTTCGCAGCCAATACCGAGGCCAGGAACGCTTCGCATTTCTTGCTTCATCACCCATTTAAAATCAATGCCTAAGAAACCATAAAGCACAAAAACATCGTAGAGACTCTGGTGATTCGCAACAACTACATAGGATTGTTGAGGATCAACATTTTCCCGACCCGTGACATTCACAGACATTGGTGTCAGCCAGGCATTCAACCGCGACCAAAAGGTGCCACAGATCAGACTCACCCATCGTGACGGCAAGAAAATCGAAAGTACGATCGTCGCCGAACCAAGGAGTAGAGTCGTCGAAACAAAAAAGGGCGCAAAAATAAGCCACTTGTAGGGCTGGTAAAGCATCCAGCCAAACCAGCCCAGTGGACTCAATTTACGACTTCTGGAGACAAGAACACCCATGTCGTCCGGTAATTCTCCCAGTTGCAGTCTGTTGAGTATGCTGGATCGATTCGAGGAGGTTCTCGTCGAGCCATTTGGTTGAAGCGGTCGTTCGTCAAACGTACAAAACATCATGAATTGGAGTAATGCTAGATTTCAGGCAGCCGCACCAAAGAATCGACTAACTACCGCCGTCGGTGCCATTGCGAGCACGCCGCAAGAAGTCACTATGATGACTCATGGAATACCTCTCTGCGATTGATGCCGCTAACGTAAATAGTGGATAGGATGAATCTCCTGTTTGGCTGCGATACCCATTGCGGAGGTCCGCTTCGGGTCAGTAGCTATCGGTCGGAACGAGTATAGCCGAATGGCAGCTTTGGGGTAGTCAGCTGCCGCCGCCTGGTCCGCGTTTTGGGCGATCTGGAACGAATATCAATTCTGGCCGTAACCAGACACTCAGAGAGCCTGGCCCAACCTTGCCGGAAATCTTCTTCCGAACCTGCACGAGCCTTGAACCGGTAGACGACACAGAATCCTACGCTATCGCTCATACATCACCCACGCAGATAATGAGCTGAACGTGGCTATCTTTCCACTTCCAGAGTCATTGCAGACGGACGAATCGGCTGTGCATCATCTACCTCGAGCGCCCGGCTGAGACGACGACCGAGCAACAAAACCAAAACTCCACCGGTGGCGGCGATAGCTGCGTGCATCACCCAAAACGCCGTAGGCGTCATACGCTCGTAGAAGCGGCCAATCCAGCCAATGATGTTGTTCGATAAGAACAGCGTCAGGAATGCAACACCCATCATTGTGGCATTCGCCTTTGCCGGCGCGGCGCGCGAAACGAGTGCCAGTAGCGTCGGCCAGTAATACAGAAACGCGACGCCCAGTCCGGCGCAATATACAGCTGGCCACAGTGGATGAATCGGCGCGCCCTTCGAGCTGGCGATCGCGACAACCAAGACGAGATTACTCGCTGAGGCAAGCCATGCACCAATGCCGATCTTACCCAGATCGCCAGGTTCGCCCCGGCGAGATGCCTGCATCTGCCAAATAGCGAACAAAAACGGAACCGCAAGGATGCTGATCAACGGGTCGATCGACTGATACCAGGCCACAGGAATGTTCAGACTTCCAATGCTGAGGTCAACGTGTTGCTGCACCCAGACCTGAAACACGTTAGCGACCTGGTAATAGCTAACAGATTGAAAAACCGTGAGCAGCATTACAACGATCAATACCCCGATGATTCTTCGATCCGCCCTTGTCAGTTGCGCCGAGGTTTTCTTACGCCGTTCCACTTTCGCGGGCAGATGTCGGTAACCGGATAGATAGGTCAACAATCCGGCGAACATGAAAATTGCCGCGACCCCGAAACCATAGTGCCAACCGTAGGCCTGGGCCAGAAAGCCGCACAATAAGGGCCCGCAAACGGCTCCAAAATTGATCGCAATACTGAAGATTGCGAAACCGCGAGTACGGCGTGATTCATCATCTGGCGGATACAGGGCACCGACCTGCGCAGAGATATTGCCCTTGAGAAAGCCCGAACCAATGATCAGAAGTAGCAACGCAAAGAGAAAAGACTGGTCAAAAGCCATCGCGATGTGACCAGCACTCATCGACAATGCGCCGATCACAACCGCGTTGCGCTGCCCGATCCACCGATCGGCAATCATGCCGCCAAGTACTGGGGTGAAGTATACGAAGCCTGTGTAAAGGCCGAACAACTGGGATGCAATTGCCAGCGGCGACAAGGGTCCCATGACGGATTCCAGCACGCTGCGAAACGCCGCAAACCCCACGATATTTTCGACATGGCCAGGCAACAGGGCCTGATTGACCATGTAGAGAATAAGTAAGGCTGTCATTCCATAGTAGGAAAAACGTTCCCAGGCCTCAGTGAACGCGAGGAAGAAGAGACCCTTGGGATGGCCGAAGAAGGACCGGCTTGTGTCACGGTCCGGTACGGCTGTGGAATTGCTCATGAGTTGGGTCTCGGAAAACCGACACCCTGCGCGCGAAGTTTACTCATCTATTTTTTTCGGCATTACGAGAACTGCCCAGTCCTTCGCAGGATTTGAGGGGGCATGCCCAAGAGATTGTACCAAGCCGCCCGCAATCGTCGGCCGCGACCCGGTCTGCAATTCGCCTCCGGAACGTGGATCGAACCAGCGCACGGCGTATTCGCCGTTCGCTGCGCTGAGATCCAGATCCGTCGTGCCGCCGTTCTTCAGATAGATCAGGTAAGCCGTGCCCGGGGCAGCCAGAACGTAGTCGTCCGTGGTTTTCGTCAGTGAGTTGTTTGCAGACATAGCCTGGAACGGAACGTGAGCCTCGAAAAAAGCAGTGGCGATGCGAGTCTTCGCCCACATAGCCGCTCGCAGCCGCATATCCTCGACACCGAGGTCGCTGGTTGGCGAATTGTCTCGCCAGCCGAAATACCACTCGACGCCCGCGCCTCCGGCCATGTACGTGCCCCAAAGAACATCTTTGCGCGCGTCTTCCTGGCTTACACCTCCGTCAACGCTGTCGTCGGCGACCAGCCCGAACTCCCAGCCGAGCGGTTCGTCGAGATTGACAACCCAGGGATGGCCACCGGCGTCTGCGGCGGCAACCCATCGCTGTATCTCTTCGTTGTAATCCCATCCCTGCTCGTCGAGATAAACGTCGTCGAGCTGCAGCGACACGCCAGCCAACGGTTCGTGCCCAATCAATGGCTCGAACACCCGGTCCTGTTCAAATGGATAATGATGAACGACGATCGGGTGATCGTACGGATCGGTAGCCGCGAGGTAAGACGAGAACGCCTTCATCTGCTCGGCAGAGGTCGCTGCGCCGAATTGTCGCTCGTCGTCCTCGTGACCGTTTTCTTCGCCGAGATTCCAGATGAGCGCCAGGTGATGACCGAAGCGCGCAACCATCTCCCGGTAGTAGAGCTTGCGCGTGTCAGAGAACGGGCCGCCGTCCAGAATTTCAAACATGCTCTCGTTTTCAGTCTCCGTGAGCAAGACGTGCAAGAGGATGCCCTGTGTCTGCATGTGAGAGAAGAGGATCTCCCACTGCGCGAGGCGGCTTACGTCGAAGGTCTCGCGCTCTTCGAAGTGAGTCCACGGCCATACCTCCCAGCCATCGCCTTCGTAGTTCATCGTCAGGAAATACTGCGAATTAAGGCCTGCACCGGAGAGGTAGTTGATGAGGCCGATGATATTCCTGCCCTCGTGACCCTCATCGTCTGTCCAGTTTGGGTCGCCAGCCCTGAAGTCGCTTGCATGCGGTTCGAAGTGATGCAGCTGGTCCTCGCCCAGAGACGGATACCGGGCGCCGCCTGCATCAAAGGTCCCATCAAATCCGTAGTAGCCGAGGAGATTCTCCGGGCTGCCCGCTCCGCCCTTGAGAAAGTAATTGCCGGTGCCCTCGAAGCGCAAATAGCGGCCGCCCACGTAGGCAAGCCGGCCCTTGCCACGGAAATCGCGGGCGTCTGGCGAGATCCGTGACGGTCCGACTGTGAAGGAGCCTGCCGCGTGGTCCAGCGCAACCCGTGTCCCGGGTGCATCGTTGATAGACACTCGCGGCCCGGTCTCCAGTACGGCTTGATACGTCCACCGGCCTGTGGCGTTCGGCGTGAAATTAACGCGCCATTGATTGCCTGAAGTCGCATGGCTATTCGCCGCATCGCCGTCGGCGGCAAAGTAGCCCGGGACGACGAAGACCTGATTACCGTTCGCAAAAGTAACCGTCAGTCGATAGTCGAGAAAGGTTGCCGGGTCGTTCTCCGAACCCTGCGGTCCCGCGAAGGTCAGCGTCACCGTGTGCCAGATCGCATGATCCGAATCGTCGGTTGCCGTATGTCTTTCTAATCCCGATCCGTCGGATGAAGTACCGCTGTCCCCGCAACCGAACAGGAGTATCGCCATCAAGAGAAAGGGAGCGAGGAAAATGCGATCGTTCATAAGTTCGTGGTTCCGGACGGTCGATGCGATGGTACACGGAGACTAACCCATCTTTTCCCTGTTAGAGGACATCAGGGTCTCCGACAAACCGGGGCGGTTCAGACACTGTTCCCGGGCGGAGCCATTTTTGCGGCAACCCAGTCGATGGGTGCCGCGAGTCGATTTCCTCACTTTTCTCGATCAGATGCGCAGCCCGGGATGTTAGTCTCTATGCCACCCCGAATTCACGCTGCTGCCGGCTATCTGAAAATGATTCGCATCGCACCCGTATCCCTCATGGCTATCGCCGGCGGGCTCCTCTTGACCAGCGTAGCCTTTGCGGCGGACTTCCCGCTGGAAAAGCTTCCTTCTCACATCAGCCCCGTCGTGCCTTCGGGTGAGCGGGCCGACTGGGAACCGGGGGGCAGCGACAGGTTCATCTACGTGACCGAGCCGGGCGGCTCGCCGCGCGAGCGAACCCTCAGTACGGGGATGGACCGGGAGATCACGGCCCCGGGCCTGGCCGGTGGTTGCTGGCGGATCTACTATCTCTCGGATGAGAATTACCTGATGACGATTGGTGGCGATCGCGGCAGCGCCACCATGCATGTAATCGACAAGAGCGGCACCGTGCCCTCGACGGACTTGGGGGAGATTGCGCATGAAGGGGTGGCCGTGTCGCGCAACGGCCTCCAGGTAGCCTGGACGACCGGGCACGAGATACATCTTGCCACCATTGCATATGATGCAGACGGCGTTGCCTACCTGACTGACAAGGAGACCATCCTGAACTCGGCTGCCCTGCCGTCTGGTGATGGAACCATCTACAACGGCGACATCGAGCCACAGAACTTCCGCCCGCCTCTCGAAGACGAAATCATCTTCGCGCGCTACGGAACGTCTTCGACCAACAAGTACTCCTCCGAGACCTGGGGGTACAACTTGTCGACCGGGGAAACCATCAACTACTCGAAGCGACACGCTTGGTACGATGAACCCGAGGGCGTATTTCCTGATGGGCAGTACACGCTCGTCGAGACGGATATCTTCTTGCCGGAAAGCGATCATGCGCGCGTCATCGACTTGTACCGCATGCGCCTCGATGGAACTGGCGAAGACATGTTGCGCTTGACTCACTTCGGGGATGTGGAGTATTCGCCCGGCGTCAACTTCAAGGCCAACCAGGGTGTGATAAGCGTCGACGGGAAGTACATGTTGTTCGGTGAGGGCCGCGCCAACACTCAGGATCAACCTGGTTCCGGGTTTGGGATCTACTTGTTCGATTTTGCTGCGGCGGGCATCGAGGTGGGCTCACCGCCATAATTGGGCGAAGCAGTTGCGGGCGGTAACTCCGGTGCCGGGGGACTTGGGGGAGCCCGGAGCAATAGGCGGCACAGCGGACGTTCACTTGCCCATGAATTCTTTCCTTGCGTTCGCAAGCCCCGAGGCCAATAGCACCCAGCCCCCCAAGAGCGTCCCGCCAATCGGCCATGGAAGTGCGACCACGATTCCTGCCAGAAATGCCTTTGTGGCAGCACTCCATAACGATTCGTTTGCGGCTCTCCTCTGAGCGAGGAAGGCACCGCCGCTGCCAAGCACAAAGCCAAGTAGCATCACGACAGGTGTGGCTAGCCAAGCCGAGAGAACATTCGAAGAGAACAACACCCAATCCAGTACGAGAATCCACACACCTGTAGCCGGGACCATGAATCGCCTCTGCTTTGGATTGAAGAGCCAATTCATGAGGCCGCTCGATTGCTGCGAGTTAGATGATTCTCTCGAATGCGAATTAGCGTCGTTGGGCTCGGTCACGTGGGCCGTTCCTCTCTAATTGCCGAGGACTCGCTATCTCAAATTGTGATTAGCGATCAGTCAATGCGGCAGCAACGGTCAATTCTTACTTTCGCGCGGAGGGCCCTAAAGGGTCAGTAGCGATCGTTCGGAAGGAGTATAGCCGAATGGCAGCTTCGGAGCGGCAAGCGGACACTCGATCCAGGCAAATGTCCGCTCTCCGTTTGAACGGCAGCTAACGGCCGCGAGCGGTCATTCCATGTTCTCGATGTGCTCGGAGAGCTTAGCCTTTAGTTGGTCGGCCTCAAGAATCTGCGGCGGAACGGTCTGTTTGATAACTGCTGCCGTGCTTAGCCAGAATCTAAGCGTCTTCTCCGTGTCGCGATCGGCCCGCAATTCGTCAATTATTCGTTGGGCATCCGCGTTGTTAATACTGGCCTCGCAGTCAGCAATAAGCTTCTGTCTGCGACCCGATATTTCCCAACAATTTTCCCAGAGGTAGTCCTGCACGGTAACAGGAATTATGGACCGAACGACCTCTCGATATTGCGGCAAATTTGCGATCATATATCGCTGCTCACCCAGACTATAGTATCTTGACAGCTCGTCTTTCAGTTCCGGGTCCCTTGGAAATCCGGTACGTTTGATTTCCTCGTAGGTAGCGGTATTTAATCGGACATCTATCCACTGCGACGCATGAAAGAAGGCAACGAGTTTGGTCCAGCATTTTTCTGCGCATGAATTCTCCGCCAATGTTGCAAGAGCCTCATCCCCGAAGTCTCGCACCGCTGTCATTACCTGCTCAATATTCTCGAGGTCTTCAATATCGCGAGAAATGTCCGTCCTGACCAGTTTGAGAAAGTTGATTTCTTGAGCTTGAACTCGCCGATCTTCAGCAAGCTGATCAAGACGCAGGGCAATTAGAACACCAGCCACCACAAGGACAAGTTCAACCAGAACCGTTGCCCAATCCTGTCGCTTGAATGCGTCCGCGATTCGCCCGGTTATCAACATGTGCTGCTATCTCGGTGAATGTCTGAAATGGACCAGGAGCTGTCAGTCATTCGTAGTTGTTTGACGAACGTTTCTCATAAAAAACAGACTTCCGCAAACCAGTACTACGTAAAGCGTTGCAACAACCCAGGTGAAATCCAACGTAAGTGGACCTGCAATTTCGGATTCACCGAGCGCTTGGGCGCGACGCAGGAACACTTGAAAAATCAGTACCGACAATAACCCGATCGCACCACTCGCCATCAAGAAGCAAGTGTTAACAACGTATACCTGGGGCTTCGATAGCCTCTCTCCAGCAGTGACTGCTGCTATTACATATGCAGTAACAATTGACACGAAAACGGTGAACGATGTGAGAAAGTTACTCATGGCTGCACCCGTCAAATCGGCTAATTCATACTCTGTCATTTAAATTTCTCGGACGAGGGCACCTGCCAGCATCCTGACCTCGGCTTAGGGTTTAGAAGCGGTCATTCTAGCCCAATTCACGCGGACAGCAGCTTTGGGACGGTTAGCAGTCGTTGAATCAGTCCAAAGTCATCGATTTTGAATGAGGGCTTCCGGCGCAAGGGCGCCGGCCCATGATAATCTGCTGCCCGTCCGAAGATAACTCTCACCTGTACCACCGAAAGGGCTTAATTATGAAATCGTACTCGGACCTGACGCCGTTAGGCCTCCTGCTTTTTGTAATGATCACGGCGACCGCCTGCCAACAACAATCCGGCGAGAGAGCGACTGAGATGATGCCGGAGCAGAAACTCAGCAACGAGTCGATATTCGGCGAGCGGTTATACGACGCGGAGCAGCCGGTCGCATCGCGCTGGCATCCCGACGGCAACTCTTTCACCGTGCTCGAGACCAACCCTGCCTACGAAGATGCCGAGATGGAAATCGACGAGAACGGCGACCTGGTCGAGCACCCCAAGGACCTCGTCAGCTATGACTTCGAGACGCTGGAGCGAACGGTCATTCTGTCCGCCGAAGACCTCATCCCACCGGGTGGCGGCAAGCCGCTTGTCATCGACGATTACGCCTGGTCCGACGACCAGAGCAAACTTCTACTGTACGCGAACAGTGTCAGGGTCTGGCGTGTCAAATCGCGTGGCGATTATTCGGTGCTCGACCTGGAGACAGGCGAGCTCACCGCCCTTGGCGGACCGGACGCCAAACCGAGCACGATGCAGTTCGCAAAGTTCTCGCCGGACAGCAGCAAGGTGGCCTACGTGCGCGAAGCCGATATCTTTGTCGAGGATCTGAGGACCGGCGACATCGACCAGCTGACGCGCCGCGACAACGAGTCGATTATCAACGGCATCATGAGCTGGGCTTATGAGGAAGAGTTCAGTATTCGCGACGGCTTTCGCTGGAGCCCCGACAGTTCACGCATCGCCTATTGGCAATTTGATACGTCGGGCGTTCAGGACTTCATGATTATCAATAATACGGACACGTTGTACCCTACCATCACCCGCATCCCGTATCCGAAGGTCGGCGAGACGATTTCGGCTGCGCGCATCGGTGTCGTATCGCTGCGCACCGGTAACACAGCGTGGGCGTTTCTGCCAGGCGATCCACGCAACAACTACATCCCGCGCATGCAGTGGGCCGAGAGCAGTGACGAACTGCTGCTGCAGCACGTCAACCGCAAGCAAGACACGAACAATGTCTACCTCGTCGATGCTACGAGTGGCGAGAGCCGCAGGATCTTCATTGATCAGGAGCAGCAATATCTCGATGACTTCAACGACGTCGAGTGGCTCGACGATGGCGAGGCATTCACGTTTGTTTCCGAACGAAGTGGGTG
>Ga0316196_10000641_pt1 | contig 14024 bp, 8 predicted proteins | sample Eddsed2cm_MG_FD_204938 | JGI IMG/M metagenome (GOLD analysis project Ga0316196, IMG submission 204938) | Coastal sediment microbial communities from Maine, United States - Eddy sediment 2 cm | ecosystem: Environmental > Aquatic > Marine > Coastal > Sediment | place: USA: Maine | collected... | reverse complement strand
CGGCTGCGCGACTTCGTCACCTTGATGCCGGACCTGCCAGATTCGGTCGAGTCCTATCGCCCCGGGCAACTGGCCGCGATGAGCTGGCTGTTGCATGCGCGCGAGTTTGCGACCGCGATGGATGCCGACGCCTTGCGCGAGCGCACCCTCGGATTGGACTTCGATTGCTTTCTTGCGGATCCGCAATCCTCGCTGCACCAGGTGTGCGAGTTCTTCTCTCAGACCGCTGACGACACCACCTTGCAACGGCTCCTCGATATGCATGGGGGGCGCAGCGCCAAGGACCCCGGACGCAGTTATGACTACGCTCGGCGGCAGGCAGAGCTGAGTTCGGCAAGACAGGCCTATGCGGATGAAATCAACGCGGGTTTGCGCTGGGCGGAACAGATGGAGACTGCGGGTGGACCATTCAGCGGTCTGCGCGAGCGCCTGGGCTAGCGCGAGGCGCCTGCTACGCGATCCTGCACCGGCGCTCAAGCAGATAAGCCATCAGGACCGGCCGTTGCTCCAGGGTTCATTCAGCGCCTCGACCAGCGGCTGCAGCCACGGCGCATAATGGCGCCAGCGGCCAACGCTGCTGGTATAGATCGGCTGCCGCACCTGTTCGTAGCTGGCCGTGCGCACCACCCGGGCGCTGCGATGAAAGTCCAGGCAGGCCTCATCCCATGGCAGACCAATGAACTCGATCAGGGCTCGGGCCTGGCTCGCGGGGTCTTCGATCAATAGTTCGTAATCCAGCACGTGAATCGGCAGAGCAAGATGTTGCTGCCAGTGCTCCATCAGTCGCCAGCAGCCTTGCTGCTGCAAGCCAATGTGGCGCAGGTTACGCGCGAAATCCATGCCTTCGCTGCGAAAGTTTTGTTGGAAGCACGACAAGCCCGTGTCCATCGGGTCACGCCGGCAATAGACCACCCGCGCACCCGGCAGCAGAACCTGGATCAACCCGAGATTCAGATAGTTGGCCGGCAACTTGTCGGTGATCCGCGCTGGCTCCCGATCCCAGCCCGGTGCGGCCTGCAGATACTCAACGGCCAAACGTTCGAGAACTCCCGCATCGACATGCTGCAGGCATTCCGGCCAGCGCGCGGCCACTTCGCCCTCGCTCAATTTGCGTGGCAGCTGGTAAATATCCGTACGCTCGCCACCGGCCTCGACCTGAGGATGGCTGGCCAGTATCTGCTCCGCGAGCGATGTCCCCGAACGAGGCATCCCGACAATGAACACCGGCACTATCGAATCAATGCCGGAATTTGGCATCTGCTGCAGACGCTCAGCGGTGAAAAACCCGCACAAGCGTTCAACTGTAGTCTTGAAACCATCCGGGTCAAAGCGGCTGGGCAGACAGTCGTTAGCGCGGACAAATTGCTTGAACGCTTCTGCGTGATCGCCGCTGGCGTCGAGCACCTCGCCGAGGGTCGCGTTGATCGTGGCCCGGTCCTCATCGGAACCATGCGTTGCATCGAACTGCTGCAGCACAGCCTTCGCTTCGTCAAATCGACTCAGGCGGCGCAGCATTCGTGCGGCGGTAATCACCGCCCACGCCGGCGGTCGTGAGGCCAGAACCGGTTTCAACAGGTCAAGCACGGCCGCGAATTCGCGCTGCAATTCCAGCGTCCAGATCAGGCCGTGGCGCGCCACTTCGTGGTTCGGGTCAGACTCCAGCACCTGGCGGAAGCAATCGGCGGCAGCTGTCTGATCGTCAAGCCGATGATGGACCACGCCGAGCGCCGCCCGCGCGTCCTGATCGTCCGGCGCCCGCTGGATGCAACGTAGATAAACTGCTTTGGCCTGCTCGAGGCGGCCCTGCGCGCCCAATGCGTCTGCGTATTCGCGCAGCACTTCTGAATCTTCGGGCGAGGCCTGGAGTACCGGCTCGAGTACCTCGCTTGCCTGCTCCGCCCGGCCCTGCAGCAAATAGATTGTCGCCAGCAAACGCCGGCTGCGATGAGCCTGAGCCGAATCCGCCGAGACCAGAACCATTGCCTGCTGACAGGCGCCTGCGGCATCGGCCAGACTGCCCAGCGCGCGTTGCACATGAGCCAGATTTAGCCATGCTGCGGGTGCATCGGGGTCCAGCTTCACGGCTCTGAGCAGCGCTTGCTCTGCATCGGGCAAACGGCCCAGATTATTCAGCGCGCGGCCCAGGGCATTCCATGCCGGCGCCAGCGCAGGCGCTGTCGCCACCAGGCCCTGAAGAATCCTCTCCGCCGCCGCCGGATCGCGCTGCCGGATCAGCGCCTCAGCCTGGCGTAGCTGTTCGGCAGCAGCCGCAGTCCCTGCTCCATCGGCGTTGCTCATCGGGTTCTGCTCGTCAGATCTTTCGCCCGGCGACGATCCTTCCAGGCCTGGTCATCGGATAGGGTAGGAGAAGCGGAAATCGTCGTCAGGATCGCGGAAATTTACGTAACTGGTAAGGATGTACTTGTCTTCGGATACCGGTGGCTCGCCGGCGTGCTCATACATCCAGTAGGGAGGCATGATCACCAGCCGCCCGGCGCGCGCGGCGACCCGGGTACCCAAAACCGGAAACACCGTCTCACCGCCCTCTTCCACCGTATTCAGGTACCAGAGAAAAGCCACGGTTCGCACCGCGGACCTGTGATCGAATACATCCACATGCAGCGGAAAGTGGTGCAGATCGTCGCCACCCACCCGATACTTTTTGAGCTTCAGATGTTCGAACGCACGCGGCGACTTGCGCGCCAGCATGCCGGCCACCGGCAGAGTCGCGTATTCGGCCAGGTGACGCACCATGTTCTCGATCAGCGCGCGCTCGATTTCGCGCCACTGCGGATTCGGGTTTCGGGTGATTACATACTCGACCCAGGTTCGCTGTTGGGCCCGCTGAAACTGCTCAGCCGGGTCAGCTTCCACCTGCTCGATGATGCGTGCGCACAGCTCCGGATCCAGCGCATCGTCGTAGACCCGGATGAGTTCCGAAAGGCGCGGGTCAGCGTTATCGTTCATAACCGAAATACTCGATATGGGTGTCCAGCGCCGGCATCAGCGGTTCAAGATAGTCTGCATATGCACGCCAACGACCCCGGGAGCGCTGGTAAAGCGCCTCGGTCACCTGATGATAACTGTTGGTGTTGATGTGGCCGCGCTGGCGCGCGCGCTCGGCATAATCCAGAACCTGCGGGTCCCACTCCAGACCCAGGAAGTCGAGCAGCTTACGCGTTTCCGCTTCCAGATCATCGATCAGGGACTCATAGCGCACGACGTGAGTGTTCAGCGGCAGGCGCCGGTTGTACAGCTGCCACAGGCCCATGGTCTTGTCGTAAATACGCGTCGCGTCCTCCAGCGTATGGAAGTTCGCGAAGGCGTCGCTGACCGTGTAGTGCTGCATAAAATTTGACAGCACCACATCGCAGGGATGGCGTTGGCAGAAGACGAAGCGCGCGTCCGGAAACAAGCGCCAGAGCATCCCGACCTGAACGGTACGGATCGGCATCTTGTCGATGATCAGCTTGCCCGCCTCGCCCGCGATGAACGGATCGATAGCATCGAAATACAGCGTCCTCAGTCTGGCGAAGGTCTGCTCATCGAGCTCCGCGAGCGCACCGGGAAAACCGCCAGGCAATGCCTGAAGGGCCTCCAGTGTTGGCAGGATTGTGACCTGTTCTTCAACCGTGGTGATACCCGGGTGACTATCGACAACGACATCCACGAGCGTCGTACCCGAACGCGGGAAACCTAGCATAAAAACCGGCGCCGGGCGGTCGCCGGGCGGCGCCGGGGTCCACTCTTCCAGTTTGGACGTGCTGAAAAATGCGTCCAATTCGTCCAGCAAGGCCAGAAAGCGCTCGGGTCTTGCTTCCCGCGCCCGGGGTGTCGCCCGTGCCAGTTCATTGGCCGCGGTGAAATGCCCAAACGCTGCGTCGGCATTCCCGTCCCGGTCGTGCAGGTATCCAAGCTGATAATGGAATTGCTCGGCCAGACGCGGATCCATCCCGGCGGGGTCGAAGCGCGTCAGGCGCTGCAAACCCCGCGCCAGCTCACCGCGGCGACGATCGCCTTTGGCGGCCTCCAGATTCAGGCGTGGGTGGTCCGGCGCCAGCTGCAAGCCTTTTTCGACTATCTGGTCAAGCTCGTCGAGCCGATTTGCCTCCTCGTAAAGCGCCGCCAGTTCCGCGTAGGCTCCAGGCGAGCGAGGATCGAGTTCCAGCGCGCGTTTGAAGCTGGCCTCGGCCTCGTCGCTGCGGCGTTGCTCGTTCAGTACCAGACCGAGATTCAGGTGGACCGCAGCATTGTCCGGATCCAGCTGCAGCGCCTTGCGGTAACAGATGGCGGATTTCTTGAAGTTGCGCCGGGTGTGATAGGCGATACCAAGGTTGATCAGCGTTTCGGTGTGGCCGGGCTTAAGGCTCAGGGCGTACTCGAATTGCGTGATAGCTCCATCCACATCGCCCTGGCTCATCAGTACCGTGGCCAGATTTCGCCGCGCTGAGGCGAAATCTGCATCGATGGCTACCGCATGTTCAAACGCATCCCGGGCCTCATCCAGTTCGCCCATCGCGCGCAGGGCATGCCCCAGGTGGTCATAGGCGACAGCAAATTCCGGCCTGATCAAAACCGCCCGACGGAACGCGTCCGCCGCTTCCGCCAACCGCCCCATATTGTTGAAGGCGCGGCCAAGATTGTCATAAGCGCCGGCCAGGTTTGGATCGATTTCAAGAGCCTTTACGAAAAACGGAATCGCGTCCTCTGGTTTGCCCTGCCGAAGCAGCGTTTCACCGAGATTGCTGTGCGCCATGGCAAAATCGGGCTGCAGCTGGATGGTCTGCTGATACATCGCAGCCGCGTCGTCCAGTCTGTCGCGCGCCTTCATCAGATTGCCCAGGCTATTGATAAAGCTGGCTTTTAGCGGGTCGAGCTGGATCGCGCGCCGGATCAGGCGTTCGGCGTCTTCCAGGTTTCCCTGGCGGGCGTCGATGTTACCCAGGCAGTGCAAGGCATCGGCATGCTCCGGCTCCCGCTTCAGCACCTCCAGATACTGGGCTTTGGCCGAGTCCAGATCACCCTCATGCTGAGTCCGCTGGGCCTGATGATAGAGCTCCGCCGTCGATAAGGACTGAGCAGCCATAAGTGTCTGTTTCTCCGCCCAACACAGGCAAAACGTATAATTATCCCCTTTTGCCAAGCAGGCGCAAGAAAGGGCTGTGGATCGCAGCAGCCTCGCCGCAACGGAACTTCTTCGACAGACCACGGGTCGGTGAAAAGACAGGATGGTCGATGCCATCAAGACCATGGGCGCGGTGTCGCGATTCTGCTACCGTGTCGCGCAGTCGAAGTTCAGGACAACTGGATGAGCAGAACCACTATCGTCGTTTGCCTGGCAGGCCTGCTGGGTGCGGTCACAATCCAGGCGGCCGAAGAACCGAATTCGGCGGCATCCGCGTTTATCAAATGCGCCCGCATTGCCAGCGATGGCCAGCGCTTGCTGTGCTATGACCGGCTGGCAACAGAGTTGATCGAGCTCGGGCTGAGCAGCCGCGGCGGCCTTTCCAGCGCGCAGCCGCAGGCGGCAACCCAGGTGCCCACAGACACCGCCGGCTCGTCCACCCCATCGCCCTCGCCTGCCGCACCGGCCGCGGAACAGGTGGCGCCTGAAGCGACCGCTTCTGCCTCGCCGGTCGACAAGTTTGGCGCCGAACGGGTGGAAGACGACACCAATCTCAAGAAAATCCAGAGTCGTTTTGTCGGCGATTTCACTGGCTGGGATGGCAAGACGGAGTTCGAGCTCGAGAACGGCCAGGTCTGGCGGCAAGCCGAGTCCGGCCGTTTCACTTATCGCGCGGTGAATCCGATGATCACCATCAAGCGTGGGTTCCTTGGCAGTTATATCCTGACCGTGGATGACATGAACACGACCGTGCGCGTCAAACGCGTCAAGTAGGACTCAGGCGTCGGCCACCAGCGGGCCCTCTGTGAGCTCCCAGATTTCGTCACGCTCTGCCAGGCCATAAAGACCTTCTGCCTGACCGCGCAGGCCAGCGGCCACCTTCTGCCAATCGACATCGTCACTTTCCAATGGGTCGCCTTTCGAGCCGAGCTGTTCCAGGCGGGCGCTCTGCAACTGCCACTTCATCACGAAATGACGCGCAGCTTCGCGCGCAGTATCAGCGACCTCCATATCGATATGATCTGAAGGAATATCTACTCCTGAAATCACCCAATAGGCGCGGTTCTTGTTCCCCTGGGACCACGCTTTGCCGATGAACAACTGGTGCGGCAGGGTCCAAACTGCGTGGCCCACGACTTCATCCTGGATCAGGTCGCTGTTGCGAACATGTTGCGCCATGTTCTGTAACTGTCCCTTTGCCCATTCGGCATAGGCCTGCAATTCCTGTTCATTCTTGAATGCCATATCACTGTTACCTCTGCTTGCTTACTGCCCGGCCTGGTCTGCCGGCGTGGCCTGGTTCGCGGCCGGCGTGACAGCACTTGGCGGGCCCTGCACCCGCCTCGGCTTGAACACATCGGCGTCGGGGCTCCAGGCCTGCTGAGCCGTCTTCCCCTCCTGGTACAGACCCATATTGGCCTTCATCCATGCCAGGTCTGCATCGTTACCAGTCTTCAGGGCTTCGAAAATAGCCTGTGCCTGAAAATCTACCGCGGCGGTGAACTTTCCATTGGCCGCCGAGGCCATCGCCAGCGTCTCCGCATTGAGCATGCTCGGGTTCTTCAGATAGAGCCCGGTCGCGGTCTCCAGCGCCTGAATCTTCTGCTCATCGCTGGTGTCGTCACAAATCGAAATGGCTCGGGTCGCGGCCACCACCATCTGCGCATCACCGGGGCTCAGGCTCATGCCCCTGGCCAGAACCGGATGTGCCCACTGGCAATCGCCGGACGCCAGCCACGCCAGGCCCAGCAGATAGACCACTTCTGCGTTTTTCGGCAACACATGAGCGATTTGTCCGTAGTTCTCTCCCGCCTCGGTAAACGCTTTGCGTCGCATCAGAATGTTGGCCAGCAACAGTCGGGGCTCGACCAGCTGCGGCTCCGTCTCCAGAGCCTTGCGATACGCGACCTCAGCCTCGGTGTCATATCCGGTCTGCTCGAACAGCATGCCGGTGAAATAGTTCGCTCTCGCATTGCCAGGCTCGATGGCCAGGACGCGCGAGAACGCGATCATCGCCGGGTCCAGCCTGCCCATGGCAGCGTTCATCTCACCCAGATTCATCAGCGCGCCGATATTGCCCGGCTGAATCGACGCTGCAAGCTCATAACCCTGTATCGCCGCATCCGGGCTGTTGTGCTCCCGCGCCTGGGCCGCCGCCGCCATGTAACGGTCAAAGTCACCCGTGTGCGATCGAACAAACGCCATCAGCGGATCGTCAATACGCGGTTTGCGATCTCCCGCTTTGGCCTCCTCGCTCGCCGCCTTGCTGTTTTCGCCCATTGCCCGATAGACCGCAGCGAGTTGCCCGTGGATAGCATTCGCCTCGGGATCGATGGCCAGAGCCTTTTGCAGTTCATCCAGGGCCTCAGCGTATTTGCCCTGAAGGAAGAGCGCCTGGCCCAGTCCGGCCAGCGCGGCCGGGTCGTCAGGATTGCGCCTGACAGCAATGAAGAACCCGGTTTCAGCCTCCTCGGCATTGTTCAGCAACAGCCGCATCTGGCTGAGGTGGATCAGCGCGGGGGTAAAACTGAAGGCCAGATCCAGCGCCTGACGAAAGCTGGCTTCCGCAGCCTTCGGATCGCCGGTTTGCTCGTAATGAATACCGAGCAGATAGGGCCACCGTGGATTAGTCGTATCCAGGGCCATAGCATTGTGGAAACAGGCGCCTGCCGCCGCTTGCTGACCGTTGGCCAGATAATTGACGCCCATGCGCCCGTACGCCAGGCCTAGTGAAACGCCTTCCATATTCATTCGCTGGTCACGGAAAAAATCGACCGCCGGCTGCAAACGCCGGCTTACCTCCGGATCAAGCTGAGCAAGATCAGGGTGGGGCACCAGCTTGAGGTCCGGCAGATTATCTTCCTGCTGGGCTGACACCGGGGATAGCGGCGCGACCAGTAGCACCAGACTCGCGGTCAGCGCCAGGCAAAACGATGTTCTCAGGGTATTGTTCATGAATCTGATATCCCGTTCCCGGTGGCGGGAACTTCGTCCTCCATTATGGCGGTTTCGCTCCGGTCACGCAGAAATCATCGCGTCGGGTAAATAGCCGCGGCGGGACCGGAATAACCGCTCCCGCGGGGCGCGGGAGAATATCACGTGGCCGGGGACTCGCCTTCGGGCGCCGCCTGGTCGATGACCAGCTCTTGTCCCGCCTCGATGCCCTCCAACACCTGAACATTGCCGTCTGGCCAGGTGATCTCAAGCCGCAACGCTGATTGTTTATCTCCGAGCCCAAAAGTCTGGACAAGTTCCGTCTGCGACAGATAACTGCGCGCGCTGCTCACCTGGCGTTCCTGAATCCGACCGCCCTCGTCGAGCAGCAGGCGCGCGCCGACAGCACCGGTGTTTGGCGCTGTGCCGCGCAGGCGCACACGCAGCCATCGATGCCCCAGCGCCTGGTCATTGCGCAACAGGCGCGGCGCCCCTCCTGCCTGGGTCAGAACTACGTCAAGATCGCCGTCGCTGTCGATGTCCGCGTAGCTCGCGCCGCGGCCCACCATGGGTCGGGTCAGATCGCCGGTATTTTCAGCGGGCAGCGGAATGAACTGCCGGTCGCAGGCAGGGCCGCAATTCCAGAACAGCTGCGCGGCCTGAGCATGCCGCTGACTGGGCTGAACCCGGTTGATCTCATCCTCGACATGTCCATTTGCCTGCAACAGATCCAAACGTCCGTCGAGATCGGCGTCAAACAGGAACAGACCGAAACTCAACACACTACGGCTGGCCGGGCCTATGCCGGTGACGATGGCTTCGTCGTTGAACAAAACACTGCGCGCCGGGTCGACAAAAAACGAGGTCATCTCGTTGGCGAAATTCCCCATCGCCACCGCATATTCACCCTGATCTCCGATTCGGCCACCATCGATACCCATGGCGCCGGTGGCGCTGCCGGTGTTGTCAAACGCCAGCCCGGCGCTCACACCCTGCTCCTCAAACCGTCCACCGACATTGCGAAACAGGAAGTTACGCACGGTGTCGTTGGCGACGACCAGGTCCGTCCAGCCATCCAGATCCAGGTCCTCGGCCAACACGGCCAGCCCTTTGCCGACTGGGACACCGGTGTCTGCGTTGCGCACCTGGATGCCGGTGCCAGCGCCAACTTCGGTGAATCGGCCCTGGCCGTCATTGCGAAACAGATAGCTGTCCGTCCCGGCGAAATTTGTCGGCGGGCCATAAGCGCGGCCAATCCCCGCGAGGCGATAGTCGACCTCGAAATCCAGCTCCCGCGACCATTGCACGTAATTCACCACAAACAGGTCCAGGTCACCGTCCCGGTCGTAATCGAGAAACGCGGCGCTGCTGCTCCAGCTGTCGGCGCTCCCCGCAACGCCGGCCTTCGCGGTCACATCCTCGAAGCGACCGTCGCCGAGGTTCCGCAACAAGCGATTGGGCCCGACCGCGGTCAGGTAGATATCGACGCGGTCGTCCCCGTCATAGTCACCGGTGGCGACCCCCATCCCGTACAGCGGCTGGTCCAGGCCCGAGCCGGCAGTGACATTTTGAAACTGTCCCCCGCCGAGATTCAGATACAGTTCGGGCGTCGATGATTCCGTTCCATCTTCCGACCAGGGCCAGGCGGTTGAATTAACGAACAACAGATCGGGCAGCTGGTCCTGGTCCAGCCAAAAGAACGCGACGCCACCACCCATGGTCTCGGGCAGCAGGCGTTCGCCAGCGGCGCCGTTTTTATGCTGGAAGCCGATACCCGCGGCGCCAGTAATGTCGGCAAACGGGATCGAAGGAGCGTCCGGCTCAGCCACCGTGACCGCCGGGCTCGCGAGGGCCTGTTCGTTGACCGGGATCTGTTCGGCTGGCCGGCTGCGCCACCAGAGCATTGCCGACACCAGCGCAACGACGACGACGATTGCCAGCAGCGACCGGCGCAGAGCGACGCCGATGACCGCGTCATCCTGGACCGGATCAGGTTCCTGTCCGGCCGTAGACTCTGTTTCAGCAGGGTTCTGGCTCAATGCTGCGTGATCCTCTCGATTTGCTGTGCAAGCCCATAAGCGCCCGGGCGCTGCAGATCGTAGATCACGACCGGCTCGGCGGCGTGATTGGCGGCATCATTGCTTCTGCGCGCGAGCGCGATCGCCCGGTCGCGCGCATTGTCGTCGGTTTTGTAGCGCGCATGAAGCGCACGCTGGGTCTCCGCTTCCTGCTCCTGCCCTCTGCGCGCGTAGATCTGGGCCAAACCCCAGTGCGCTTCGGCATTTTCCGGATCCAGCTGCAGCACTTGTTGATAGCTTGCCACTGCCTCATCGAGCAACTGTTGCGCGTGCTCCGCGGCGCCGGCTCCGCGCACTGCCCGCGCCCGCTCGAACAAGGTGCCGGCGAACTCGTTCAACGCCCGGTAATCACGACTGAAATCCAGACCCCGCGCGCGCGCGTCGACAAAACGCGTCTCGAGCACGCTGCGCATGCCGTCGATGGCCTGGTCCAGATAGCCGTTCTGGCGATCCAGTTGCGCGGTAAGCCAGGCTACCGTCCAGGGGTATGCCGGCGGATCGAACGCGATGGCCCGATCCAGGGCCTGGCGAGCGTCATCCAGTCTTCCTTCTCTAAGGTAGACCCTGGCGAGGTTCAGGGCACCGTGCGACTGACCCATGGCCTCGACTGCGGAAAACGCCTCCTCCGCCTGGCGCAATTCGCCGGTACCGCGCTTGCGCAGCAAACCGATGCCGTAGTCATTCAGACGCTGCCAGGCTGGTATGTCCGGGGCGTCATGTTCCGGCTGCGCCGGTCCTCCAGCGATCGGAAATACGATCTGATCACTTGCAATGACTACCACTGGAAGGTCGTTGCGCTGAAAATCATCGCCCTGGAAGTACTTCAGATAAGTGGTGTCGAATTTCCGATAGTTAAGCCGCGCTTTGACCACCACCGGCTCGGTCACCCACCCGGGCACCGTCAGGCGAAAATGCACCACATCGGCGGCGCCCGGCGGAATCTGGTTGTTATACAGCGCGGTGAAAATATCTTCTGCGTTGCGGCGATCGATACGCCGCCCATCCCGGTCCACGACCCAGGAATTGACGAAATGGGACCAGGGGTCGACCCGTCCCTGGTCAGGCTCGACGGCGCCGCTTCTGCCGATCAGCGTGTCACCGCTATAAACCTCTGCCTCCACCCATATCTGGTTGGAGTCCGCAGTGCCCTGAGTAAACATGTGACCCAGTGTCAGCGTCCGGATCACGGTCTCCAGCAGATAACTGTCGCCGGGTACCAGTGCCGGCACCTGCGGCCGCAGCGGTGCGTGCAGCGCGCCGTCGACATTGCCTTCTTCCTTCAGCCCGACAATATCCAGGCGTAAAGAGCCTTCAAGAAATTCGCGATGCGCCTCGATCACCGATTCCGGCAACCCCAGAAGGTAAGGAATCGCGGTGTTGGCCGAGGGGAACTGATGATCGTGGACTTGCAGCTCACCGCTGTTATCGATCTGCCGCGCCCCAAAATCCTCAGAGTCCCGGGCGGGCATATGGCAGCCGTTGCAATTCTCCTGGGCCTGCTCGGGGTAATAAAAACTCTGCGTGCTATGACCGGACACGCCGCTGAGCAGGAAGCTGTCATAGTGATTCTGGCCGCGCAGCCAGCGATAGCCGTTGAGCGCTTCCGGTAGCGACACCTTGTGGCAAGTGCCGCAAAATTCGGGGCTGCGATGCAGTGGCTTCAGGAACGTCTTGCGGTGAAACTCCGGTTTGGCTTTGATCAGCGCCCGGTTTATCCACTGCAAGGCTGCATTGTCAGAATAGATAAACGGGTAATGCAGCGGCTCCTCGATGGTGTAATCCGCATTGCCGCGCGGACTGTTTATGTGGGTGATCGCATGGCAGCCGGTACAGGTGATCCCCGCCTGTGCGGTGGGATGTCCGACATCGTCGAATTGCGGGTCGTCGAAGGCGCCGGAGAAGAACGGGACCAGATCGTGACATCCGGCACAAAAGCGCGAGGCCTGCACATCGCCGTCACGTTCCAGCATGGCCTGCCGCGTATTCCTTACCGAAAACAGGTACGCGGGATTGTTAAACGACGCAAAACGGTGGACGCTGTGAGACCACGCTTGATGAATGTCGGCGTGACACTCGGCGCAATATTCGTCCTGCATCAGCGCACGTGCCGGAATGAAATTACCGGTGGCGGTACGCGCAAGAGAGGGCTGGAAATACCGTTCTCCGGAGGCCGGTCCAGCCTGGTCCCAGCGCCTTGGGTCCTGCGCCTGGACGACGATCAACAACGCCGAAAACAGCACCGCAACCAATGCCACGGTCGCGCCTGCACGCCAGTTGATTGCGTTCCCCGCTAGCCTGTGCAACACGAAAAGCCAGATTGCTGCCAGCGGCGTTATCACATGCAGCCAATAAGCGAGGTTTCGCGCTGCCGGGGCACGCACCTCGATCACCGGGATGCCGCGGGTCAGCACCAGTCCGCTGACAATCAACAGCAAGGCGACACTGAACAGGGCATAGCCCACCGCTACCGCACGACGATTGGCCCTGTGACGAGCCACGTTCAGATGCAGAATCCCGTAGATCACCACCGGCAGGACCAGAACCAGCCCCAGCACCAGGTGTCCCAGGAACATCAGCTGATAGAAGTAGCCCTGAAAGGTCTCATCACGCAGCCACTCCAGTAGCGTCACGCCGCCGAGGTAGCCGGCGTTGATGGTCAATAGCGAGAACAGGCCGAATACCACGTAGAGCAGCTTGCGCAGACGCGGGCCCACTACGGGAACATAGGCCCGCCGACGTCTGGATCCGGTTTGAACTCGCTGCGTCATCAGCGCGCGGACTGATAACGGTTGTTGTACTGCTGATGGAGCCTTTCTCGCCGCATCTCCGCAGCCTCGTCTCCGATTGCGCGACGCGGCAACGGGCCTACCTGTCCGCCGTCACGGGTAAACAGATCCATGTCCTTGGCCCAGCCCCTGGCTTCGAGCACGAATCTTCGCGTCCAGCCTTGCGCCGCCGAATCCGGCGCCGGAAACTCAAGGTGCACTTCTTCACCGGAGCCAATAATCGCTACCGCGTCGTCCGCCGCCTCAATCAACGGTTCCACCGGGCCGGGTCGAGTGTAGAAACCGTCAAGATAGCGTGCATCCCAGAATGCTTCGCGTGCCTGATAATCGTAGTCGGGCAAACGTTGGGCAGCCGTAGTTCTTGCGGCAAAACCGGTAATCGCCAGACGCGCCGTTTCCGGGGCCATCACTTGATGGACCAGCGTCTGCGGTGGGTCTTCCTCGAATACGATACGAATACGATCCCAATACACTTCAAGATTAGTGGACAGGCGCAGGGCGACGGTTTGTGGTGGCAGATCACCCAGCGGCAGCGCCATCTCACGGGGCATCCCGGCAGGATAGCCAAAGCTCGTATGGACGCGATGCCAGACGCCATCGACGGTCAGCGCATCCAGACTCGGTGCCGCGTAATCGGCGCCAGCCTGCCAGGCGGCAAACACAGTCTGCGAATACGGGTACTCAACCCAGCCATCGGCGACCAGCACCGGACGACGGCCGGCTGGATTAATCTCGCTGTCAAATTCCAGCAGCAAACGATGTTCCTTTTGCAGGCGACCGATAAACCGGTGATCGACGGCTCCTACCGGCGCCGCCACGCGGTCAGCAGCCCTTACAGCGTCGAGTACATTCTCGCCGCGATCGTTGCTGGCCGATACCGGGCTGAGACTGCGCTCGGGACGGAAAAAGATCGGGCGGCCCGTGACCGCCGGCAGGCCTGTGGCCATACGCTCATCGACGACCATGTCCCAGCCTGGCGGCAAATCAAACCCGTGCAGCAGCACCGCATCGAGATAGGCATTTTCCTCCATCGGCTCCGCTATCTTCAATGCGTAAACACCATTCTTCTGCACCAGGCTCCCGGCAGGCATCAAAAAATAT
>Ga0316196_10000639_pt1 | contig 14066 bp, 12 predicted proteins | sample Eddsed2cm_MG_FD_204938 | JGI IMG/M metagenome (GOLD analysis project Ga0316196, IMG submission 204938) | Coastal sediment microbial communities from Maine, United States - Eddy sediment 2 cm | ecosystem: Environmental > Aquatic > Marine > Coastal > Sediment | place: USA: Maine | collected... | reverse complement strand
CCACGCGAGTCTCTCAGCACCAGCTTGCGGTAATCGTCCCACATGCCCACGCCGCCAAAGGCGAGTGTCGTAAGCAGGACTATCCACACGTAGCGGTTACCCAGGTCGCCCCACAGCAGCGTGGCCACCGCCACCGCCACCAGGATGAGCGCGCCACCCATGGTCGGGGTGCCGGATTTGGACAGATGACTCTCGGGGCCATCGTCACGCACGGTCTGACCGATCTTGTAACTGCTGAGGCGGCGGATCATTGCCGGCCCGACCATGAAGGAGATCAGCAGCGCGGTAAGCACTGCAAAGATCGTACGCAGCGTGATATAGCGAAATACCAGGAAACCGCTGTCGAACTGCGAGAGGTACTCGGCCAACCGGATCAGCATGCGATCTCCCTGGCACGCAGGCGTTCCACCACGTCTTCCATGTGCGCTGCCCGCGAACCCTTGACCAATACACTGTCTTCTTCCGACAGGTCCTTCATCAGTTCATCCGCAAGCGCCGAATGATCGGTGTAGTGTCGATGTTCGCCGCTGAAAGACAGGCCCGCATGCCGGCTGAACTCGCCGGTGGTCAGCAGGCGATCGATGCCGAATTCCGCCGCACGCTCTCCAAGCTCGCGGTGTAACTGCTGCGCTTGTGTGCCCAGCTCCGCGAGGTCCCCCAGCACCAGGGTGCGGCGCCCCGGCGCGGCTGACAAAACACGCAAGGCAGCAACCACCGAATCCGGATTGGCGTTGTAGCTGTCGTCGATCACCCGGGCCCCGCCGGGGCCCGCCACCGGACACAACCGGCCCGCGACCGGCTCCAGCCCCGCCAGGGCCTGTTGGGCATCGGCGAGGTCAGCCCCCGCAGCCAGACTGGCTGCGATCGCGGCCAGTGCGTTCATACGATTGTGTTCGCCCGCAAGCTGCAGATGCACCTCGATCTCACCCTGCGCGCAGACCACCGGGAAACGCGCATGGAAAATGCCGCCGCGCCATACGACCTCGTAGGCGGGCGCGGGACTGGATACGTCTGCGGGCGCGGCCACGCCGAAGGTCATTCGCGAATAACGCGCGCCGAGCCCGGCCCAAAGGCCGGCAAATCGATCGTCCGCGTTGAAGACGAAAACACCATCCGGGGCGAGACCACTGATGATCTCTGCCTTGGCACGCGCCACGCCCTCGATACTGCCGAAGCCCTCAAGATGCGCCCTGCCCGCGTTATTGAGCACCGCGATATCCGGGCGGACCAGCCCGCTCAGATAGTCGATCTCGCCCGGATGGTTCGCACCCATCTCGACGACCGCGTAATGCTCGTCCCGCAGACGGCTCAGGGTCAACGGAACACCGATCTCATTGTTGAGATTGCCGCGCGTAGCCAGCACGCTTCCTCGACGCGACAGAATAGCCGTCGTCATCTCTTTCAGGGTGGTCTTGCCATTGCTGCCGGTAATGCCGATCACGCGCGCCGGGCGTTGCAAACGCCATTGCTGACCGAGGCGACCGAGACCCAGCAGGGTATCTGCGACCTCCACCAGTGGCATATCGGCGCGGTCAATATGCTCGACCATTGCACCCGCTGCACCACCTTCACGCGCAGCCTGAAGATAATCGTGGCCGTCAAAGTTCGGGCCACGCAGCGCAATGAACAGCTCCCCGGAACGCAGGGTGCGGGTATCCGTGCTCACTCCATCGAACTCGCAGTCGGCACCCAGCATACGGCCATCCACCATGGCCGCGAGTTCAGAAAAACGGAGGACACTCATGCCGCGCCCCCCGCCATCACAGCCTGCACCCGGTCGATATCACTGAAAGACTCGCGTCGGCCAGCGACCTCTTGGTAGTCCTCATGCCCCTTGCCGGCAACCAGGACCAGATCATTGGCAGATGAGGCGGCAATGCTTACCTGAATTGCCTTGGCACGATCATGCTCGACGTGCACGCACTGGCGATCGCTCATGCCGGACAAGATCTCCGCAACGATCTGCAGCGGATCCTCGGAGCGGGGGTTGTCGTCAGTGAGTATGACGTGGTCGGCCAGACGTTGCGCCACTTCACCCATCTGTGGACGTTTGCCGCGATCGCGATCACCGCCGCAACCGAACACGCAGACGAGGCGACCGCTGACATGCTCGCGCAGTGCGCTCAAGGCCTTTTCAAGCGCATCTGGCGTGTGCGCGTAATCGACCACCACGCGCGGACGCCCTGGTGCCAGGAAAGTCATCATACGTCCCGCTACAGGATGTATCTGCTCGAGCGCCGCGATGGCGCCGCCCATCGGCATATCCCAGGCCAGAAGCACCGCCAGCGCCAGGGCAAGATTCTCCGCATTGAAGCGTCCCAGCAGGCGGCTTTGCAGTTCACCGGCACCCCAGCTGGATTCGAAGCGCATCAGCAGCCCGTCCGCGCGTGCCTCCACTTCCATGATCTGGAGATATCGATCGCCGAGACGGGTGGCATTCGACCCGCTGCCGACCGCGAGCGTGAAGGTGCGCGGGCGAACCTCGGCGGCAAGATTTGCCCCCACCGGATCGTCAACATTGATCACCGCCAGACTGAGACCCGCGACCCGGAACAGCCGGGCTTTGGCATCCGCGTAGGCCTGCATGTCGCCATGGTAGTCCTGATGGTCGCGACTCAGATTGGTGAATACCGCGGTATGGAAGGGCACGCCAGAAACGCGATCCTGATGCAGCGCATGCGAAGAGACCTCCATGGCCGCCGCCCTGGCACCCCGTGCAAACAATCCGCCAAGCACCGCATGCAGGTTTACCGCATCCAATGTCGTATGACTGGACTGTTTCAGGTCGCCCGGAAAGCCGTTACCTACCGTGCCGAGGACCGCCGTTGGCACCCGCGTAGACAAGGCCTGCGCCAGAAAGTGCGCAACGCTCGTCTTGCCGTTGGTGCCGGTCACTCCGATGACCCGCATTGAGTGCGCCGCCTGGCCGAAGAACCGGGCCGCGATCTCACCCGCCTGTCGACGCAGCCCCGGTACAGCAATGACCGGCACATCGCCGGAAAGGCGCGCAATGCGGTCACGGTCCCACTGCGCGGAGGGTTCTGCCATCACCGCCACGGCGCCGCGCCTGCGCGCCTCCGCAAAATGATCCAGGGCGTGATCGCGGGTGCCCTGCAATGCCAGCCACAAACCCTTTTCCTCGATCTCGCGACTGTCCAGGGCCAGCGAATTCACGGCCTGATGGCGCGCCCAATCCATCCCTGAAAGCCCGGGAAGAAGATCCGCCAGCAACAGACTCTTTTGATCGGCACGCCGGGGCATCATCGAACCTCTCCGGCATTCGCCATGCGCAAGGCGGGATCGATCGCCACATCTGGCGCCACATTCAGGAGGCGCAGGGTTTCGGCCATCACCGCGGAAAACACCGGGCCGGCGACCTGGCCGCCATAAAACTTGCCCGCACGCGGCTCATTCAGCATCACAACCATGACCACGCGCGGATCCCGCGCCGGGGCCATACCGGCGAACAGCGAGAGATAACGATCCTCACTGTAACCGTCGGGACCAAACTTCTTTACCGTTCCGGTCTTGCCCGCCACGCGATAGCCAAGCACCGCCGCAGCCGGCGCCGTGCCATCGGGCGCCACCACCGCCTCGAGCATTCGGCGCACGACGGCCGCGTTTTTTGCATCGAACACCCGGCGTCCCTTGGGCGTCGACTCCTGTTTCAACAGGGTCACCGGCAGCAGCACCCCATCATTGGCGAGCGCGCCATAGGCCTGTGCCAGCTGCAGGGTGGTGACAGAAATGCCATAACCGAACGCCAACGTGGCCTGATCAATCTGCGCCCAGCTTCGGTAATCGCTCAGCTGACCGGCGACCTCGCCAGGAAAACCGGTCCCGGCACTGCTGCCGAAGCCGAGCTTATCCATTACCTTCCAGAGATCGCGCTTATCCAGCCCCAGTGCGATCTTGCTCGCGCCGACGTTGCTCGACCGGCTCAGGACCGTGGCCACGTCGATCAGACCCAGATTTTTCGAGTCTTTGACCTGTGCACGCCCAAGGTGGAAGTAGCCAGGTGAGGTGTCGATCACCGTGTCGGACCGAATGGCACCCTGATCCAGCGCCGCGGCCACGGTAAACGGTTTCATCGTCGAGCCAGGTTCAAAAACGTCGGTTAACGCGCGGTTGCGCAGACGTCCCTTGCGGTTGGAGCGGTTGCCATTCGGATTGAACGACGGTTGATTGACCATGGCCAGCACTTCACCGGTACGGGCATCGAGCAACACCAGCGAAGCCGAGATGGCGCGGTGGCGTTTGACCGCCGCCTTCAGTTCACGGTAAGCGATGAACTGCAGGCGCTGATCGATACTCAGGGCGAGGTGGTTTCCGGCGCGAGGACTGCGAATATTCTCGACATCATCCACGACCTGACGACGCCCGTCGCGCAGGACCAGCTTGGCACCAGGCTCCCCACGAAGCGCCTTGTCCAGGGCAAGCTCAAGACCTTCCTGACCATGGTCGTCGACATTGGTGAAGCCGAGCACATGGGAAAACACCTCGCCTGCCGGATAGTAGCGTTTGTACTCACGCTCAAGATGTACGCCACGTATGCCTTGCGCCTTGACCACCTCCATCACGTGATCTGCATCCGCCGGCGGCATGCGACGCTTGAGATAAGCGAAGTGACGCTGACTGTAACGGGCCAGCCTTGCCCGCAGCTGCTCCGGGTTCGTTTTCAGCGCCTTTGCCAGGGCAAGGGTCTGCTGTGCATCCATGTTGAGCAGGCGCGGGTTGGCGGCAACCGAAACAACCGGTGTGCTGAGCGCAAGGACGTCGCCGCGACGGTCAGTGATCAGACCACGATGCGCAGGCATCTCGACCCGATCGAGGTAACGATCACTCCCCTCTGACTGCAGAAAGTCTTTCTCGAGTATCTGCTGATCGACCGCACGCCATACAAGCGCGGCAGCGGCAAGCACGAAAAGAGTCAGGACCGTGTAGCGGCGACCGCTGTAGCTCGGCAGGGCCTTGACCTCCGCGCGACGAACCTGGCGGGCACGCTTGTCGCGACGCGCTGCCATCTATTTCACCACCACGATGTGTTCTGCCTCGGGCACCTGCATCTGCAGGCGCGAATTGGCGATATCCATTACGCGGCCCAAGGAACCCTGGGTGGCGAGCTCAAGCTGCAAACGCCCCCACTCCAGATCCACCTGATCCCGCGTAGCGCGCAAATGCTGCAGCTCGACAAACAATGAACGCGACAGGAACTTTGCATATACCACGGCCATTCCACTCAGAATGACCGCGGCGATGAGGCAGGACAGCCAGAATACCTGCCCGCGACTCATGCCGTGACCTCGGCGACACGCAGCACGGCGCTGCGCGCGCGCGGATTGCCCTGCAACTCGGCCTGCGAGGCTCGTTGCGACTTGCCCAGGATCCGTAAACGCCCCTGAGTCTCCACATGCCGTACCGGCAGGCCCTTCGGTAATTTTGGCCCCCGCGCAGTATCACGCATGAAGCGCTTGACGATGCGGTCCTCGAGCGAATGGAAACTGATCACCACCAGTCTTGCTCCGCGTGCCAGCACGTCGAGTGAGTCACGCAGACACAGCTGCAGATCATCGAGCTCGCGGTTGACGAAGATGCGAATCGCCTGGAACGTGCGGGTTGCCGGGTGCTTGAACTTTTCCTTTACTGGACACGCCTGGGCGACCAGGTCGGCGAGATCACGCGTACCGGTGATCGGCGTCACCTGGCGTCGGGCGACGATGGCCCGTGCGATCCTGCGCGCAAATCGCTCTTCGCCATATTCGCGCAACACCGTGGCAATATCGCCCTCGTCCGCACCGGCCAGCCATTCGGCCGCGCTTTCTCCGCGCGCACGATTCATACGCATGTCGAGCGGGCCGTCGTTGAGAAAACTGAACCCGCGCCCCGGATCATCGATCTGCGGCGAAGACACCCCAAGATCGAGCAGCAGTCCATTGACCCGATGCTCCAGGCCCTGCTCGGCCACCACGGATGAGAGCTCGGCAAAGCTGCCGTGAACGATCGAAAACCGCTGGTCCGAGCCGAAGCGTTCGCGCGCCACGAGTACCGCCTCCTCGTCTTTATCGAAGGCCAGCAGACGACCTCCCTCGCCGAGCGAATCCAGAATCCGCTCACTATGACCGCCGCGACCGAAGGTCCCGTCTATATAGATGCCGTCACGACGAATATCGAGGGCCCGGATCGCCTCTTCGAGCATCACCGGGATATGTGCCGATACCGGCAACGTCACAGCGTGATTCCCTGCAACGCTTCCGACAGAGTGCCATCTTCAGACATCACCTCGGCCTGCCACTGTTCCTGATTCTCAGACCAGACCGCTTCGTCCCAGATCTCGAATTTCTGCACTTGGCCGACCAACGCCACCCGCTTGCCCAGACCGGCGAATTCACGCTGCTCGTTGGTCAGCAGAATACGGCCCTGGCCATCGAGCTCGAGTTCGGAGGCAAACCCGATCATCAGACGCCGCATTGCCTGAGCCTGTCGGTCCATTGTCGGCAGACGCGACAGGGTGCGCGCGACCTCGCGCCATTCGTTTTCGGGATACAACCAGAGACACTTTTCCCCGGCGATCGGGTTGACGGTCGCAACGACGCGCGAGGCGCAGCAGTCCGCCAGCGCGTCACGGTGCTTGGCCGGAACCGCGAGTCGCCCCTTGGCATCCAGATTGAGTGTACTGACCCCCAAAAACACGGCTTCGCCGTCTCCTTTTTCGGGTGGGCAACTCCCCCTACTTCCCCACAATTACCCACTTCTCATTCAATCTTAGGTCTCTTGCCCCACTCGGTCAAGCTTGTTTGAACAAAAAAATGCTTATGCCTCAGTAACTTAGGCTGGATACTGAAAAACAGAGAAAGGGACGAAAAACAGCACACTAACCGCGCGAGTTAAAGTGGATTATCAAGAAGAGCGGCTAAAAAAGCCGCCGGGAGTGAATTAGATTCCCGCCGCGAACGTTCGGTACGGTTCGGCGAACCCGATCCGATGATTCCGGATGGGTGTCGAGGTGCATCGAAGCCGGGCCGGATGCCCGGCCCGGAGAAACGAGAGGGTGGAGCCGGCCGATAAGCCGGGTTCTGTCGAGGACGATCATTCATCTGGGGCGACCGTCGCCGGACGCCTCGTGCGACCTACCCGGAGGCACCTGCGGGCCGCAGGCTGCCAGAGGCATGCCTCCCTATTTGGTCTTGCTCCAGAGGGGGTTTGCCGTGCCATCTTCGTTACCGAAGACGCGGTGCGCTCTTACCGCACCTTTTCAACCTTACCTGCCGCCAGAGCGAGTCTGGCGCCATAGGCGGTATGCTTTCTGTTGCACTTTCCGTCGATTCGCATCGCCCAGGCGTTACCTGGCCTCTAGCCCTGTGGAGCCCGGACTTTCCTCCGCCGCCTCACGGCGGCCGCGATCGTCTGGCCGACTCCGCGATGCACCCTAGGGCATGCCACTGCGGCTGGCAAGTGCGTCAGTGCCCCGCAAGCACCAGTGCACGCTGGTACAGCAGGTTCTTTTTCTCGCCGCTGATGCGCGCAGCCAGACGCGCCGCCTGTTTTAGCGGGAGTTCTTCGAGCAGCATAGTCAGCAGATGGTCGATGTCCGAAGCCGAGTGTTCGGTCTCGACCTCAGCGCCGGCCAGCATCAACACCAATTCGCCTTTGCGCTGATTCTCATCTGCTATGACCCAGTCAAGCAGCCCGGCCAGAGAGGCAGATCTGACCGTTTCATGCAGTTTGGTAAGTTCGCGTGCCAGCACCGCGGGGCGTGCCGGACCGAACACCGCCACCAGATCACGCAGCGCCTCGGTAACCCGGTGCGAAGATTCGTAGAAGATGAGGGTGGCGGTCTCGCGACGCAAAGTCTCGAGGTGGGCCAGGCGAGCCTGCTGCCGGCGCGGTAGAAAGCCTTCGAAACGGAACCGGTCCGTCGGCAGGCCAGATACGGAGAGTGCCGCAATCAGTGCGCTCGCGCCCGGCACCGGCACCACTTCGATGCCCTGTTCACGGCAGGCGCGCACCAACGGATACCCCGGGTCACTGATCAACGGTGTGCCGGCATCCGAGATCAATGCCAGAGACTCTCCCATGAGCAGGTACCCGATCACGCGCTGCCCCGCATCCGTCTCATTGTGCTCGTGCAGCGACATCATCGGGCGATTGATCGCCAGATGGGCAAGCAGACGCCCACTGTGCCGGGTATCTTCGGCGACCACCCGGTCGACACTGCGCAATATCTCGACCGCGCGCGACGTAATGTCGTCTCGGTTACCGATGGGTGTAGCGACGATGTAAAGTCGGCCAACCGCGTTTGACACCTCTATTCCCACCTCTGATACTCGGAATCCCATCCTGACCGCGCGCAATCTTCCATGCAAGCTGCCACCTTTTCCCGCCTTCTCTCTGTCTTGATCCTGGTTGCCCTGATCACCGCTTGTGGCCAGACCCCCGACCGGCCTTCACGCCCGCCCGGCGACAGCGCCGAGATCGCGCGCGCGGACAGCCTGATTGCGTCAGGGCAATATCTGGCGGCAGCGGAGATATACCGACAGCTGGCCGCACGCACGCCGCCGGGCCAGCAGCGCGCAGCCTACCTGCTCGACGCAGCCGAGGCATCGCGAACCGGTTCAGACTGGGACGGTGTCCGTTCGGCGCTGACTGCGCTGGCGACATTGAATCTAAGCGACAGCCAGACACTCCAGCGGCGCCTGTTACAGGCCGAGGTGCTGCTTCAGGAGATGCGTCCCATAGAGGCGATGGACGAACTCGGCGCTCCGCCGGAAGAACGCGCGGATACCGGTCTGCGCATCCGCTTCTACGGCGACCTTGCCGCCGCATACCGCCAGATGGGAAACCTGCTTGAAACGGCAAACGCCCTGCAGGCCGTCGACGCGCTGCAGACAGACGCGCAGGAGCGACTGGAAACCCAAACCGAGATCCTGCGCACCCTCGCCTTGCTGAACGAACGCGTGCTGGAAAACCTGCAACCCTCGCCGCCCGGCGTTTCCGGCGGCTGGATGCAGCTGGCTCTGCTGGTAAAACAACACGACGGCGGACCGGAGGGGCTCGAACCCCAGCTGGCCGAGTGGCGACAGCGCTTTCCGCAGCACCCTGCTCTCCCCGAACTGCTGGCGAATTATCAGCTGCAACTGCAAAGCCAGTTGAAGTACGTGTCCCGTATCGCTGTTCTGTTGCCGCAATCGGGTGCGTTCGCAAATGTCGCAGCGGCGATTCGAGATGGCATCGTGATCAGTCGTTTCGGGCAAACCGGGGGCAAACGCAGCGAACTGCGTTTTTACGATTCCACCGATCCGTCGGGGATCTGGCCCCTTTACACGCGTGCCGTGGCCGAAGGGGCAGAGCTGATTATCGGCCCCCTGCAAAAGGATGCCGTGGCACAGCTCACCCGCGCCGGAGAACTCCCGGTGCCAGTGCTGGCACTCAATCAGATCGTGATCGAGACGGCACCGCCCACCAACTTGTTCATGTTCTCCCTGTCGCCGGAAGACGAAGCACGCCAGGCGGCCGAGCGGGCCTGGCTGGACGGCGGCCGGCGGCCCATCATCCTGTCGCCACAGGGTGCCTGGGGCGATCGACTGGCGAATGCCTTCGAGGAGCGCTGGCGCGGCCTTGGTGGAAGCGTGGCCGGGACCGCCCGCTACGATGACAAGAGTCACGACTACAGCGAGACCATCACCGGCTTGTTACACCTTGATCAGAGCGAGGCTCGCCACCAGCAGATGCAGAAGTGGCTGGGTCGAAAGTTGGAATTCGAACCACGCCGGCGCGACGATGTGGACGTCGTATTCATGGCGGCCCGTCCGGTTCAGGCACAGGGCATACGCCCGCAGCTGCAGTTCCATCACGCGGCCGACCTGCCACTGTACACAACCTCTCACGCCTGGCTCGGGCAACTGACACCCAGCCAGGTCGAGGACATGAAAGGCGTCATGCTGGCCGACATCCCCTGGATGCTGTCCCACGATGAGCAAGGCCCCGACAGCAGGATGGCAGTCGCCCAGTATTTGCCAAAGAGCGGCTCGGGTTATGCCCGACTGTATGCCATGGGCATGGATGCCTTGCGCCTGGTGCCTCATCTCAATCGCCTGCAAAGCAGCCGGTATGAATCGCTCGACGGCCGTACCGGCAATCTGTTCATGGACGAAACCAACCAGATACATCGCCAGCTGGTATGGGTCCGACTGGGTGAAGAGCTCGAGATTCTCGGCTACGCGCCACGTCTCGACCTGCAGGGTGGCGGCGGGGAGACGGCACCCATGACACCCGCCGTGCCCGAGCAACCCGCCGCGCAAGACGATCCGCCTTTGTCCTGATGGGCAGAACGCAGGACCTGGGCAAGGATGCCGAAACCCGAGCAGAAACAATGCTCAAGCACCATGGGCTGATCCCGCTTGCGCGCAATTATCGATGCCGCGGCGGGGAGATCGACCTGGTCATGCGTGATGGCGAGCACCTGGTATTTATCGAGGTACGTTATCGCAGCCACCGTGGCTACGGAGGGGCGGCCTCCAGCGTTGACCTGAAGAAGCAAAGGCGAGTGATTCTGGCGGCCCGGCATTATCTGCTGTCCAACAGCTGGTCGGGCCCCTGCCGATTCGACGTCGTGGCCTTCGAGCAGGGCGCCGGTCAATGGATACGCGATGCCTTTGACACTTGAGTTCCCCTTGAGATCGACCCGCAGCGGTTTGCATGCGACACTTGCGCGGCCATACAGACACAAGATAACGATTCGCCGTGGATCCGATCGAACGCGTCGCCGCGCTGTTTGCCGAAAGTGTGAAACTGAATGCCGAGGCGGCAGCGACCCAGGCTGAGCCCATTGCGATGGCGGCAGAATGTATAATGACCAGCCTGCTTGGCGGTGGAAAGATGCTGAGCTGCGGCAATGGCAGTTCCGCGGCCGACGCACTGTATTTTGCCGCGCAGATGCAGCACCGATTCGAACGTGAGCGACCGGGGCTTCCGGCTATCGCACTTAACTCGGACGCAGTGACACTGACCGCGATCGCCGTAGACGAAGGCTTTAGCGCAATCTTTGCCAAACAGATCAGCGCGCTCGGGCATCCGGGCGATGTACTCTTGACCCTCGGCATCGACGGTACGGCCAGCAACATGGTCGCGGCGGTAGAGGCGGCCAAGGAAAGACAACTGCAGATCATTGCCCTGACCGGAAGAGATGGCGGCGGTGTGGCCGCGGGACTGCGTACCGGCGACATCGAGATCCGCGCGCCCGCGACAGACGCGGCGCGAATCCTGGAGAATCACCGACTGGTAATTCACTGTCTGTGCGATCTAATTGACCTTCAACTGATGGGTGGTTAACTCAATGCAAAGAAAGACTGTGGCGGTGCGGAACCTTCTGATCGGACTGTTGGCCCTGGGACTGAGCGGCTGTGCCGCCGTTGTCGTCGGGGGGGCAACGACCGGCGTTGCGGTGGCCCACGACCGTCGAACCGCTGGTACCGTGGTCGAGGACCAGGAGATTCAATGGCGCGCCATGGGCATGCGGCGGGATGATCGGGAACTGGCCGAGAAATCGGACGTCAGTATCGAGGTGTTCAACCTGCAGGTGCTGCTGACCGGCCAGGCCGAAAACATGGAGATCGTTGAGGCGTTCGCACAGCGCGTCGCGACCATTCCGCGCGTTCGCAACGTGTTCAACGAGGTTAGCGTTGGGGCGCAGTCCACTTTCAGCGAGTCAACCGCGGATGCCTGGCTGACCTCCAGGGTAAAAACCTCCTTGTTCGGCTTGGGTATCGAGGGATTCGATCCCACCCGGGTCACAGTTACAAGCTCACAGGGCAGCGTGTTCCTGATGGGTCTGCTGACCCCGACCGAGGCGGACGCTGTGGTCGAAAAAGTGCGCTTTGTCAGTGGCGTAAAGCGCGTGGTCAAGCTGTTTGAATACCTCGACGAGTGATCCAGGCAAGGCAGCACCCCTGCCGGCGGGGCTAACCGCGGATCTCAAAGGTCTGTTCGAGGGCCGGGACCTGCTCACGGCCACCAGCGACTGCTGGGCCTATGGTTATGACAACAGCCGTCAGCATGCCCTGCCGCAGGCGGTCTGTTTCGCCAGCAATGTCGGGCAGATACAGGAACTGGTGGGACTTTGCCGCAAACACGGGGTTCCCCTGATTGCACGCGGTCGTGGCACAGGTACCACCGGTGCCACGGTGCCGCTGCGAGGCGGCATCGTACTTGCCATGGAACGCATGCGCGGGCGACTCTTGATTGATCCGGCCAACCGGCTTGCGCGGGTGTCCCCTGGTTACACCAATCAGGAATTGCAGCAGGCTGCGGCCGAACACGGCTTCTTCTGGCCACCGGACCCCACCAGCGCAGCCGTTTGTACCATCGGCGGCAACCTGGCCTACAACTCGGCCGGCCCGCGCGCGGTCAAATACGGCACACCACGCGAAAACACCCTCGGTCTGAGCGCCGTCACCGGGGCCGGTGACCTGCTCAGAACCGGGGTCGCGACCACCAAGGGCGTGGTCGGCTACGATCTGACCCGCCTGCTGATCGGCTCCGAAGGCACGCTCGCGGTGACCACCGAGGCCACACTGAAACTTACACCTTTGCCGGAGGCGAAACGCACCCTGCAGGCGCTCTATCGCGATATTCACAGCGCGGCCGAGGCGGTGTCCCGGATCATGGCGCAGCCGGTGACACCCTGCGCCCTGGAGTTCATGGATGGCACCGCCATCGACATGGTGCGCAATTATTCCGATCTGGGGCTACCGGCGGACGCCGGAGCACTGCTGATGATCGAGGTGGACGGCCCGGCTGCGGGGATCGAGGCCAGTGCCGCCCAGGTCTCAGCCGTAGCGCTGGGCAGCGGCTGCCTGCGGGTCGACACGGCGACAACGGATGAAGAGGTGGAACGCCTATGGCGGACGCGTAAGGCGCTGTCCCCCGCCCTGCGCAATGTGGCACCAAAAAAGATCAACGAAGATGTCGTGGTTCCCGTCTCCCGGATACCGGCGCTGATCGGCGGCCTGGAAAGACTCGCCGCCGAATTCGGTGTAACCATCGTCAACTTCGGCCACGCCGGAAACGGCAATATCCATGTCAACCTGCTGGTCGACCCTGATGACCCGGTGCAGATGGCGGCGGCAATCCCCTGTCTCGACGCCGTGTTCGATCTGGTGCTTTCGCTGGAAGGCAGCCTTTCCGGAGAACACGGTATCGGCTGGGCGAAGCGCGATTTCGTCGGCCGCGAACTGGACGCCACCAGCCTGCAGCTCATGGCGGCGATAAAGCGCCAGTTCGACCCCGACAACATACTCAACCCGGGGGTTGGCTTCCCGGATTCTTGAAATGTTACAGTTTTGTGAATCATTATTAGCCGAATTCACTTCCGCCGCGGCGGCCTTTATTGGAAAATTGCGGGTCACCAGCGGTTGCGACTGCTGCTGCATCCGATCACGAGTCGTCGAGAATCACGGAGAAAAAAATGACAACACCGTCGCGCCTGCTCGTCCCCCTGCTGCTAATGCTGTCGCCAGCTATGGCATCTGCCATGGGAGGAGGGGGCGGCGAACACCTAGACCTGACTGCACACTGGGTCGGTTTCACGGCACTGGCGATATTCGTGGTCGCATACGGGCTGGTCATGTCAGAAGAATTCACCCATCTGCGCAAGTCCAAACCCGTGATCCTCGCAGCCGGCGTTATCTGGGCACTGATCGCCTGGGTTTACCAAAGCCACGGGATCGATCATGCCGCCGAAATGGCGGTCAGACACAACCTGCTCGAATACGCCGAGCTGATGCTGTTCCTGCTGGTCGCGATGACCTACATCAACGCCATGGAAGAGCGTAACGTGTTCGAGGCCCTGCGTTCATGGCTGATCAAGAAGGGCTACGGGTTTCGCAAGCTGTTCTGGATCACCGGCGTGCTGGCGTTCTTCATCTCCCCGATCGCAGACAACTTGACCACCGCCCTGCTGATGTGCGCAGTCGTCCTGGCGGTGGGCGGCGACAACACCAAGTTCGTCCTGCTGGCCTGTATCAACATCGTGGTCGCGGCCAATGCCGGTGGCGCATTCAGCCCGTTCG
>Ga0316196_10000638_pt1 | contig 14068 bp, 15 predicted proteins | sample Eddsed2cm_MG_FD_204938 | JGI IMG/M metagenome (GOLD analysis project Ga0316196, IMG submission 204938) | Coastal sediment microbial communities from Maine, United States - Eddy sediment 2 cm | ecosystem: Environmental > Aquatic > Marine > Coastal > Sediment | place: USA: Maine | collected... | reverse complement strand
CGACGACAATGACCAATGTGGCGATCACCGTGATCTGCACGATGATACGCACCGAGTGCGGAATCTGGTGGCGCATCAGGCTGACCAGCGCGCTACCCAGCGCCAGCACGCAGACCACCACCAGGCCCATCAGCAGCGCGGTATCGAGCGAGGTAGTCACCGCCAGCGCCGAACAGATACCCAGTATTTGCAGCGTCAACGGGTTATCGTCAATGAGCGGACGGGTCAGAATGCGCCAGTTGCTGTCCTGCATCACTGTTGTTCCTCGCGTATGCGCTGCAACAACGCAGCATAACCAAATTCACCCAGCCAGAAGCGCAGCATGCCGTCGACACCCTGCGTGGTGCGCGTCGCGCCGGAAATGCCATCGACCTGGTAGGCGGCATCTTCGCTGTAGCCGCTACCCGCGGCGCGCACACCGATGCGCAACACCCCGGCATCGTCAAAAGCGCGCAATCCACGCCATTTGGCTTCCCATGCCGGCTCCTCGATGCGCGCACCCACTCCAGGGGTTTCACCGTGCTGATAAAATTTGAGCGCGCGCACGGTGCGCGTATCACCATCCATCACCAGCCAGGCATGCAGCGTCGACTGGTAGCCGCGCCCTGATACCGGCAGGATGATCAGCTCGATCCGCCCCGCCGCATCGCGCACCAGGTAAACCTGTGCGTGCAGTGCTCGTCGCTTGAGTCCCGCCAGGTCGAGGTCCGGCGGAATCGCGGTACCGGTCGCCGATGAAGCTGCCGCGCGTTCCGCGTTGAAGCGCGTCGCGTCGATGCTGTCATCGAAGCGCCCACTGGCAAGCTCGACCATGCGCTGCTCCAGTCCGTCGATGCTCTGCACACGGCCGATTGCTGACAACGCATTGAGCACCAGTTGCAGCTGCGCAATTCGCTCAGCTTCGACATTGGCACGTTGAATCGGTCGCAGGCCGACCGCCACTGCCGATACCAGCAAACCACAGACAAAGGCGACCAGCAGTGCCAGCGTAAGCGCGCGAGTGGTGGTGTCTCGTGGCAGGGCTTCAGACATGACGTCGAGCCCGTTGGCGAATATTCCAGGCAATCACCGCGTGGTCGATCAACGGCGCCAGCAGCGAGACCAGTAACAGCACCGGGATAACCGCATCCGGATGGGTCGAGTTGGCGACGCGGATCAACACCACCAGTCCTGCAATCAGAAACCCCTGGATCCAGCGACCCGGGTTGGTACAGGCAGAGGCGACCGGATCACAGGCGATGAAGACGGCGCCGAAGGCAAAACTGCCGAGTAACAGGTGCCAGTGAACCGGCATCGCCTGCGGGTTGGAAGAATAATCGCCAAAAGCAGCCACAAGCCATACAAACAGCAACAAACCGATAAACTGGGCAGCGAGCAGGCGCCAGGAAATTACCCGGGTCACCAGTAGCAGAACTGCACCCAGTGCGATCGCCAACAGCGACGTGGTACCGAGGGTTCCTGGAATCGCACCAATAAACGCGGACCAGGTATCAATTCCAGCCTGCGCCAGGGCTTGCTCGCCACCGCGGTGATAGAGCGCAATGGCGTCGCTGCCAGCATAACCGGCCATACCGTTCCACAGCGGATGCAGCGCGGACGCCGCCGGATAACTCACCTGCACCATCGCGATACCGAGCAGGGCCGGGTTGATGAACGATTTTCCCTCGCCGCCGAAAATCCCCTGACCCAGGATAATCGCGCAACTCATGCCGAAAATAATGTGGCCGAAAGCCGCAGCCCCCGGCAGCAACAGCACAAACAACAGGGCAACCAGCAAGAAGCCCGGTTCCATCGGACGCCCACGCCGATCGGCAATGATGCGCTCCCAGAACCCGCCGACCAGCAGTGCCAGCAACAGCATCGGCAGCACATGCGCAACGCCCACCGCCAGGTAATCATAGAGGCCCGGCGCTTCAGGATTTGCAGACAGAAAATCGGCCAGTCGACTGCGCAAGTCACTGCCGTCAAAACCAGGCAGCAGCGCCATCCCCTGGAAATACTGGTAACCGCTGTTTACCAGGGCGACCAGTGTCACCGGCAGCAAAGCCAGCAGCTGAATACGCAAAATGCGTCGGCGTCCACCGCCGGGTGCATTACCATGATCAACTTCGAACAGCATCAGTAGCTCGACTCCAGTTGATCGAGCACCTGGCGCAGTAACAGGCCGTAATTACTGTTTGATACACAGGCCCGGCTGAGCGCAGCAACGTCCTCTTCAACCAGTTCCAGCGCACCGAGCTCACGCGCCCGTTCGACGTCACCCAGCTGCAGCGCGCGCATCAGCGGCACCGCATAAATGCCCGGCGGGCCGTTTGCCTCGAGCCAGTCACCGGGTATCAATGCCCCCATGTCTAATGCTCCGATGTCATCGGCAGCCGGTTCAGCGACCGCCCTGATGACCTTCAACAGTCGCTGGCTGGCACCCAGGAAAGCGGGTTCCGTCGCCAACGGCTGGCGATCCAGGTTTCCTCCAACCAGAATCGGCTGCGAACCATCTTGTAATTCTCCCTCCAGCAGCTCACCCAGTGCCGCACCCGGCGTCACCGCCAGGCAGCGGGGTCGCAGCACTGCATCACCCGCCAGCGCAACGATACGCTGCGCCCAGGGACGACCGTGCAACAGCAGATGCCCGAGCGCGATCGTTTCCTGGTAACCGATATGCCAGACCTCGGCACCCGCAAGCCCGATCGGACACAGCGCCTGGATGTGCCGGCCCGGCAAGCCCGCCGCAGCTCCACCCGTGAAGGCCTTGCAGCGCGCGCCGCTGGCCGCGTCGAACGCAGGGCGATACTCGGGGGCATGACAGATAAACAGGGGCGCGCTGCTGATGCGAGCAAGCATCGTCACCGCCGCGCTGAACTCGGCCGCAAAGGCGTCGATGACAGGTGCTACCGGTGGCGCCATCGGCTCGGATTCGATCGCAGTAATCAACACGGCAGCGGGCTGAGTGGCGGGATCCGGGATGTTGCCAAAGGGTCGGGTACGCAGACTGGCCCAGGACCCACTAGCGAGCATGAAGGCGCGCTGCGCAGCCTGATCCTGCCCTGCGGGTGCTGCTAATTCAGCGACCTCGCAGCTAGCGTCGACTTCAATTTGCAAGGCTACCAGCTTGCGACGGGCACCGCGAACAACCCGGGCGACACGCCCGGCTGCAGGCGCGGTAAACAGAATGTCCGGGCGACGCGCGTCGCGCATCACCGCGACACCGGCTCGAACACGATCGCCCGTGTCACACAACAGCTCGAAGTGAACCCCGCGATAGTCGCGTCCCAGCATACCCAGCTGGGAGCTTTCCCTGGTTTCGAAGTTGCTCGAACCCGACATTTTCAACCTGTAGTTTGCCAATCTGGAAACCGATTCTAGCGGTCCATGTTCAACTGATACTGATCTGCGTCAGCTTTTTCCGGTGTTCTATTGCAGGATTTAGCAGCCGGGTTTACTGGCCGCGCTGGTCGAGCAACTGGCGCAAGGCCTTGATATGCTCGGGGCCGGTGCCGCAACAACCACCCACAATCTGCACGCCGTAATCGCGAATCCAGCTATCGATCTCGCTCGCGTATTGCTGCGGCGAACTGACTTCTTCATAACGCCAGTCGGGCAGCACCAGTTTCCCAGTTTCGGCGTAGGCCAGCAGTGGCCCCGACCAGTGCTCGCGCAACACGGCCAGTGCTGGCGCGGTATCCTCAACTCGCGTATGCATGATACCGGCAGCCAGGCCACCGAGCGGCTTCAGACTGTCGATCATTTCGCCGAAATCATGCGCGACGGTGGTGTCATCGGTGTTCTTCCAGCGCAAACTGCGCACATCGACTCCGTTATCGGCCATCATTGCACTGAAACCAATCATCACCGGCAGTCCAGTTGCGACCGCAGCACGAATCACGATCCCGGCGTTTTCGACATCGCGCATCATTTCCGCAATGATCAGATCCACACCGGCATTCAACAGGCTCTCGGCCAGTTCCTGGTAGCTGGACTCGACCTGGCCGTCGATGGCTACCTCACGATGGCTGGTCAACGGCGGCATACTCGACATCGACCCGGCGATCAGCACCGGTTCGCTGGCAGCATTGTCGCGCGCCTGTTGCGCCAGCTGCACCGATTTCAGATTGAGCATCCTCGATTCATGACCGAGATTTATGCTCTCCAGCACGTGGCGCGCCGTCGAGTAGGTATTGGCGGTAATAATCTGCGCCCCGGCGCGAATATAGTCTTCGTGCACCGAACGTACTTCATCGGGGTTGGTTTTGGTGGCAAGACCGCTCCAGACGTTTTTGTCGAGCGCGACACCACGGCGACGGATCTCGGTGCTCACACCGCCGTCAAGGAGCAATATTTCGCCCTGTTGCAGGCGTTCGGTCAGACTACTCATGGGCCAGTCATCGGTAGTGGAAATTCGCTCGAAGTGTACCAGAGAACCGGCACCACACTCGACAAATTACCGATGCTTAGGATACCTTTGCAGCTCTATGTAAATCTGAAGTTTGATGAGTCCTGCTATTCGCCCACCGCTATCAATCATTGCTCTGCTGCTGGCCTGCCTGTTGCAGGGCTGTGCCACGCCCGCTCCGGTGCCTGCTCCGGTGCCTGATTCATTGCCCGATACCGCCGCCCCGCTCGAACCGCAACGCATCGATGAACTCGAACGGGCAATCCTTGACCTCGGTGATCAGATCGACCCCGGCGAGGCGCGCAGTGCGGCAACGATCGCAATAGAGTATCCACTGCAACTGGCACTGGAGTATGAAATTACCGATTCACCATTGATGCATAACTTCCTGGTCAACATCGGCGTAAAACAGCGTGGCCTCTGTGTCGACTGGACCTATGATCTGCTGGTGCGCCTGCAGCAGGAACGCTTTCGCAGCCTGCAGTTGCACTGGGGTATTGCCAACTACGATAGCGCATTTCGCATCGAACACAGTACCGTGATCATCAGCGCCCGCAATCAACCACTGCAACAGGGACTGGTGCTCGATCCCTGGCGTTATTCTGGCCAGTTATTCTGGGCGAAAACCCTGGAAGACCCGAAATACCGCTGGAAGCCGCACGCTGAAGTTCATGCGCAAAAGCGGGAGCGCAAGGCGCTGACACAGACGCGGGACGCAACACGCTAACCATGTCGCTAAACATTTCGTTAATCAATCCCCAGGTGCATCCGCAAGGTCAGCGAGGCGCAGGGTGAGTACTCGACTCGGTCTCATCAGCGATGTGCACGCAAGCCCGGTAGCGCTTGCCGAGGCGCTGCAAATATTCGCCGAGCAAAGGGTCGACGACATTATCTGCGCGGGCGATATCGCCGGTTACTACGATACATTGTTACCGACCGTACGGTTGCTGGCCGGCTCGGGCTGTAAGACCATCATCGGCAATCATGATCAATCCTGGCTCGAAAAAAACACCGCCGAGGACAACAATGCAGGCCACCATGAAATTCGCGACTATCTGCAGCAGTTACCACAGACCCTGGAGCTGTGCATCGAAGGCAAGCGAGTGTTCGTGGTGCACGCCAATCCGCCGAGCGAACAGCACGGTGGGATCAAGTTGCGCGATCGCTACGGTAATATTGTTGCCGAGCGCAAAGCCGACTGGACACAATCCCTGGCCGATTTCGAACCTGATGTGCTCATCGTCGGCCACACCCACCAGGTTTATGCCGAGCAACTGGGGCGCGTGCTGGTAATAAACCCCGGTAGCGTGCCATTCAATCACAGCTGCATGATCCTGTCTTTGCCAGACCTCAGCGTCGAGACCTATGCCCTGGGTGACCGCGAAATCACCCACTGCTGGAATTTCAGCATGCAACAGAGCTGACCCGTGGATACCTCGTTTGCCATACTGCAGGTGGCGGTCATCCTGATGGCATCGCGGATCATGGGCGAACTGGCCGTTTACCTGCGCTCGCCTGCCGTTATCGGTGAAATTCTCGCCGGCGTGCTTCTCGGCCCGACATTGCTCGGATTTGTAGAAGCCGAAGGCCTGATCCTGATCCTTGGCGAAATAGGTATCATCCTGCTGCTGTTCCAGGTCGGGCTGGAAACCGATATCGGCGAACTGGCAAAGGCCGGCGCAAAGTCGGTAGTGGTTGCCTTTACCGGTTTCCTGCTGCCTTTTGCCAGTTGCTTTGTACTCAGCTACTACCTGTTTTCGCTGGACCTGCTGGTGTCATGCCTGATCGCCGGAACGATGACGGCCACCAGCATCGGCATCACCATGCGCACCATGTCCGACCTCGGCAAAGGTCAAAGCCGTGAAGGGCACATTATCCTCGGCGCCGCGGTGCTGGACGACATCATGGGCGTGCTGCTGCTCGCTATCCTGTTCAATTTTGTGACCCACGGCAGTTTCGACCTTATCAGCACCTCGCGCATTCTACTGTTCATGTTTGTCTTCTTCATGATCGCCCCTGCCATGGCAAAGTCCATCAGCTACATCATTCATCGCTGGGAGTCATTCAGCGAAATCCCCGGTATCGTGCCCACCTCGATCGTATCGCTGGTGCTGTTTCTCGCCTGGTTGTCACATGCAATCGGCATCCCCGAGCTACTCGGCGGTTTCGCTACTGGACTCGCCCTGTCGCGGCGTTTTTTCCTGCCTTTTGGCGCCGCACTAAGCGCCAACCCGGAATTCTCGAAACACGTGCATGAACAGATGCAACCGATCATCAATCTGTTCACCCCGATCTTTTTTGCCATGGTCGGATTGTCGCTAGACCTGAGTGCACTCGACTGGAGTTCGCCTTTTTTCTGGATTTTTTCGATTTCACTGGTTGCCGTAGCGATTCTCTCCAAGGGTTGCAGCGCTTTGCTATTGTGGAATGAAACCCTTATGCGGCGCGTTGTCATCGGCATTTCGATGGTGCCGCGCGGCGAGGTCGGCCTGATCTTTGCACAACTTGGCCTGCTCACCGGCGTGTTCAATCCGGAAATCTACACCACCGTTGTCATCGTCATCGCCTATACGACGCTGTTTACACCCTTCTGGCTGCGCCTGTTTTACCAGCACTACGGACATCTGGTCGAGGACTAGAGAAGCTCTAATCAAGTCAACCTGCACACTGCCCGCTGCGGTAAATGGTCGGCGCCGACCCGGCCAGGGATGGCCCATCGAGGCCGGGGACAGACTCACTGCCGGGCGTCAGGGTTGATCCGTCGGCGTATCTGCTGCGTACTACAGCCATGAAAACAGAACCAACACCGGGCTAGCATGGCTGCCAGTCCCCAACACATCCTTGTCGTCGGTGGCAGCGGTGGCATCGGTCGCTGCCTTATCACTGAGATTCTGGCGCGCTATCCTCAGGCGCGGATCGATGCCACTCATCACCGTGGCCGACAGGCAGTCGACAATGAGCGCGTTAACTGGCGGAAACTGGACGTCCGCGACTCTGCGGACATCGACGACTGGGCCAAAGATTTCAAACGGGTCGACTGGATCCTCAACGCGGCCGGATACCTGCACGGCAGTCGCGGCGGGCCGGAAAAAAGCATTCGCGCGCTCGATCCCGAATTCCTGCTGGAAAACATCCGTATCAATACCCTGCCAACACTGCTGCTCGCCAAGTCATTCTCGGCGGCACTCAAGCAGAGCCCGGCACCGTTACTGGCAACCGTGTCCGCTCGTGTCGGCAGCATCGAGGACAATCGCCTCGGCGGCTGGTACAGCTATCGCATTTCAAAGGCCGCGCTCAACATGGCATTGAAAACACTGAGCATCGAGTGGAAACACAGCCACCCGCGCGGAAGCGTCGCGGCACTGCATCCCGGCACCAACGATACCGCGTTGTCGAAACCCTTCCAGGCAAACGTACCCGCTGACAACCTGTTTGATCCGGCTTACACGGCATCCATGTTCGTTGACCTGCTGGCTAAACTCGGACCTGCTGACAGCGGTCAATTCTGGGCGTGGAATGGCGAAACACTACCGTGGTAAATAACCCGTATATCTCACTCGATACAACTTTCAAGGGAACACTCATGAAATCACCAATCCTCATTGCACTGCTGTTTATGTCCACAAACGCCGCGGCAGCCTGCGGCTCACTGCTCGACTTCGAGGCGCAGAAACTGCGTTCCAGCGAACAGATCAACTTTTGCGAGGCCTTCGATGACAAGCTGCTGCTGGTCGTCAACACCGCCAGTCACTGCGGTTTCACGCCCCAGTTCGAGGGCCTGGAAACGCTCTATCAGAAGTATCGCGATCAGGGCCTGGAGATCGTTGGCTTCCCCTCCAATGACTTCAACCAGGAAGCTTCCAGCGAGAGTAAAACCGCCGAGGTCTGTTACATCAACTACGGCGTCAGCTTCACCATGCTCGCACCCCAGGCGGTGCGCGGTAGCGATGCCAATCCATTGTTTCGCAAGCTCGCACAACGCAGCAGCGCGCCGAGCTGGAACTTCAACAAGTACCTGATTCAACGCGACGGGCAGACCGTCAGCCACTATGGTTCGAGCGTCAAACCCCTGGACAGCGACCTGGAATCCGCCATCGTACAGGCGCTAGCGCGCTAGATGGGTAGCACTTCGTCCCTTGCAGTAGTCAGGGTGCTGGGTTATGCCGGCCTGATTCCATTTGTCTGCGCAGCCTTCCTGGTGGTATCCGCTTCACCCCATGCGGCGCTGTCGGCAGAACTCGTCGGCAGCTACGCGCTGGCCATCATTTGTTTCCTGTTCGGCAGCTGGTGGGGCATGGCACAGTCTTCCGCTGTGCGCACAACCCTGATGCTCAGCAATGCACTCCTGCTGCTGGCTCTGGCTGTTTACCTGTTTGCCCGGGAGTGGTGGCCGCTGACAGCTGCATGGCTGCTGGTGGGCGCCTGGCTCTGTGAACAGAGCCGCAGCCTGTTTCCCCGCTATGCGCCGGAGTATCGGGTTATGCGTACCGTGCTGACGCTGGTCGCGGCGAGTTCGATGGGGCTTGTGCAGCTGGCGGCCCAGGCGGAATAGTTGCACCCAGCCATTTCAGAACCAACACAAAATGCCAGTGATCCGAATCCCCGTAACCTGCGTAAATCTCTTGATTCCCATTAACCAGAACCAAGATGAAATCAGCTTCCAGCATCCATACACTGAACAAGCCGGCACGAATTAACGACGCCAGGATACACATCAGCAATCTGCGCCTGCGCACCTTCATCGGATTCAATCCGGAAGAAAAAATCAAGCAGCAGGACATCATCGTCAATGCCGAAATTCATTACCGCGCGGATTCGGCCTTCACCAGTGACGACGAAGCCGATGCGCTCAACTACAAAAACATCACCAAACGCATGATCCATCACATCGAGAACGGCCGCTTCCAGTTACTCGAAAAACTGACCGCCGACCTGCTCGCCATCGCGACAGAAGCGGAACAGGTCAGTTACGCCGAAGTCCGTGTCGACAAACCCCATGCGTTGCGTTTCGCCGATTCAGTGGCGGTCACCTTGAGCGCCGCCCGGTAATTGCGCGATGCAGGCAAACGACACTATTTCGCCCATCGTCATCACCGGGGGTGCCCAGCGCCTCGGCCTTGCCGTAGCCAGAAGCCTGCGCGCACAGCAGCATTCCGTGGTCATCACCTATCGCCGCGAGCGTCCGCTGCTTGCACAACTGAGACGCGAGGGTATAGAGACTATTCGTGCCGATTTCGACGAAGAACATGGCGCCGAACTGCTGGCTGCCGAACTGGGTACGCGTTACAACTCCTTGCGCGCGCTGATTCACAACGCCTCGCAGTGGATGCCGGAAAGCGGCGCCGACGACCCCGGCCAGGTGCTGGACAGCATGTTCAAGGTCCACGTCAGAGCACCCTATCTGCTCAACCTGGCATGTGGCGACTTGCTGCGATGCCATGGCGAACAGCATGGCTACGCCGACATCATTCATATGAGCGATTACGTCGCCGGCACGGGCAGCAGCAAACACATCGCCTACGCGGCGAGCAAGGCTGCGCTCGACAACCTGACTCTATCGTTTGCCAGCAAGTACGCCCCCCTGGTCAAGGTAAACAGCATTGCCCCGGCGCTGTTGATGTTCAACCCGGAAGACGACGAAGCCTATCGCCAGAAGGCACGAAAAAAATCTTTGCTGGGCATAGTTCCCGGCGAAGAGGAAGGGGTAAACGCTATCTGCTACCTGTTGCAGAGTCGCTATCTGACGGGCAAAACCATCGCCCTAGACGGCGGCAGACATCTCGCGCGCGCCAGTTAACCCGGCCACACACATTCACCAGGTAAATTTCGAAAAGGAAGGATAATGGACACCAATCTCGCCCACAACACCACCGACATCCGCTCGCCCTATTCACTGGAAGCCGATCTGGTACGACATGCATTGATCGAACGCGGTCTGGAAACGCCCCTGCTGCCACACCAGTTTGAACGCGATGAGAAATATCAACGCATCAGGAACTCGTTTGCCGACATTGCGCGCACGCTGGGACTCGACCTCAGTGATGACAGCCTGAGCGAGACTCCGCATCGAATTGCGAAAATGTACGTTGACGAAATCTTCAGCGGGCTCGATTACCTCAACTTCCCGAAGATCACCGTGATCGAGAACAAGATGGGTGTCGAGGAAATGGTCAAGGTTCGCGACATCAGCCTCACCAGCACCTGCGAGCATCACTTTGTCACTATCGATGGCACCGCCAGGGTGGCGTATATTCCCGCAGACAAGATTATCGGCCTGTCCAAGATAAACCGGATTGTGCGCTTCTTCGCGCAACGTCCACAGGTACAGGAGCGCCTCACACAACAGGTTCTGGTGGCACTGCAAACCCTGCTGCAAACCGACGATGTCGCGGTGAGCATCGACGCCATTCACTACTGCGTCAAATCACGCGGCGTGATGGACTCCAACTCGCGTACTCAGACCACTGCGCTTGGCGGCACCTTCAAGGCCAACCATATGACACGGGCCGAATTTCTCGGCTGAAGCCGATGAAAGGGCCCACTATCGATCAGGGTGAAGTTGCCTACTACAGTCAACTTGCCGACCAGTGGTGGGATAAAGACGGTAAGTTCTGGCCTTTACATCTGCTCAATGAGCTGCGCACCGCCTATCTGAGAAAGGCAATCTGCCAGCATTTTGGCAGACCCTATGAAGTAACCAGGCCACTGAGTGGGCTCAACATTCTCGACATTGGCTGCGGCGGCGGGATTCTTGCGGAATCCATGGCCCATCTTGGCGCCAGCGTGCATGGTATCGACGTTGTCGAGCGCAACATAAATATTGCCCGTCAGCACGCACTGCGGTCGGATCTTGCGATCGAGTACGAGTACCTCGACGCCGAGGAAGCGGTCAGTCGAGGCCAGCGCTACGATGTCGTGCTCAACATGGAAGTGGTCGAACACGTGGCCGACCTTCCCCTGTTCATGGCAACCTGTACCCAGCTGGTCGCGGACGGTGGCGTGATGTATATCGCCACTATCAACCGCAACCTGGTGTCCTGGATTTTTGCTATCGTCGGTGCAGAGTACGTGCTGCACTGGTTACCGAAAGGTACCCACAGCTGGATTAAGTTCGTTAAACCGCGAGAGCTCGAAGACCTGCTCGCGCGTGACAACATGATCGTCAATGCCTCGACCGGTGTGCGTGTCAATCCGTTCACGCGGCGCTTCAGCCTGACGCCGCGACTTTCCGTCAATTACATGCTATCTGCTATCCAGCGCGCCGCCTGAGCGCAGCAATCTGGTTTCAACCCGCTGCTTTCAATTCGCTGGTTTCATCCGCCTTGTTTCAACCACTCCCACCTCGTGCGACAATCGGTTGCTTCAACCGCTCGAGAAGCACCCAACCGACATGCCCGCAAACAGCCGCCCTCACCTCGACCCTGGCGATGACCTGACCGTCGCAGCAGCAATAGATTTGAGTTCAGCGCTTTCAGATCTGCTGCAACAACGCACCAGGTCGCCGATTATTCGGCCTTCCAGGGCAGCGGATGTCGCCGCGCTAATCGATCAAAGCTATCCGCAGGGAGGCGACAGCCTCGAGCAGCTGGTAACCCAGATCAGTAGCGCCACCGAGCGCTACCCACGGCGCAATACCCACCCAGGCTTCTTCGGCTGGATCGCACCGTCGGGGCTGCCCAGTGATCCGTTGGCACATGCGATGGTCAGCGTTCTCAATGAAAACGTCGGCGGTTACTGGGCTTCACCGGTAGGCACTACCATCGAGAAAACGGTGATCCGCTGGCTCGCAGACCTGATCGACTTCCCTGTGGGATCGCAGGGAGTATTCCTGAGCGGGGGTTCCATGGCTAATATGTGTGGTATCGCCAGTGCCTGCGCCAAACGTTTCGGTGTGGAATTCCGCAGCCGCGGGCTTGCTGCTTTCAGCGTCGAATCCAGACCGGTGATTATCTGTTCGCGCGCCGTGCATTTTTCGATTCGTCGGGCAGCGGTCATGCTCGGCATCGGCACCGACAACATCGTCGCCATCGATACCGACGATCAATTCAGAATGCGCATCGATGCGCTTGAGACCGCGCTCGCTGAGCATGACAATATCATCTGTGTCGTCGCCAGTGCCGGCACCACCAACACCGGCGCCATAGACCCCCTGCCCCGGATTGCCGATCTGTGCAGTGCGCATGACGTCTGGTTGCACGTCGATGCCGCTTACGGTGCCGGCGGTTTGATGTCGCCCGAATTGAGGCCGCGCTACCGCGGTATCGAACGCGCCGACTCCGTGGTAATGGACATGCACAAGTGGTTTTACCAATCCCTCGCGGGGAGCCTGCTGCTGTACCGCGATCCGGGCTGGGCACGCCAGCTGTTCTCCGAGAGTTCCGATTACCTGCGCATGAACGAGGATGATTCGCCGGAACAGTTCAGTTTTTTCAGCATCTCACCGGAATTGTCGCGCCGCTTTCGGGCCCTGCCATTTTATATTTCCATGCGCCACTACGGGCTGGATCGAATGGGTCGCAACGCTCTGCACAACGTGCGCTGCGCCGAATACCTGGCCGAGCGCATACGCGCCGAAGAGGATCTCGAACTGATTGCCGCACCACAGTTATCGATTCTGTGTTTCCGCTATCGCCCATCCGCTCTCGATGGCGATACTGCCGATCGCCTGAACACCTTGATACGCGACCGTATCCAGCTCGAAGGCGATTACCTGATCTCGCCAACCCGGGTAAATGATCGACCCGCATTGCGCGTCTGCATCATCAACCATGCCACCCGCGTCGAACACGTGGAAGGCCTGCTCGAAAGCGTGCTGCGTATCGGTCGCGAACTCGTCGCACAGGATAAGGAATGATGCCCGGCGATATCGCACGATGGATTTCATGGCAGCCAGCGCTGCACCAATCCAGCACTGGCGGATGAAAAGCGTATTTCAACAGCCCAGCGGTGATCGCCCGGTAATGGCTCTGCTACTGCTGCTCACCGGGGTATTCGCGATCGCCTTCCAGGACTCGCTGGTAAAGCTGATGTCAAGCCATACCTCTTTCTGGCAATTCCAGGTATTACGCTCCCTCGGCAACTTCAGCTTTGTCACTATCCTCGCATTCTTCAGCGGTGGCATCGGCCTGTTGATACCACGCAACTGGCGGCCCGTTTATCTGCGCGCCGGCATACTGCTGGTGTGCATGTTCTTTTTCTTCTCCGGCGCACCCTATCTCAGCGTGGCACAGATGGCCTCAGGGCTTTACACCTATCCGTTATTTATTTCGCTGCTCGCCATTCCGATACTGGGCGAGCGCGTCGGCCGCTGGCGTATTTTCGCATTACTGCTCGGCGCTATCGGTGCCGCCTTCATACTGAGCCCCTGGGATGACGATTTTTCGCTGCTGCAGGTATTGCCTATCCTGGCGGGGTTATTCTATGCGGCCAACATCATCACCATCCGTAAGGCCTGCCGCAACGAAAGTCCGTTAGCGCTGGCTTTCGCTGCCGCCATTACCTTCATCATTGCGGGAACGATCGGCATCAGCCTGCTCACCCTGTTCCCATTGTCGGCCGAGTTACGCACCAGCATGCCCTTTGTTGCGATTGGCTGGCCTGAGCTGACCTTGCTGGTCGCCGCCTTTGCGCTATTTGCGTCGGTGCTCAACCTGAGCGCCAATATCTGTATCAGCCGTG
>Ga0316196_10000637_pt1 | contig 14070 bp, 12 predicted proteins | sample Eddsed2cm_MG_FD_204938 | JGI IMG/M metagenome (GOLD analysis project Ga0316196, IMG submission 204938) | Coastal sediment microbial communities from Maine, United States - Eddy sediment 2 cm | ecosystem: Environmental > Aquatic > Marine > Coastal > Sediment | place: USA: Maine | collected... | reverse complement strand
ACCTTCCTTTAACCCCCCGATTTTACCGATCTCAGGATTGAGTCTCACAATATCCTGCGAGCTAATTTTATATTCCTGTGAGAGGCTATATAAAGTCTTTTTGGGTGGAACGGTATAGGAAATATACAGTTGTATGTTTTGATCCTCCAGACTGCTGCCTGCAATTTTAGGAAGCTTCAACTGTTGACCTTCTGCCAGAAAATTCGTCACATCTGATAATTCCGGATTTAAGGCAAGAAGGCTATCTATGGTGATCCCATATTTATTGGCAATACTCCATCTTGTTTCTTTTGGCTGAACGGTATAAGTTTCAAAATCAACAAGGTTAATACTGTCTTTTTCAACTTCAACTTTCAGGTATTTTGGGACTTTTAAGCGCATACCCTTTTTTAATTGGCTGGCGTACAATTGGGTATTATAACGCTTGATCTCTTCTTCAGAAACATTATACTTTTGAGCAATACTAAAAATAGTTTCCCTTTTCTTAACCTTATGTGCAATAAACTCAATTGGTTTTTCCTGTTCTTCCTTTGCCTGTTTTAGATTTAAGGCAATTGAATCATTAGCGCTTAATACTTTAGCGCCCAGAGGGATAACAAGTATCGTATTAGGCTTGAGAACATCACCCTCTGCTATCTCCTTATTGTACTTGAGGATATCAGCGGGATTCACCTTGTATTGCCTTGCAATACTATAGACTGTTTCTCCCACTTTTACCGCATGAGAGCTAAACTGTTGTGCCATGGCCTGACATGAAAACAGTAGAATTGCAGTCGCTGTAATTAAAAATCTTATTGACATGCTTGTAGGTTTTATTCCCATTCTATGGTTGCCGGGGGTTTTGATGAGATATCATAAACCACTCTATTTACCCCTGGAACTTTGTTTATTATTTCATTGGAGGTCTTTTGCAAAAATTCGTAGGGCAAATTAACCCAATCGGCCGTCATGCCGTCCGTGCTTTCGACTGCCCGCAAAGCTACACATTTTTCATAAGTTCGCTCATCTCCCATGACCCCTACACTATTTACGGGCAAAAGCATGGCTCCGGCCTGCCAGACTTCATTATAAAGTCCCCATTCCTTCAAACCATTAATAAAAATAGCATCTACCTCTTGCAAAATACTTACCTTTTCTTCTGTTACATCTCCCAATATTCGTATGGCCAATCCAGGTCCCGGAAATGGATGGCGCCCTAAACGTTCATCTTCTATTCCAAGAGTTGCCCCTACCCTTCTCACTTCATCCTTAAACAACATTTTCAGGGGTTCTATTACTTTTAGTTTCATAAAATCTGGTAATCCCCCTACATTATGATGGCTCTTAATAGTTGCCGAAGGCCCTCCTGTTGCAGATACCGACTCAATCACATCAGGATAAATGGTGCCCTGGGCAAGCCATTTGGCATCTTCAATTTTATGCGATTCATCATCAAAAACATCTATGAAAACCCCTCCAATAATTTTTCTTTTCTTTTCAGGATCATCTTCTCCTGCAAGAGCATTCAAAAAACGTGCCGAAGCGTCAACACCTTTCACATTTAGACCCATATGCTCATATTGGTCCAATACTTCCTGAAATTCGTTTTTCCTAAGCAATCCGTTATTTACAAAAATACAATGAAGATGATCTCCAATGGCCTTGTGCAATAAAACTGCCGCCACAGTAGAATCTACCCCTCCCGATAGTCCAAGGATCACTTTTTCACTTCCTATCTTTTGCTTTAATTCGGTCACCGTGGTTTCCACAAAAGCATCCGGAGTCCAGGTTTGCTGTAAACCCGAAATATGTACTAAAAAGTTTTCCAGAAGCAGTTTTCCCTGTTTGGTATGATATACTTCCGGGTGAAATTGAATACCATAGGTTATTTCCCCTTTTATTTTAAAGGCTGCATTTTGTACATCATTTGTACTGGCCAACCTTACTGCATTTTCAGGTAATTCTTTTATAGTGTCGCTATGGCTCATCCATACTTGCGAATCTTCTCTGATTTCGTAAAAAAAAGGTTCATCTCCATCAATTGAAGTAAGCCTTGCCCTGCCGTATTCACGGGTATTGGAAGGTGCAACATTTCCTCCATGAAAATGGGCCAGGTATTGTGCCCCATAACAAATGGCCAGCAAGGGTATCTTGCCTTTTATCTCCGATAAATCCGGATGTGGGGCATCATCTGCCCTGACGGAGAATGGAGAACCAGACAGAATTACTGCTTTATAATCTGACAGGTCTTCCGGTGGGCGGTTATAGGGTTTAATTTCGCAGAAAATATTAAGTTCCCTGACCCGTCTGGCAATGAGTTGAGTATACTGAGAACCAAAATCTAAAATAAGGACGTTGTTTTGCATGGGCAAAAATAGTAATTCAGTGCATTTTCAAACACAAGTTTTAGGTATATTTATAACATCTTTATTAACGTCATAAGAATGAAACATTTAAATGCTATAATTTTTGGGGTTGCTATAATCATTGCCGCTAATTTTTTGGGTAGCGCTTATGTAAAACGTTCAAATCCTGTACGAGTGATTTCTATTACGGGGCTGGGAAATGAGAACTTTACATCAGACCTTATTGTATGGGAAGGACGTTTTGTTGCCTTTAATACCGTTTTAAAGACCGCTTTTGAACAATTGAATAATGATAAGGAAATAGTAAGGGATTATCTGGTATCCAAAGGAATAAGTCCTGATAACATAATTTTTAATTCTGTACAGACGATTGAGCAACGGGACAATAAGTACGAAAACGGAAATTTTGTTGGCACGATCTTCCGGGGGTACGAATTATCACAATCTGTTCAAATAGAATCGAGTGATGTGGCTCTCGTGGAAAAAGTATCGCGTGAGATCACGGAACTATTAAATAAAGGGGTTCAGTTTAATTCCTCACCTCCCCGTTATTATTACACTAAATTATCTGATCTTAAGATCAAAATGATTTCAAAGGCGACCGAAGATGCGCGTATCCGCGCCGAAAAAATAGCAGAGAATTCCGGAGGTACTTTGGGTGATCTTATTACTGCACGTATGGGTGTTTTTCAAATTACCGGACAAAATTCAGACGAGGCTTACAGCTGGGGCGGGGCTTATAATACTGCTGCGAAAAAGAAGACTGCTTCTATTACTATGCGGTTGGAATACAAGGTGAAATAAGATAATTTGGAGGTTATTTTCAATCTATTACTATATCATAGTAACGATTTATATAAACATACTTAAATACCTGGTTTAAAGATTTTTAATTAAATTCCTACAAATAGCATTTTAACAAACTAATACTGTTTTTATTTAAATATTCTATAGTTTTAGATTATGCATTAAACTGATTTGAGGGAATACAAAGATTATGAATTATTTTAAGTAAGAAAATACAGTTAAAAGAAAAAGCCCCGACGATGATCGCCAGGGCTTTTCAAATCAAAAACCAACCTAAACACATGAACTTGTTATGACACAATTTTATCTATAAAAAATGAACTTTTTCATAGCAATTTATATATATAACAATCTTCTCTAAAAATACCCTACCTCATTTTTTATTTTTTTACCTTTATATAGATGAAACCCATGGAAAGAACAGATCAGATTTTTAAAGATTTACAGGAAGAACTTAAAAAAGGAAGCACACAAAAATCGCATCCTTTTCGCTACTTTACGCTGGGTACGGTAGGTTTGGATCGTTTGACCAGGCAAAGAACATTGGTTTTAAGAAAGGTTTCTGATGAACTCCTACTTTCTTTTTATACTGATTTCCGCTCAAAAAAAATTATTCATATAAAGGAAAACAATAAGGTGGGGTTATTATTTTATAATCCTGAGAAACTCTTACAAATAAAAATTGAAGGTATTGCTACCATAATTAAAGGAAAGGCTATAGAAGAAACTTATAATAATGGTATTCCGGAAAAAGCTCGCAAGGATTATACCACTGCCATGGCACCGGGTACGCCGCTCGAGGATCCAGCGGTCATAGAATACCTTAAAAAGGAGAATCACTTCTGTGTGGTTGAAATTACCCCTTTTAAAATAGAATACCTTAAATTACAACAGCCTGAGCATCTGAGGGTTCGATTTTCCAAGCGACAAGAACTTTGGAGCGGAGAATTCCTTGTGCCATAAAACCGGCTCAATTCATTTCATAGTATCCAAAATAACCTGAATATCCTCCTCAGTGGTATCCGGATTAATAAAACAAAACCGGGCTACTGTTTCAATACTTTCTTTGGTTTTCCATTTACTGGGTGTCACCAGGGCTATCCCATCCCGGTGATTTGTATACGTCCAGTTTTTATAATCATCCGCAGACCAGCCTTTACGCCTGAATAGCACGCAGGATAGACCTGGCGGCCGAATCAATTCCAATTCAGACCGGGATGAAATTAATTCCCCGGCCAAATTAGCCAATTCAATTCCTCGTTCCACCGCCCATTTATATTTATCTGTTCCGTGCATAGCAAGTGAAAACCACAACGGTAATCCCCGCAACCTCCTGGTTAATTGTATCTGGTAATCACAAGGATTAAACCCTTGCGCACCAGGGTCTTTAAAGATATCCAGGTAAGAACCTTCTTGTGAATGAGCAGCTTTCGCCAATTCGGGATCTTTATAGATAATTGCACCACAATCATAAGGGGAGAACAACCATTTATGGGGATCTATGGTTACACTGTCCGCTTTTTCAATTCCATTAAAAAGATGCCTAACAGAATCTGCTGCGAGAGCGCCACCACCATAGGCTGCATCTACGTGGAACCAAAGGTTAAGTTCCTTACAAATTTTTGCGATACCATTGAGGTCATCCACAATCCCCGCATTGGTAGTACCACCGGTAGCTACCACTGCAAAAACCCTATCCACGGTATTTTCATCCAGGGAATCAATTTTTTCCTGCAGGGCTTCGGCCGTCATTAGATCATCTGTTTCCACCAGGAGCAGATCGGCATCAATTACTTTTGCCATGGCCTTTATAGAAGAGTGTGCACCCACTGATGTGATGATGCATCCTTTTTTATTTTGATTTTCCTTACTCTTTCGCCAATATTCCCGTGCCGTTACGATAGCCGATAGGTTGGCAGCAGTACCTCCGCTGGTGAAAACACCAAAGGCACCTTCAGGCATCCCGGTAAGCGATACCAGCCACCTCATGGCTTCATTCTCACAGAAAATACCGCCTGCACCTTCCATCCAATAGGCCCCGTGTATACTCGATGCCGAGGTAACCAGGTCGAACATGATGGCTGCACGTGTGGGAGCTGCAGGAACAAAAGCCAGATGCCTTGGATGATCTATCGGAACGGTTGCTTTTACCAATACATCACGAAAAAGACGAAAGGCATTCTCTCCACCAATACCAGAAGGAGTGATGGTCTCCCCTGCCTGGCGCTTTAATTCCTCTTCTTTCCTGGGTGCTCCCATTTCTGGTGACTCATTGGTAATTCTATGAATGGCATATTTCATGACATCGAGGGTCATCTCTACCAACTCTATATCCACATTGTGCATGAGCTTAGTTTTTATCAAAAGTACTATGGAAAAGAAACCTATGCCATTAATTGGCTTAGTATTTTAATACCAAAAATTCCTGTTTTAAAGGGTTTAGTGCAGCAATTAAAAAAGGGATAAGCCCGTCTCCCATTTCCAGATAGAGTTCAGAAAAATTTAGAGAACGTTCTTGCAGGGATTGATTAGGGAATAACTTGTTCTGGAGTGCTGTTAATCTAATCACCTGGTCTTTAAGTTTTATTTTCTGGGCTTTTAATAATCTTTTTTCCAGATGGTTAAGTCCGTTTATTTGCTTTACTTCCTGTGCCTTTATAGCACCCAGGAAGGACTTATCTGTTTCTTCGGCCAATTGGTAAAGCGCTTCAAACTGATTTCTCAGATGCTCCCTTTGACTGGAAAAATCGATATCAATATTGGAAATTTCCCGAATTCTTTTATTAATAAGACTGTTTTGCTTTAAAAACAAATCTGCCGGAATTAAATCTAAATTTTGAATTTTTTTATTCTCCTTTTCTGATACCATCAGGGCCGAATTTCGCAACAGCAAGATGGGAAATGCCACGTTCATGGCGTCAAAGGACGATTTAAGCTCAAGCCAATAGGCCAATTCGCCACCTCCGCCAATATAACAAAGGTTAGGAAGGACCACCTCCTGGTAAAGGGGCCTGGTAACCACATTAGGTGAAAATCTTTCAGGATGGGCATCCAGCTCCAAGAGTATTTCATCCTTTGTGAATTGAATTTTAGTATTGTTAACATAAAAATCTCCGTCTTTTTCCAGAAGCCTTTCCCTAATCTCATCTTTTAAATAAAAATGATTGATCTCCCTAGGGTTAACCTGAATGTTGTACGAAGAAGACACAGATTCAAGGGCAGTACTAGTCTCATTTACTTTTTTATAAGGCAGGTTATCAAGAATATCCTTCTTTATATAGGGTATAAAAAGGTTTTTTAGTTTAATGTTATCGCCATCTACGATGACCAAACCGTACTCTCCAAAAAGGGTATTGGCCAGGTATCTGGTAGCTTCAGAAAGTGAATTGTGCTCCAGGTAGGCTTTTTTGAAAAGATCCTTAAGATTTTCTGCATGGGTATTATGGCCCACTTCCTTTGAAAAAGTCTCAAATACAGCCTCTAAGCCTTCTGTACTTAATCTTCCTACCGCTCCGGAGGTATCGCGGTTCCACTGTAACTTTTTGTTGTGGAGATTAAAATAATTAATCTCATCAAAATCATGATCTTCTGTGGCCATCCAGTATACCGGTACAAAATTATTCCTGGGATAGGCTTTTTTTAAAGCTTTTGCAAGATTTATAGTACTGATAATCTTATATAAAAAATATAAGGGACCAGTAAATATATTCAGCTGGTGACCAGTAACTATCGTAAAGGTTTCATCCTGTGTTAAAGCCGAAATATTAGCTACTGTAGTTTTTGACGCCTTTACACCTTGGTATTGTTCTAGAAGTACCTCCTTTAATATTTTCCTGTTCGTCTGTGGAAAGGTATTGGACTTCTCCTCCATTTGAGCCTTAAACTCTTCAATCTTTGGAAACCTGTTGTAAAAGGGCTTTAGTTTCTTGTTTTCGTCCAGATAGTCGGAAATAAGTGAAGAAAAATATCCGGTTTTTTTAAATGGTATACAGGCTACTTCCATAGAAACTTCTAAAATCCGATCAAAGATAAAATTCTCGGGTTTTACTCTTCCCAAAAATACGTTAAGATGTATTAACTACACAAAAATGAGGAACCAATTCCTTGAAAGCCGTGTACTTTGGCGATCCATAAACGAATAACACCGAACTTAAAATGTGATTTCCCGAATAATCCTTAGCTTTAGCGTCCTAATTTGAAACCCCAGTTTATGAAGCGACTTTTCCCCGTAGTGGTCCTCCTAATTACTATCGCTTTAAGTGCACAAGAACTAAAATCACCCTCAGAATTCCTGGGATATGAGCTTGGCACCAGATTTACACGTCATCATCGGGTAGTAGACTATTACCAGTATCTTTCTGAGGCTGCAAAAGACCGTATGCAATTAAAAGAATACGGAAAAACAAATGAACAAAGGCCACTGCTTTTGGCCTATATTTCATCGGTGACAAATATGCAGAATCTTGAAGCCATAAGGGAGGAGCATTTAAAAAGCACGAGTGGTACGAGTAAATCTACAAAAGCTATAGTATGGCTTAGCTATAATGTGCATGGGAATGAGAGTGTAAGCACAGAAGCTTCTATGCAAACCATTTATGAACTTTTAACCAGCAAGCAGGCCTATCTGGAAAACACAGTGGTAATTATGGACCCCTGTATTAATCCGGACGGCCGTGACAGGTACGTGAACTGGTATAGTCAGTTTAAAAACACCCCTAATCAGTTAAACCCGGACAGCAAAGAACATAATGAAGGCTGGTGGAGCGGGCGCAGCAACCATTATATGTTCGATTTAAACCGTGATTGGGCCTGGCTTACCCAGTTAGAAAGCCAGCAGCGGCTTCGCTATTACAATAAATGGCTGCCTCATATACATGTCGATTTCCATGAACAAAGCATGGATTCCCCTTATTATTTTGCGCCGGCATCAGAGCCGTTTCATGAAGTTATTACAGATTTTCAACGAGATTTTCAGGTGACCATGGGAAAGAACCATGCTAAATATTTTGACGCCAACGGCTGGTTCTACTATACAAAAGAGCGCTTTGATCTGTTTTATCCCAGTTATGGGGACACCTACCCTACCTACAATGGCGCTATTGGGATGACCTATGAACAGGGAGGCGGAGGCAGGGCCGGACTAGGGGTTATTACCAGCAATGGAGATACCCTGACCTTAAAAGACCGCATTGCGCACCATCATACCACAGGAATCTCTACCGTGGAAGTTGCGGCCAGCAACGTGACAAAATTAAATAAGGAATATCAAAAATTCTATCAACCTAAAAATTATAAATACAAAAGTTATATTCTGAAAGGCCCGGAAGATCATATGAGGGCACTTACCCAACTTCTGGACCAGCATCAGTTGAGTTATAGTTTCGGAACCGGTGTTAATGTAAAAGGGTTTAATTATAAAACCGGTAAAGCAGGGAGTTTAAGGACTAATTCAGAAAGTCTGATCATTTCTACCAACCAGACCCGCGGAACATTGGTAAAGGTCCTATTTGAACCTGATGCCAGGCTGAGTGATTCGCTTACCTATGATATAACCGCATGGTCACTGCCTTATGCCTATGGATTAGATGCCATTGCTTCAGAGAGTTTGATCAGCAATACTTCACAGAAAGAAAATTCATCCAAAAAGGAGGCTTTGAACGCAAATACATACGCCTTCCTGACGGATTGGAACGGCATGGATGATGCGCGATTTTTAGCTGAATTACTTCAAAAAAACATAAGGGTACGTCAGGCTCAAAAGCCATTCACCTTGGAAGGGAACCGTTATGAAAGCGGAAGTCTTATCATCACGAAAGCTGATAATGACGGAAGAAAGAATTTTACCAAAATACTGAGTGAGGCTGCCGAAAAACATCACAAATCACTAACGGCAGTTAGCAGCGGCTTTGTGGATGATGGAAAGGACTTTGGATCACGTTATGTACTAATGATCCCCGCGGTGAAGGTGGCCGTTCTGGCTGGTGAGCCAACCTCTACCTTACGTTTTGGTGAAATATGGCATTTCTTTGAGCAGCAGTTGCATTATCCGGTTACTGTTTTGGATGAGAACTACATAAACGGGGTGGATCTTTCCAACTATGAGGTGTTGATTCTCCCCGGAGGTACAGGTTATGAACGATTTATGGATACGCCTATGCTCGGCCGACTCAAAGATTGGGTAAGCCAGGGCGGCAGACTTATTGCCATGGGCAAGGCTATTGCCTCTTTGGACGGAGCGGATGGATTTGACATATCTGCCAGGGAAGAGGAAAAGGATAGTACGGTAAATCTGGTGCAACCCTATGAGGACTTGCAGCGGGAGGAGATTAAAAACGACATTACAGGGGCCATCTTTAAAACAAAGGTAGATGCTACACATCCGCTGGCCTTTGGGTATAAGGATACTTATTTTAGTCTTAAACTGGCAAGTGACAGCTATGACTATCTGGAAAGCGGTACTGTGGCTTATATTTCCAAAGATACCTTGCCTGTAGCGGGTTTTGCAGGCAGTGAAGCACAGAAAAAAATGACTAAAAGCCTTGTTTTTGGAGTAGAGAAGCACGGAAAGGGCCAGGTAGTTTACATGGTAGACAACCCTCTCTTCCGCGGGTTCTGGGAAAACGGAAAGCTCTTTTTTGTGAATGCCCTTTTTATGGCCTATTAGTTCTTGTTTACATCAAATTAGTACAGCATAAAGGCCACCATAACAATTCCGATTGCAGCAACAGGCACAATAATGAGCATATAAAAGAAGGAGATAATGCCGGCTTTAAAAAAAGCACCCACCCAGGAGCTCTTGTAAAAATTTCGCAGGGCCAGCATTAGGTATATAACAAAAGAGAAGCAAATGAGCACTTCTAACCAAATGGGAATCTCCCATATTTTATTCACCAGGAGAATGGTGCAAAAGGTAGTAAATATAAAGGTGAAGAAATAAAAGCTAAATACGAGATGGTGGGCAAAAACAGCCGGTTTCCAGTAAAATATTTTCAGAAGCAAGGCAAAAAGTGGCAAAAGAAGAAACATTGCCACAGGAATAGTATCATATAAGACCTGCAGGATGCCCCCACCCCGCTGCTCATAAAACTTAAGCATTTGGGTGTAGAATCTGCGGGTAAATGCATCTGCATCTTCCTTCATCCCCATCGCCTTTATTTTTTGTTCTGTCGGGGCTCCAACAGCGATAAGGGAGTCTAACTTATCGCGGTTAAAACCAATATCTAAACTTACAACCTCGGGTTCTGCTGCCATTACGGAATCTATTTCCTTCATTTCTTTGTCTGATAAGCCAATCATTTTCTGATTTTTTTTCAGGGCCTTTTTAGCTTCGGCAAGCGCCAATGAATCCTGTTTTAGTGGAATAGAATCCATATTGATCTCCTGTTCCATCCCTTTTTTGATTACTTCAGAAACTTCGCTATCAGCCTTTCGGATGGTAAAAGAAAAGATAAAGAAAAAGATAACCGAGATAAAAAGGTAAAACTGTGCCGGATGCAGGTATTTAAGGCGTTTTCCATCTACAAACCTCCGGGCCAGTACGCCGGGTTTTGTCATAAGGGTCCCAAAACTCCTGAAGAACCTGGCATCTATGGAAATATAATTATCTATGGTATTGCTAAAGAGGACTCCAATAGTAAGTTTATCTGCAGTTTCCTGCCCACAGTAAGGGCAATAGTCAAAGGATGCATCGAAAGTTTTTTCGCAATTTTTACATTGTTCGGTGGTTGGCATATAAAAAACTTTGCTTAAAAATACAAAAAGCTGGGATACTTCAAACTTCTTTTTCTTCATCAAGTTATTGTAACCGGCCCGCAGGGATGTATTTTACTTTTAAGAATACCCGGAGGCTTTTATTAATGAAGCACAGCTATTTTGTGTATAACTCATTGCGGTTGAATTCCTAATCGGAATTCATTGCAATTTGCTATCTTTCCGTTACGGCGGAAAAGTCCGTTGGCCATTTTCCGCAACGAGCCATACACTAGACCGTTAGTAGTCATTAGATTATTATATAATAATGTTTCTAAATAGACAAGTCACTTTAATATTCGTTATCAACTTTGTACTTAATTTCAATTTGAGTGCACAGAAAGGTCAATTACTAATTGATTTAAAAATTAATAGTAAAATTCTACAAAAAGAAATACTATATAATATCTATTTGCCCGTTGGATATGATTCGAGCGTGAAGAAATATCCTGTTCTTTATCTTTTGCATGGAAGCGGACCTCAACCAAATGCACATCATACCTGGTTTAATAGAATGAACATACAAGAGGTAATGGATTCTGGAATCAACACTGGTAAAATTATTCCAATGATAGTAGTGATGCCAGACGCTGAAGTAACTTTTTACATGAACAATATCAATGGAGAATACCAATACGAAGATTATTTTATTAGCGAATTAATACCTTTTATTGAAGAAGAATATAAAAGCCAAAACGATAAAAAATTTAGAGGAATTGCCGGTGGTTCGATGGGAGGATATGGAGCCATAGTGTACAGCCTACACCACCCTGATTTATTTAGTGTTTGCGCTTCAATGGCTGCAGCTATCAGGACTGATCAACAAATTAGAGATATGCCATTTGAAAAATTTCAGTATAACTATCGAAGTGCTTTAGGATATATCAAGGAAGGTGATGAAAGAATTACGGAATTTTGGAATTCATATAGTGTTCTAAATCTAATTGATAATACCTCAAAGGAGAGAGCAAGCCAGGTAAAGTATTATATAGATATAGGTGATGACGATCATTTATACAAAGGAAATTCTCTTTTTCACATCCGTATGAGAGATTTAGAAATACCGCATGAATATAGAGTGAGAGATGGGAAACATAATTGGGACTATTTCAACGAAACACTCGTTCATCTAATAGCTTTTATCAGTGAAGAATTCAATAATAGATAAACGACTACGAACATTATGTATGTAATCATAGCCACGCAAAGCTACCACACAGACCTAAGCTACGTTTCATACACAAGACCGTTGTACTTCATTTTTGATAAAATTCAAAATATCTAACTAATTAGTTCTAAAAACAAAAGCCAAAAAAGAATTATTTCATTATAAATTAATATTTATTCAGAGACATTTGATTTTCTCCCCAGCTCCTCAATTGTCTAATTAATGGAATCAATTCTTTACCTGTTTTGGTAAGTGAGTACTCAACTTTAGGAGGAACTTCCAAATATACTTTTCTTGAAACCAACTCATCGGATTCCAATTCTTTGAGTGTCTGTGTAAGCATTTTAGGGGTGATTCCCACAATAGCCCTTTTTAATTCTCCATATCGTAAAAAACCATCTTTAAGTACCCATAAGATTCTTCCTTTGTACTTACCTCCAACCCTTTTAAAGGCATAATCTACGGGACAATGTGCCTTTTCATTATTTATTTTCATATTTATTATAATTATAACACACTGATATTCAACAATAGTATACTTTTTGTATGTACAGTACATTAAAGTATGTACTTGTCAAATATATACTTTATATCGTTATTTGTATTCATATGCTGTGACAATAATGTATCTAGGCAATTAAATTTAACATTTTAATATGATAACCATCATTAAAAAACAATCACCTTTCGTCATTACCATAGCTGTGCTTGCCGTTTTAGCGCTAGTTATGCTTATACCTACAGAAGCTATGTTCAACAAAGTCTTTAATGATGATTTTAAGTTGGAATATGTAGATCTCACGTTTAAAATGGGCTTGCTTTTTCTCATAGGTTACAGCTTCATTAGAATGCTGAAGATTCAAACACTCGCAGGTTTATCAAAACAATTCCCTTGGAGGTTTAAATATTTGAATTTAATACCAGTTTATTTAATCATCATTGGGATTCTAAGTGTTTACTCACGAGACTTTTCACAAATAGAGCTCCCGAATCTGATACTTTTACTTATCGGCTGTCTTATGGTGGGCTTTGCAGAAGAATATCTATTCAGAGGTTTACTGCAACCGCTCTTCTTAAAGAAATATGGTTCGCGTAAATACGGCATATTTATGAGTATCCTTTTAACAGCGGGGTTTTTTGGTGTTTTTCATCTCATAAGCCTGGTGAAGAACGATAATGTTGGCCAAGTGCTGGTTCAGGTGGTCTTTGCGATGTTCATTGGATTCTTTTTTGGTGTATTGTTACTGAAAACCAATAAGCTGATTCCAATTGCAATTACACACGGGCTTATTAATTTTTTCTTTTCACTGGCTTTTTTACCGGGCTTGAAAACCATCCAAGATGAGACTGCCAACACCGTATCCGTTGCGCCAATAATCTTGTTCTTGCCACTGTTTATTATTGGCCTGTTAATCTATAAAAAACTGGACAAAAAAGAGATTATTGAAAAACTTGAGATTGAAATTTGAGAAAATATACAATATTTAAAAAACCAGAGCTAGTAATGTGTAAGCCCCAATAAAAGAATGGCCGGGGGCCTGCTTAGAATATTTTTAACCAAAAAAAATGAAATCAAAAATAAACATACCAATTACCCTAAAAAATATAACGAATCATTTTTCCCCAAAAATTATCGGTGAGGTTAATGATGTTTATATCAAGATTGTGAAAATATTGGGTGAAAAAGTACCATGGCACAATCATAAATATGAGGATGAGCTCTTCTACATTCTAGAGGGGACACTCGAAATCGAAATTGAAAATAAACCACCATTTCAAATAAATAAGGGGGACTTATATATTATAAAAAGAGGTGTAAATCATAAAGTGAGCTCCCAAAACGAATGCCATCTTATGCTGATAGAAAATAAAACAACCTTACATACCGGAGAGGTGTCCACCGAAATCACAAAGTCCATAGGGCAGCAAAATTCATAGAAACCATAAGATTCCTTTATGGCAGTGAAGAAATAACGCAAAGCCAACACTATGTATAATTAA
>Ga0316196_10000636_pt1 | contig 14079 bp, 15 predicted proteins | sample Eddsed2cm_MG_FD_204938 | JGI IMG/M metagenome (GOLD analysis project Ga0316196, IMG submission 204938) | Coastal sediment microbial communities from Maine, United States - Eddy sediment 2 cm | ecosystem: Environmental > Aquatic > Marine > Coastal > Sediment | place: USA: Maine | collected... | reverse complement strand
CCATCCATCACCGGCCAGACCGGCCTGCACCGTGGCGGGCACGATACCGAGGACCGTACGTACGCGGGCACTCCAAGAGCTTCGATCGAAGGATCGACGCCGAACGGTGGCTCCGAGCCGAGCTGGCGAAGCTCGACCGGGGCCAGTGGGTCGACCCCGACCAGGGGAACATCGAGTGGGCCGACTACTCACAACAGGTCATCGCCGACCGACCCCACCTCAGCGCCCGCACCATCGAGACCGATCGCCTCTGCCACGACCGAGTCAAAGCGTGGATCGGCGACACCCCCCTCTCACGCATCACACACGAACAGCTACGCCGCTTGATGGCGGAACTCACCACAGCCGGCTACGCCCCTGAGACCGTCGCCCGAACGATGCGATGGGTCAAGCTCACCCTCAACCAGGCTGTCCGAGACCGGCGAATCCTCTACTCCCCCGCCGACGGGCTTCGACTACCCCAGCCGCGCCGTACCGAGATGCGAATCCTCGAAGCCACCCAAGTCGACCAACTCGCCACCGCACTACCTGACCGGTACGGATCACTGGCGACGGTCGCCGCATACACCGGCTTGAGATGGGGCGAACTCGCAGGCCTCCAACTATCCGACATCGACATGCAACGCCGCCGACTCTTCGTGCAATCATCGCTCATCGAAGCATCCGGACACCAGCCGGTACTCGGCTCTCCAAAGTCCGCAGCCTCAGAGCGCACCATCACCCTCCCCCAGATCGTCATCAGCGCCTTCGAGCGCCATCTCGCCGAACACCCACCGCCCGGCACAACCGTCTGGACAACCGAAGCAGGCGGGTTCCTCCGCCGAGGAACGTTCGGGAGGACATGGCGTGAAGCCGTCGCCCAATCAGTCGGGACGCCGTGCCGCATCCACGACCTGCGCCACACCCACGCCGCTTGGCTGATCGCCGCAGGAGAACACCCCAAGTCGATCCAAACCCGACTCGGACACTCGTCCATCCAGGTCACCATCGACCGTTACGGCCACCTCATGGACGGCCTCGACCAGCAAACCGCAGCCCGACTCGACGCCATCGCCGCAACCGTTCGTGTCCCCGGCGTGTCCCAAGACCCACCAGGGCTATCCCTGTGAACGCGAAGAAACCCTTCCGGCGCAGTGCTTCGCGCATGCAGAAACCCCCGCAAAGCGGGGGTTTCTGTGGACGGACTCGCCGGAGGCGAGTACGCGTAGCCCCGACCGGATTTGAACCGGCGCTACCGCCTTGAGAGGGCGGCGTCCTAGGCCGCTAGACGACGGGGCCATATGTAGGCGACTCAGAGAGCCGCCGGCTCGGGGGGGAGGACTCGAACCCCCAATGACGGGACCAGAACCCGGTGTGTTGCCAATTACACCACCCCCGAAGGCGGGGCAAGGATACGTCCCGAGGTGGCCTATCGGCAACCTCCGATTCGTGACCCTCAATGACCCTCCTTCGGTGGCGAAGACCACTCCGGATCGTCAAAGCGCTGGATCTCCAAGCGGTGTCCGTCGGGATCGCGCAGAAACGCGTGGTAGATCCCGTACTGGGCGCTGTGTTCCGGTCCGCTTTCGATCCGTTCGCCGCCTGCGACCACGCGTGAGCACCAGCCGTCGACGTCGTCGGTCACAATCGTGAGGATGGCCCCTTCGGTCGCCTCCGCCTTCTCCCTCTCACACGTACCCAGGAATGCCCCCTCGGCAACCTCGAAGATGTGACAGGTGCCCTGATCCACAACAAGCTCGAGGCCGAGAACCCCTTCGTAGAATCTGCGGCTGCGTTCGAGGTCAGTGGACGGGAGGAACGTAATCTGAGCGTCGGCAATCATGCGACTTCGGCACGAGCCCGATTCAGTCGGTCGAGCGAGGCTTCCCGCCCGAGGGACTCGAGTGATTCGAAGAGGGGTGGACTCACCGTGGAGCCGGAGATGGCTACCCGAATCGGCTGGAATCCTTTCCCGGCGCCAATTTCGAGGTCTGCAATCATCGCTCGGAGGGTCTCCTCGATAGTGGGAACGTCCCATACGTCGAGGGCACTGAGGCGACCGACTGCCGCGTCGAGGACATCCGCGACCTCAGGCTTCGTCATGACCTTCTTCCACGACGCTTCGTCAAACGTAACCGCATCCACCAGGAGGAACCGCACCTGATCAGCGGCTTCGGTCAGCAGCTTGGTGCGCTCCTGCACATGTGGGGCGATCGCATCCAGTCGGATGCGATCGCCGAGCGTGAGCGGCCGATCAAGGTTCGCCTCGATCGATGGAAGAATCGCATCGATGAACTCCCCGGGATCGAGCTCCCGGATGTACACCCCGTTCATCCATTCGAGTTTGTCGGTGTCGAAGATCGCCGGGTTCTTCGAGACGGTGTCGAGGTCGAAGCGCTCGACCATGTCTGCGAGCGGAAGCACCGTCTCGTCGTCCCCCGGGTTCCAGCCGAGCAGCGCCAGGTAGTTGACGAGCGCCTCGGGAAGGTAGCCGGCTTCTCGGTAGGAGCTGATGGCCGTGTGACCGTGCCGCTTCGAGAGCTTCTTCCCGTCCGGCCCCATGAGAAGCGAGAGGTGTGCGTACCGGGCCGGGGATGCACCCATGGCTTCGGTGAGCAGGATGTGTTTCGGCGTTGATGACAGCAGGTCTTCGCCGCGGATTACGTCGGTGATTCCGTAGTCGACGTCGTCGACGGTCGACGCGAGGTGATAGGTCGGGGTGCGGTCGGATCGGAGGATGACGAAATCGTCCACCTGGTTGTGTTCGAATGTGACGTCCCCACGGACGACGTCCTTGAACGTCGTCCGGCCGGGGCGCGGGACCTTGAATCGAATCGTCGGCCGCTCCCCTGCCGCGATCCGCTTCTTGGCTTCCTCTTGATTGAGGTCGAATCGGCCGTCGTAGGACGGGGCCGTGCCCGCGGCCCGTGCCTCGTTCCGAAACGCGTCGAGTTGTTCCGGTGCCGCAAACGAGTAGTAGGCCGAACCGTCCTCGACGAGTTGGTCGGCGACGTCTTGGTACCGTTCGAGGCGGCCCGACTGGCGGTATCCGCCGTGAGGTCCGCCAACCTCGATTCCCTCATCCCAGTCGAGACCGAGCCAGCCCATCGATTCCAGGATGTCGGCCGCGTACTCCGGCGTGCTGCGCTGTTCATCGGTGTCGTCGGACCGGAGAATCATCGTGCCGCCCTGCGACCGCACGAAGAGCCAGTTGTAGAGGGCGGTGCGGGCGCCACCGACGTGGAGGTAGCCGGTCGGCGACGGGGCGAAGCGAACCCGGGGGTTCATGCCTGGACGACCGGATTCATGAGCACGCCGACGCCTTCGATCTCAACCTCGACGCGGTCTCCCGGCACGATTGGGCCAACACCAGAGGGCGTTCCCGTGAGAATGATGTCGCCTGGGAGCAGGGTCATGATCGAGGAGACAAACGAGACGAGTTCGCCGACGCCGAACACGAGATCTGCAGTGGAACCGGACTGCCGCGTCTCGCCGTTGACACGGGAGATCACAGCAAGCCCCTCTTGCGGATCGAGGTCGGTGTCGATGGCCGGGCCGAGCGGACAGAACGAGTCGAAGCCCTTCGCGCGTGTCCACTGGCCATCGGCGCGTTGCAGGTCTCGGGCCGTGACGTCATTCGCTGCTGTGTATCCGAGAATGTGCGGACCCACGTCCTCGACCGCCACGTTCCTCGTAACGCTCCCGATGACGACCGCAAGTTCTGCCTCGTGATGCACTTCTTCGGCCTGCTGAGGAATGCGAATCGGCTGAAGCGGCCCGATCACCGACGTCGGTGGCTTCATGAACAGAACCGGCGAGGCAGGGACGTCACCACCCATCTCCGCAGCGTGTTCGGCGTAGTTCTTCCCTACGGCGACGATCTTGGTCGGGATGACGGGCGACAGCAGACGAGCGTGCTCCCAGTCGACCACGGTCTCCGTTGGTTCCCACGCGACGAAGGGTGTGCCGCGATAGATGCGGATGCCTTCCGGCTCCACCGCGCCGTAGGTGATGTCGTCGACGTCGGTGTCGACCCTGACGATCTTCATATAGTGCCCCGTTTCAGAGTTCGATGAGCGATTCGCCGGAGGCGGCGCGTGTCCGCAAGCCGTCGGCGCTGTCTTCGATCACGTCGATCGGGATCCCCGCCACGAGGCGCCGGATCCGCTGTGGGTGATGGGCCGCGCCGGCGATGGCAGCGGCGCGCTTGGACCCGAGTTCACTCTCCGTGTCGTAGCCGAGGATCACGATCGCTGCGTCGACGTCGATCTTGGTCGGCCCGCGTGCCGCCAGCGACGCCCGGGCGGCGGCGACGGCGGCGACGGCGGCGTTCGCGTCGGAACGATGCTCGTGTTCACCAAGGATGAGCTCACGTCCGGCGGCGAGCTTGAGGGCATACCCGGCATCGGGTCCTGGCCTGCCGAATGCTCCGCCCCACGGGACACCGGTTCCGGCCATGTCACCGGGCCGATCAGGGGTCCAGCGCCGCTCGGGATTTGGGCCCGCTTCCGGGCGCGGCAAATCGGAGTCTCGAAGTTCAATGTTCGGCTGTTGTGCCATACGTCCACTCGCTCGGTTGCGCCGCCATGGTAGAACCCGGGGGGTCAGATGTACTCGAGCCAGTCCGCGTGGCGCTCGTTCTTGCCCGTGACCGTGTCCATGAACATCTGCTGGGCTCGTTTCGTCACCGGGCCCGGCCGTCCGTCCGCGACCGGCCGGTCGTCGACCTCCCGCACCGGCGTCACTTCGGCGGCGGTGCCGCTGAAGAACAGCTCATCGGCGTAGTACAGGTCGGTTCGGGCAATGTTCGTCTCGACGACCTCATATCCATCGTCGCGAAGCAGCGTCATCACCGACTCACGCGTGAGCCCGTCGAGGACTCCCGCGGTCACCGGCGGAGTCCGCACAACACCGTCGCGGATGACGAAGAGGTTCTCGCCGCTCCCTTCTGCGACAAACCCTTCCGAGTTCAGCATGAGTGCTTCGTCGTAGCCGGCCCGGAGCGCTTCCTGCTTCGCCAAGACGGAGTTCACGTAGCCCCCCGTGAGCTTCGCATTCGGCATGAGTGCATCGTGGCCGATGCGGCGCCACGAAGACACCTTCACGCGGATCCCGTTCGCGACGCCCTCTTCACCGAGATAGGCGCCCCATTCCCACGTCGCGATGATCGTATGGACCGATGCACCCGCCGGATTCAACCCCATCGAACCGGTTCCGTAGAAGACGAGCGGCCGGATGTATCCAGACGTGAGGCCGTTGAGCGACAACAGCTCCTTCGACGCCTTGACGAGTTCATCGACGGTCCAATCGACCGGGATTCCAAGTGCCTTGCACGAACGGGCGAGTCGCTCGGTGTGCTCGGTCAGCCGGAATACGGCCGTTCCCGAGTCCGTCTCGTAGGCGCGGATCCCTTCGAAGGCCCCGGTGCCGTAGTGAAGTCCGTGCGAGAGAACATGGACGTTCGCGTCGTCCCAAGCGACGAGCTCGCCGTCCATCCAGATGTACGTGGTGGGCTGCATCCCCCGATTCTGCCACAGATCGGATGCCCGAGTCGCAAGCGTCTAACGGCCTCGTTGTGTCGCTTCGAGCATAAGGAGCACGACGCTCGACGAGTTGGCCGATACCTCGTCGAGGAAGCGGGCGAAGTCGACAGCCGAATCGACGCCAGCGCGGTCGGAGACAGCCCTGATCACAAGATGGTCGACCCCGAAGTGCTCAGCAACCTGTGCGACCGCAGCACCCTCCATTTCTGCCACCTGAGCTCCGAGCGCCTCATGAAGGCGCCGGCGCTCCTCCTCCGACTGGATGAACTGATCACCGGTCACCACCGTTCCAAACACAAGGTTGGGCACGCGGCCCAACACCGGGCTGAGGTGGAGGCCCGTGACGGCAGACCGCACGCGATCGAGCAAACCGGGAGATGGCCGGTAGCCGATCGTGGCCGTCGGGTTGAAGAAGGGCACATGCCCCGACTGGTAGATCTCGAAGCCGTCCGGTCCGAAGACGCCGGCATCGTGATGCAGCACGTGCTCGGCCACCACAACGTCACCAATCCCGAGGACCGGGTCGACGCCGCCCGCCACCCCAGTGAAGAACACCTCGCGGGGAGCGAAGTGGTCGATAGCAAGTGTCGCCACCATCGCCGCGTTGACCTTGCCGACGCCGACAGATGTGACCACCACGTCGCACCCGCCGATCGTGCCGACCTCGAACCGTTGCCCGCCTGCGTGGGCCTCGCGACCATCGGTCATCGCCGCACGCAGGAGCCCCAACTCAGCGGCAAGCGCACACATGACCACTACGGGATGACCCATGGCGCAAGCTTGGCAGACCCAGCCCAGCTCCGTCGCTCTCAGCCGACAACGACCTCCTCGGCGGAGGCCCTAACCTCCCACGCGTGCATCGTTTCATCGCCTCAGGGCTCTATCTCGGGCTGATCCCGCGACGCCTGTGGGGATCCGACAATGGAGCAGGAACGTTTGGGGCCGCGCTCGCCGCGGTGATCTCTCTGTTCTTGTGGCGCTATCCGTGGTGGGTGGGAGCGATCGCGTTCGCCATTGCGTTCGCTCTCTCACTCTGGTCGTCGGCTCCGTTCGCGGGAGACCACGCCGACCCAGGGTGGATTGTGATCGACGAAGTCGCAGGCACCTTCGTCGCTGCAATCGGACTCACGGGGTGGCCGTGGCTCGTCGCCGTCGTAGTTGCACGCCTCGCCGACATCTTCAAGGTCCTCCCGGGGGTGAGAGAAGCCGAGTCGCTACCGGGCGCTGTGGGGATCACGATGGACGACGTGGTTGCCGGCCTCTACGGACTGGCTGCCGGATGGCTCGTCTTCTGGATTCTCTAGGGGACACCGCGTCGATCAGAAGGATGGCGCGTAGACGACCCTGCCGTACAACTGCTCATTCACGCTCACCATGGCCGCGCGTCCTTCGTCTGAGATCACCCAGCTGAACAGACCCCTTCCGGCCTCGGTCTGCGCCGGGTCAGCCAGCGTCATGCGATAGGGGTTGCTGAGAAGTTGGTCCGGCGAGGCGGTGACCGTAACTTCCTCGAGACCCAGAACACTGGCCTCGGCGAAGAACGAACCCCCTTCCACCAGCGTGAACGCGTCGCGCTGGTCCGTCACCTGGAGCGTGAATCCCATACCCTGGCCCGTCTCGATGTACCAGGGCTGTCCAGCGGGCTCGATGACTGCCAGATCCCAGATTGCACGCTCTCGCGCCGCCGTCCCAGATCCGTCACTTCGCGAAACAAACGGGGCTTCGCCAGTCGCGATGGCGGAGAAGCCGTCCACAACATCGGTTCCGGGTTGGATGACGGATTGTCCCGGCGGCCCAACCACAAGGAACCGGCTCTCGAACACTGCGGACTGCCACGCATCGGGATGGGCTGCAACGTATCCGTCTTCGACCTCTGCGAGATGGGTGAAGAGCATGTCGGCGGCACCGCCGTCGGCTAGAGCAAATCCCTCACGGCTCGACGCAGCGACGATCGAGAAACTCCCATCGCCCGGATACTCGTCGATCAGGGCTTCGATGAACCCGGAGTCGACGATGGTGGTCCCGGCTGCCACAACGACACGCTCGGAACCGGTGTTGCAGGCGGCGACCACCAACGCGCCACCCGCCAGCAGAGCGAGCATCTTCCTCACTCGGCGTCACCCACGGACACGGCCGTCATCGCGACCGCCTTGACGCTGAGGAACACCGTCGAACCCTGGTGCAGGTCGAGGGTCTCGAACGATCCCGGTGTGATGAGCGCAGCGACCGGTGCGCCGCAGTCGACCACAATCTCGAGGAGTCGACCGACGGTTCGGATGTCGCTAATGGTTCCCTCGATGACGTTCCTCGGCGAAGCTCCGTCGGGTCGGTCGCGGTGAACGGCAACGGCTTCCCCACCGAACAGGACCTTCACCTGCTCGCGTGAGGTCTGCGACCCGGCAGCAACAATCATCCGCCCCTGCCACTCGACCTCAACAAGCGCTCCATCGCCGCTGGCCGCCACCCCAGATAGGACGTTCGAAACACCGACAACGGCGGCAACGACGTCGTCGATTGGTGTCGTGAACACCTCAGCAATCGGTCCCCTCTGTCGTACCTGACCATCGACCAGCACGGCCAGAGAGTCACCGAGGATGGCGGCTGATGAACGGTCGTGGCTGACGATCACGGCCGAACGTCCGTGGAGCGCGACGGCGATAGTGGTGGCGGTCTGCTCTCGATCGCGATGGTCGAGTGGAGCGAGTGGTTCGTCGAGCAGCACGATGTCCGCGTCGGATGCGAGCGTGCGCGCCAGAGCGATCCGCATCCGTTCCCCGCCAGACAGCGAGCGAGCGGAGCCATCGAGGCGGTCGGACACCCCCAATTCGGTGGCCAGCTCTGCGGCTCGACCCCGCTCGACGTCATCAAGGCCAAGTTCGAGGTTCGACCGGGCAGTGCCGCGGAACAAGTACGGCCGCTGGGGAAGGTACACAACCCCGTCCGGCCTGCCACCACCAATCGTGCCGGCCATGAGGCGGAGCGCCGTCGTCTTGCCCGATCCGTTCGGACCGAACAGCACAAGACGCTCCCCGTCTTCGACAACGAGTTCGTCGACGTCTACAACTGGTTCATCAACCGGCCAGCGCAGATCCTCGAAGCGATATTCAGGCATCGGCCCGCTCCCGTGACTGCAGCCAGGTCAACGTGCCGGTGACGATGAATGCAATGATCAACAGGACCAGACCAAGCGCAAGCGCGGCGCCGAAACGGGCCTGGCGGGTCTCCTGGACGATCGCCGTTGTGAGCACCCGGGTCTCTCCCTTGATGTTGCCTCCGACGATGAGAACGGCGCCGACTTCGGAGACAACTCTGCCGAACGACGCGGCGATCGCCGCGGTGACACCGGGCCACACCTCTTTCACCACGACGATCCCCCGTCGAACCGTGCCGAGCCGGAGAGCAGCCAGCTGCTCGACGGCGTCGCGTGACAAGCTCGAAACGGCTCCGGCGGTGACCCCGGCGGCGATCGGAAGTGCAAGGAAGACCTGAACGACCACCATGGCAATCGGCGTGAAAAGGATGTCGAGCGATCCGAGCGGGCCGTCCGACCAGAGGATCATCAGGACGATCAGGCCGACGAGGACAGGCGGAATCCCCATCCCTACGTTCACGAATGTGAGAAGCGCCTGGCGTCCACGGAAACGGCCGAGTCCAAGCGTGACGCCGAGCGGCACACCGAGGGCGACGGCCACCACGGTTGCGATGCCTGCGACCAGCAGCGTCAGTCCGACGACCGCGCCGAGCTCACCCGAAGAGTCGCGCAGGAAGTCGACGGCTTCACCAAAAGCTTCAAAGAGGAAGTCCATGAAGACCCCAAGGTAGAGCTGTCACGGTACATGACCGAACCGATCGCGCCTCCAGCGTGGTGGATTCGAATCGAGAACGGGGCGTCAGAATCGCCACAGCCAGGAGTTGATCACGTCGACGGTGATCTCCGTCACACTTGCGTAGTCGAACGAGATCGAGCCGTCGCGCCGGATCATGACTGCACGCATCCCGGCAGCCGCCGCAGACTCGGCTCCCAGATCCGCGTCCTCGATCGCGACACAGTCGGTTGGGGGAACTCCCAATCGTCTGGCGGCTTCGAGATACACATCGGGCGCCGGCTTGCCATGCTCTACCTCGTCACCTCCGACGATCACATCGAAGTACCGGTCGAGCCCGGTGAGGGCCAACTTCCCCTCGAGGGCGTGGCGCCGTGATGAAGAGGCAACCGCCATGGTGGTCCCTTGAGCGGCGAGCGCCTGCACTGTCGCAACGGCGTCGTCGAATGCGACGAGGCGTTCCTCGTACACGGGTACCCGGATGGCGTCGATCTTCGTCATGAACTCGTCAAACGGAGGCAGATCGACCTTCACGGCGTAGTACTCGTAGGTGGTCGCTTCCGATGTTCCGCGTATGTCCTCGGCGTCGCCGACCGACGTTTCGTACCCGAAGCCGGCGAGCACCCGATTCCAAATCTCATCCGCAAGCGGTTCGGAGTCGACGAGCACACCATCGCAGTCGAACACAACAGCTTGGATCATGACGCGAGCCGATCCAGTGCGCCGCGGAATCGCCTGCCGATCACATACCCTGAGATTCGGCTGGATACGCCGTCGCCCTCCCCCACGAAGAGCAGCGTCACCGTTGATCCGCCCGAGGGCACTCCTTCGACCGCGACCGAAAACAGGCCCTGATCGATGCCGGGGAGTTCTCGTACGTCACAGGCGAACCGACGACCCGCCTCCCACTCGCAGACCTCGAGACGGATCGCATCTGCGGGATCTCTGCGGCGTCCGATCGTGACAAAGATGATGTTGCCGACCTGAGGCACATCGCCTGTCATCGATGTGGCGTTGTGCACGGGAAACCACTCGCCAAATCTCGAGAGGTCCGCGACCAGCGTCCAGATCTCCGCAGCGTCGCGGCCTTCGATCCTCCGTTCGTCGCGCACGACGATCCGGGCCATCGCTCAGCCGCCCGCCTTGCGGCGAATCAGGTCCTGGACCATTCTCGGATCGGCTTTGCCGCCCGTCGACCGCATGACTTGGCCAACGAGGAATCCGATCGGCTTCGAGTCACCGGACCTGATCTTCTCAAGCGCCTCCGGATGCTCATGAAGTACCGCGGAGACCTCAGTCTCGATCGCCGACACATCCGAAATCTGAAGAAGGTCGCGTGCTTCGGCGACCTCGCGAGGGCCCCCTTCCCCGGCAAGCACCGACGCGAGGACATCCTTCGCCGCCGTGGCAGACAAGTCTCCCTCGTCGATCATCGTGGCGAGATCCACAAGCGACGACGCAGTCAGGCCGGTATCGGCGACGTCGACGTCTTCGCTTCGGAGATACCGCACGACCTCGCCGGTGAGCCAGATCCCCACGTTCCGGGCGTCGGCCCCCTCGGCGACGGCATCTTCGAACAGCACCGCCAGGTCTCCCGCGTCAACGAGAAGCTCAGCCGTGCGACGGTCTGCGCCGAGGCCCGCATATCGCTTACGTTTTGCAGCGGGGAGTTCCGGCCGCCGTGCTGCGACACGTTCTCTCCACTGGGCGTCGATGTACAACGGCAGAAGATCGGGATCCTGGAAGTATCGGTAGTCCTCCGACTCCTCTTTTGTGCGACCCGACCGGGTCACACCCTTGGCCTCATCCCAATGGCGCGTCTCCTGATGGATCGAGCCGCCTGCCTCGAGAATCTCGATCTGGCGCTCGATCTCATGGGCAATGGTCCGCTGCAGCGACCGCAAGGAGTTGACGTTCTTCACCTCGGTGCGCGTGCCAAGCTCGTGGGTACCGACGGGGCGGACCGAGATGTTGGCATCAAACCGCATCGAACCCTCCTCGAGTCGGGCGTCCGACACGCCCAGCGCTCGTACGATCCGCTGGAGCTCCACGCCGTAGGCCCGCGCCTGCTCCGGTGAGCGGATGTCGGGTTCTGAAACGACTTCAACGAGTGGCACTCCGGCACGGTTGAAGTCGAGCAACGTGTTCTCGGCTCCATGGATCCGGCCACTCTCACCAAGGTGGGTGCTCTTCCCGGTGTCTTCTTCCATATGGACCCGTGTGATCCCGACCGTCGTCGGCTCGCCGTCCACAACGACATCGAGGCGTCCGTCGACGCACAGCGGGAACGTGTACTGCGAGATCTGGTAGTTCTTCGGCAGGTCCGGGTAGAAGTAGTTCTTCCGGTAGAACAACGAACGCTCGGTCAGCGTGCAGTCGAGTGCCTCGCCGATCGACAAGATGCCTTCGATCGCCTGCTCGTTCGGCACGGGCAGCGCCCCAGGCATCGCGAGACATACCGGGCATACCGCCGTGTTCGGTTCATCACCGAAGTCGACAGGGCAGCCGCAGAACATCTTCGAGTTCGTCTGGAGCTCAACGTGGGTCTCGAGGCCGATCACCGCTTCCCAGTCAGTCACGGCGCCACCACCTTCGATGTCGCGAGCTTCGGCCGAGCCGTGAATTCAGCAAGGCGCTCAACCTCCGCGGCCACACGGAACATGACCTCCTCGCCGAGCGCCGGCGCCATCACCTGGAAGCCAATCGGAAGGCCTTCTTTGTCCAGGCTGATCGGCACCGAGATCCCGGGGTCACCGGCGAGGTTGGTAGCGATCGTGCAGATGTCGGCGAGGTACATCGTGAGCGGGTCGGTGGTCTTCGAGCCTATCTCGAATGCTGTGGTTGGGCTGGTCGGCGAGACCAGCACGTCAACCTGCTCATAGGCCTCGGCGAAGTCGCGCCGCAGCAACGTCCTGACTCGCTGGGCTTGGCCGTAAAAAGCGTCGTAGTAGCCGGCCGACAGGGCGTAGGTGCCGAGCAGGATCCTGCGCGTGACTTCGGGTCCGAATCCCTCAGCTCGGGTTCTGGCCATCATCTCTTCCGTTGTCGATCCGTCAACACGCAGTCCATAGCGAACGCCGTCGAATCGCGCCAGGTTTGCGGAACACTCCGCGGGGGCGATGAGGTAGTACGCCGACAGGGCGTATTCGATCGCGGGAAGGGACAGCTCGACGATCTCCGCCCCCGCGTCGGCAAGCCGATCAACGGCTGCCTTCGTTGCAGCCAGGACCTCGGGATCGATGCCTTCGCCGATGAGTTCGGCAACCACGCCCACACGGATACCGGCAACCCCTGCGTTCAGCGACCGCGAGATTGCCGGGACGTCACCGTGGTAGCTGGTCGCGTCGAGCGGATCCCACCCCACCACGGCTTCAAGCAGTGTGGCCGCGTCCGGGACGGTCCGGGCGATCGGACCGATCTGGTCGAGCGAAGACGCGAAGGCGATCAAGCCGTACCGGCTGACAAGCCCGTAGGTCGGTTTGGCGCCGACCGTGCCGGTGAGGGACGCCGGCTGGCGGATTGAGCCGCCCGTGTCCGAGCCAAACGCTCCGAGTGCCGAACCGACGGCCACGACTGCTGCCGATCCTCCAGAGGATCCGCCGGGCACGGTGTCCGTGTTCCAGGGGTTCCGGGTCGGGCCGTACGCCGAATTCTCGGTGGACGATCCCATGGCGAATTCGTCGAGATTGGTCTTGCCCACCATCACTGCGCCGGATTCTTCGAGTCGGAGGACGGCCGTTCCGCTGTAGGGCGGCTTCCATCCTGCGAGAATCTGCGATCCGGCCGTCGTCTCGACGCCCCTGGTCACCATGTTGTCCTTCACCGCAATCGGAATTCCCAACAGCGGGCGAGGATCGCCGGATTTGATCGCCTCGTCCGCGGCGTGAGCAGCCGAACGGGCGCCTTCACGGTCCAGCGTGAGATAGGCGTGCAGCTCAGCCTCAGTAACTGCAGCCCGGCGCTCAACCGCGTCGAGGAGGTCGATCGCGGTGAACTCGCCGGCGTGAAGGCCGGCCGTCGCTTGTGCGATCGTGAGGTCGGCGAGATCGGTCATGATTCGTCCAGGATTCTCGGGACGCGGAAGTAGCCGTTCTCGACCTCGGGTGCCCCGGCGAGCGCGTCATCACGATCGAGCGAACCGGTCACCTCGTCGGGCCGGAACGCATTCACCACCGGGAGCGGATGCGACGTCGGCTCGACCCCCTCGGTCGGCAGGGCCTGGACCCGCTCGGCGTGCTCGAGGATGTTCTCGAGCTGCGCCGCATACTCCGCAAGCTCTTCGTCGGTCAACGCGATACGAGCAAGGTTCGCGACGCGCGCAATATCGATTTCAACAGGCATGAGGTGATGGTAACGGTGGTCCGGCGCGAGTAGCGGGGGTGGCGTGGGCGGCAGGCAGCTACCTCCCGTCCTCGCTGCGCTCGGGCACCCTCCCTCACGAAGAGGGGGAGGGGAGAAGGTGGAGGTCCTCGCCTCCACCACGCAGTGGGCGGAGGCGCGTTCGAGCGAATGCTCGGAGGCGGAGGGGGCTTCTTGCCGGAGCGGAGGGGGCTGTCTTGAACCCGCGGCGGGACTCATCTCCGCGATTCTGGCTCCCAGGCCACCCCCTGCCGCCCTCGCTGCGCTCGGGCACCCTCCCCCACTTCGCCTCAATCCACGGTTTCCCGGTGGAGAATCGACGGATTTCCCAGTCATCCGACGGATTTCGCCACCGCTGGTGCAGCCACGATCTC
>Ga0316196_10000635_pt1 | contig 14081 bp, 11 predicted proteins | sample Eddsed2cm_MG_FD_204938 | JGI IMG/M metagenome (GOLD analysis project Ga0316196, IMG submission 204938) | Coastal sediment microbial communities from Maine, United States - Eddy sediment 2 cm | ecosystem: Environmental > Aquatic > Marine > Coastal > Sediment | place: USA: Maine | collected... | reverse complement strand
TATTTTATGAGATGTGGCAAATGTAGTAAAATAATTAAAGGACTAAAAAGGATAGTTTATGCCAATTTGCAATACCGCATTGGCAAAATTATAATCCCGAAACCATCTTTGGCCCGGTAATTCTGCCGGATTGTGGGTTTTAAAGCCCATATCCAGGCGGAACACGAAGTAGGTAAAGTCGTATCTAACACCCATTCCTGTGCCAAGGGCCAATTCTGATAAGGACTCAAAGCCTTGAAACACGGCAGCCGGATCTTGTACATTATCCCAAACATTCCAAATATTACCGGCATCGGCAAAAATAGCACCTTTAAAGTTTCCAACGATAGGAAACCGATATTCCAAATTAAGTGCTATTTTCATGTTAGCTTCATTAAAATCATTGATATTATCCGTAGATCCCGGCCCCAGGGAATAGGGGTACCAAGCTCTGTTATCATTAGATCCACCCCCAAAATAACTACGGACAAAGGGTACACTGTTAGAGTTTCCGTAAGGTATGGCTATGCCAAAAAAGCTTCTGAAGGCAAGCACATTGGATCTGGATAGATCCCAATGTTTTATATAATCAAATTCCGTTTTTATATACTGTGAAAAAGGAACACCAAAGACGGTGCGATCTCCATTTTCATTTTTATCAAATTCTATTAGGTTGGAAATTCCTGATAATAGACCTCCAGCGCTTTCAACTTTGAAACGGAAAGAATAAAAATCGTTATCATTTATATTAGTCCTGTTATTTTTATTAAAAGTATAGTTACTGGCAAAAATCAGATTGTTTTCGGTTAACCTTATTCTTCTTTCTTCAATGCTGGCCACATCGTCAAAATCCTCGGGAGTTGAAGGCACATCAACGTTCAAAATGGCGCTGGTAAAACCTGTAGTACCCTCAGGAATAATTAGTTCGGGTCCATCTGGTGGTTCGGGTATAATATAAAAGTCTTGTAAAGTGGGATCATCCGCATAATCCACAGCAATATCATTCAAACGCTCAAACGTGCTCCCATATACGTTATAAAAGCGATCGGGATTAAGATTATTGACAAATTGAATATTTAATAATTCTACGTTATTTTTATTAAATCTATCCGTAGCCCAGTTATATCCTAATATGGTATTAAAAGTCTGTTTGTCCAGGCCAATATTTTTTTGAAAACTTGTGCCTACTGAAACTCTGGACTGCGGAAGTTTATAGGACGGAATTATCTTCTTCCAGTTAAAAAATGGAAACCAGATTCGCGGGAAAGTTATGTTAACATCGGCGCCAGTTTCTGAAAAGAAATTCTCTGTCGAAGTGTCATCACTTAATAAACCAAAAGTACCCCCAACCGACAAACTCAGAGTTTCCGCACCACGGAAAATATTACGTGAGATAAGGGCAGTACTAAAGCCAATGCCCAATGATTTAATATTAGAGTGAGTAATATCAAAATCAAAAGCCCATGAGAATTTTGGTCTTGTCGCTAAAAAAATATCTGCTGTAAGTTTTGATTGAGTACTATCTTCTGTAAAAAGTATATTGGGATATTTAAATGTATTTAAATTGGTAATTCGTCTGTAAGTACGAATTTTATCAATGTCTCTGTAAAGACTATCCTTTTTCAGGAATATAGCATCTACTAGTGCTTTAGGCTTATAACGGAGTTTATCTTTGTAATAAATAGTGTAATTGTCGTATTCAACGGATTTTAAATTGGATTTATCCTCAGAGAAACCATAATCTGGATAAATATTGATTTTGTCTAAGCGAAAGACTTTATATTCTGAAGTAGTTATAATACTATCCCCCCGTTTTCTTAGGTTGCCAATGTTAAGTTCTACGCTCATTTTCTGATCGTCGTTCACCCTCATGGTATCTCTTAGAATATTATAGGCTATGGAACTTTCCTGGAAATTATATACCCCTGTATTTCTAAAAAGTTCTGAAAGTCTTTCTCGCTCATTATTAAAATCTGCAAGATCAAACTGCTTGCTATTTTTAATTAAGGATTTATCCTCATTGCGAATGTAGATAGAATCAATGGCCGGTGAGGTGATGTTTCTGGTAATCGAATCTACTATAAAAGGTTTTCCAAGGGCTATCTTATAATTTATTTCAGCTCTCTGCTTTCTTTTGACACTATCTATTTCATAGGATGTAGTGTTATTAAAATATCCCTTGCTTCCATAATAGACGCTCAAACGTTGCAATGATTTCTTCGCTTTTAAGGTGTCTACAATGGAGGGAGGTTCACCAATCTTTTTAAGCCAATCACTATACCCCTTTACCAAAAAAGATTCACCTAATCTGTTAACTTGCTTCTGAGATAATACATTCACAAGTCTTTTCTCTCTGTTTTCTTTTCTATAAAGCCAGGCCTGGAACGATGAATCGGGGTCTTTTTTAGCTAAATTGTACAGGTTAAGCCTTAAAGGATAGCCTAATAAAGTACTATTAGGTTCCTGCAAGACAAGACTCTGTATATCTTCACTTTTGATTTTTTCACTGTTTACGAAGATGTTAGTTTTAGTTAATAAAAGTTCATCCTCCTCTACCCTTTTTAGAGCATTACAGGAAGTGAATGCAGCTATAAGCAAGAATAAACCTATTTTTGCAATATTCTTTTCGTAACTCCGAAGGGTCTTCATAGAAGCCAAAAATACATTATTTGAATGGTTGTTAAAAGTCAATTAAAATTTATAAAAAGCTTATATCAAAAAAAGTACCGAATTCAAAACGGACTTTTTGTGGCAGAGGGGAAAAAGGTCGTTTCAGAGCTTTTGAGTTCTAAATTTAAGACCCATAGTATCTACACTGCTGATCCCGAATTTAGGACAAAAAACAAAGTAGAAGTTCATTATATTTCAGAAAAGGATTTATCAAGAATAAGTTCTCATAAAAGCCCTAATAAAATATTGGGAATTTTTGAAATTCCTGAACCAACAGCCATTAACTTTTCTGATTGGGTGGTAGTTTTAGATGCCGTACAGGACCCGGGAAATCTGGGAACCATCATAAGGTTATGCGACTGGTTTGGAGTAGCGCATTTGGTTTGTTCTCCCGATACCGTAGATTGTTATAATCATAAAGTCTTACAAGCAACTATGGGTTCTATTGCCAGGGTTAATATTGTTTATACCGATATTACCGCACTACTTGAAGAAAACAAAAGTGTTGCTTATGGCACATACATGAATGGGAATTCTGTATACTCGACAAATCTTCCTGAAAAAGGGTTATTAATATTGGGGAATGAAGGCAAGGGCATATCTGATAAAGCAGGCCTTCTGATAGATAATGAAAACAGAATAAGTATCCCTCAATATGGCAAAAAAACTACTGAAAGTTTAAATGTTGCAACTGCCACAGCCATTTTCTTAAGTGAAATTAGAAGAGACAAAAGTTCAACTATTTAATAGATAAGATTTGGAAGTAGAAAAATCCCCAGGCCTTTAATATACTTTTGTTTATTCAAAAGTAAAATTCACGAAAACCCCTCTGGTTTTCATTGCATCTATATTTCCGGTCCATGGACTGTTTGGATCATTGTCAGGGACTAATTCATTACTGAGAGCAAAGACCCCCCTTATAGAAGGGGAAAATTTAAAATATTCGGTGTAGAAATCAATTCCAAATCCAATTTCCCAGTTATAGAGCGTTTTTGTCATTCGAAAAGTACCACTGCTGTTATCATCAAGACTAGCCTCATTACTTCCCAAATTTAAAGAAGCAGACGCACCACCAATAATATACGGTTTCCAGTTGCCAAATCTTCTTGCACTTACTTTTAATAGTAAGGGAAAATTGATATAGGTAGATTTCACATCCCTTAGTGCATCATTTGGATCGGCAAATCCTTTATAACCTAAAGTTCTTTTAGTGTAAAACAGTCCGGGTTCAAAGCGAAGATCCAAAAATTCGTTAAGCCTCAATTCACCAATCAGACCTACATTGAAACCAATAGATTTTTCTACCAAGACATCATCCAGGTCGTTCTTGTATTCAAATTTGAAGTCATATTGATTAAATCCTAAAAAATATCCCCAATTTAATAACGCTTTATCTTCATTTTCAAGATTTATGATGGGTTTTTCTTTAAATTGAGCATGCATTGGACTAGTGACCAGCAGTAAGAAACCTATCAGAAAAAATAAGATATATTTCATTCTTCTATTTTGTAGCTATATATATAGATGCCACTCCAAATGTCTGTGGCCTGTTCTCCATAGCTATAAACCCAATTTTCCCTAAAATATTGTTGAAGGCCTGGCCGTATGGAAAAACTGCAGCAGATTCCGAAAGATAGGCATAGGCAGAGCGGTCTTTGGAGAAAAGTTTGCCAATTAAGGGAAGGATGTTTTTAGTATAAAACCAATACCCCTGCTTAAAGGGAGATTTGGTGGGTACGGAAGTCTCGAGGACTACGAACGTACCGGAAGGTTTTAAAACACGATATATTTCTGATAAGCCTTTTTCAAGATTTTCAAAATTCCGAACCCCAAAAGCCACCGTAACTGCATCGAAGCTGTCATCTTCAAATGGAAGGTTTTCACTATCTCCAACAATCATTTTAATAGTGGTATTTAAATCTTTATCTGCCACTTTCTTTTTTCCCACCTCCAGCATTCCCCTGGAAATATCCAAACCGATTATTTGTTCTGCTCCAGTTTTAACCAAATTAATAGCTAAATCTCCTGTTCCAGTTGCAATGTCGAGGATATTTTTTGGGTTTTTCTTCTTTAATATCTTTACTACCCTGTTTCTCCATTTGATATCAATTCCAAAAGAAATTACCCGATTTAAGCCGTCATAGCTGCCGGAAATTGTGTCGAACATTTGTGTGACCTGTTCTTTTTTTCCAAGCGTAGATGTCTTATAAGGTTTTACTTTTTTGGGCATAAGGTAAATTTTCGGGCAAAGATAATATAAAGCCTGCTTCGAGAATGGGTATTAATAGAGATAATCTAAATTGATTTAATGTCCATTTTTGCATGCCAAGTTAGACATTAATCAAAATAAAATTGCGTAATTTTGACATTGCAAACTTTGCAAATACAACGTACATGAGCTTCGATGGCTTATATTATATAAAAATAGCTCCTTTACGCAACATTCGGACTCTTGATAATTAATAAAGACTAAAGATGAGAATTATTATTGCGGGGGCAGGTGAAGTAGGTTTTCATTTGGCAAAACTTTTATCTTATGAATCCCAGAACATTACTTTGATTGATTCCAACAAGGAAAGTTTAACCTACGCAGACAATCATTTGGACATAAAAGTTCTAAAAGGTGATGCAACTTCAATTTCTATATTAAGGGAGGCTAAAGTTGAAAGTTCTGACCTTGTAATTGGCGTAACTTCTTCTGAAACAACTAATATTACCCTTTGTTTATTAGCTAAACAAATGGGGTGTAAAAAAACGATTGCAAGAATTTCTAACATTGAATTCATCGATAACAAGGAACTGATTAGATTTTCAGAAATGGGCATTGATGAATTGATCTCGCCTGAAGAGCTGGCCGCCACAGAAATTCAGCTTTTACTGAATCAGTCCGCTTTTTTTGATACTTACGAATTTGAGGCAGGGGCGTTAATAATGGTTGGTGTTACCTTGCCTACGGGGGCCCCTTTCATTGGCAAATCTGTCAAAGATGCAGCAAATATATTTCCTGGATTGCATTTTATGCCTATTGCGATGCAACGGTTTGGAACTCAGTTTACACTTATTCCCAGGGGCGATACAGTTTTTAAAGACAAGGACCAGGTGTATTTTGTAACTGACAAAGAAGGAGTGGATGAACTTTACAAGCTTACCGGTAAAACGAAGGAAGACATAAAAAATGTTATGATTTTAGGAGGTAGTAAAGTTGGTTTTAATACGGCCCGAGATCTCTGTGCTAAAAAATTTAATGTAAAATTAATAGAAAAAAACAAAGAAAAGGCTTTTGACATATCTGATAGGCTGCCAAATGTGCTGGTAATAAATGGCGATGGTAGGAATGTGGAGTTATTGGATGAGGAAAGTCTGGAATCTATGGATGCATTTATTGCGGTTACCGGTAATTCTGAAACTAATATTATGTCTTGTCTGATGGCGAGATCCAAGAATATCAAAAAAACTATCGCTCTCGTTGAAAATATGGACTACTTTCAACTCTCACAGTCCATTGGTATTGATACTTTAATTAACAAGAAATTACTCGCTGCAAATAATATCTTTAGGTATATAAGAAGGGGTGAGGTTGTGGCTCTAACCCGGTTAAATAACTTAAATGCCGAAATCCTGGAATTTGAAGTAAAAGCTACCTCAAAGGTAAATGGGGAAATTATACGCGAACTGGAATTCCCAAGAGCAGCTATTATTGGTGGGATTGTCAGAAATGGTAAAGGAAATATTGCCCTGGGAGATTTTAGGATTGAGGAAGGCGATAGGGTAGTGGTATGCTGTCTGCCAGATTCCATTTCAAAAATTGAAAGGCTCTTTATATAATGGCAGGGTTAAATTATAGAATAATAATTCACCTTATGGGATTGCTGTTATTATTTAATGGCGGTTTCATGCTAATTGCTGCCTTGGTCAGCGGTGTTTATAATGATGGTGCTACCCTAGATATTACCCTGGCCGCAATAATCACTTTATTATTGGGAATTCTGGCCATGTTTTATACAAGGGGCCATGAGAAAGAAGTAAAAAAGAAAGAAGGTTATATAATAGTTACCCTTGGTTGGATTGTGATGTCTGCCTCTGGAGTAATGCCTTATATTTTTTCCGGAGCCATTCCCAGTATTACCAATGCATTCTTTGAAACTATTTCAGGGTATACTACAACAGGGGCTTCAATTCTTGATGATATTGAATCTATTCCCAAAGGGATTCTCTTTTGGCGTAGTCTCACCCATTGGATAGGTGGTATGGGTATTATTGTTCTGGCCATTGCCATTCTTCCTTTATTGGGAATTGGGGGAATGCAATTATTTGCAGCCGAGGCACCGGGCCCTAGTGCCGATAAGTTGCATCCAAGGATTACCGACACGGCCAAAAGACTTTGGTTAATTTATGTCGGATTTACCGCGGCAGAAACACTTTTACTAAAAGTAGCGGGGATGTCTTTTTTTGATGCACTAAACCATTCCATGGCTACATTATCCACGGGCGGATTTTCTACTAAAAATGCCAGTCTGGCTTATTGGAGCAACCAACCTCTTATTCAATATATTGTCATTGTCTTTATGTTTCTTGCAGGCACCAATTTTGTGTTGAGTTATTTTGCATTTAAAGGGAAAATTCAAAGAGTGTTCAGGGATGAAGAGTTTAAATTCTACGGTATTTTTATTATTATTTTCACATTGATTACCGCCGTAGTTGTATATTTTATGGCTAATGTTGAGGTATCTGACTATTACCCTATGCCATTTGGAGAACTGGAGAGCTCCTTCAGACATGCTTTATTTCAGGTAATTGCAGTGATTACCACAACAGGATTTGTCACGGCGAATTTTACAGGCTGGACACCATTTTTGACTGTTTTCTTTTTTGGACTGATGTTTATGGGCGGCTCAGCTGGATCCACGGCTGGTGGAATTAAAGTAATGAGGCATTTGTTAATTATTAAGAATGGACTTTTAGAATTTAAAAGAACCTTGCATCCAAGTGCAATTATTCCCGTAAGGTTTAATAATAAAACGGTAAGCGAACATATTGTATATAACGTTATTGCCTTCTTTGTCCTTTATATGTTATTATTTATAATTGGGGCCCTTGTGCTTAGTCTTTTAGGCCTGGACTTTATTTCTGCAATTGGAGGTGCAGCATCCTCACTTGGAAATGTTGGACCCGCATTTGGCAGTCTGAATCCCGTGAGCAATTATAATAGTTTACCGGCCCTGGGAAAATGGTGGTGTGGTTTTCTTATGCTAGCCGGAAGGCTGGAATTATTTACTGTATTAATACTTTTTAATCCCTATTTCTGGAAAAAGATATAATATTTCAGAAATATGATTAATACTAAAATAGGATTTAGACTACTGCTTTTATTCTTTTAACCGCTTCCCTTAATTCGTCTTCCGAAGCAGCATAGGAGATTCGTATACAGTTTGGATTGCCAAATGCCTCACCGGTAACGGTGGCCACGTTGGCGTTTTCCAACAGATATAAAGCAAAATCAGACGCGTTATTGATTGTAAAGCCGTTCAGGGTCTTTCCAAAGAAACTTGAAATATCAGGAAAAACATAAAAAGCACCTTCCGGGACATTTAAATTAAATCCGTTTATTTCTCCTAAAAGCTGCAATAAGATGTCTCGTCTTTTATGAAATTCATCAATCATGAATTGAATTTTACTAACAGGAGCATTTAAGGCCTCAATGGTAGCACGTTGTGCAATAGCATTTGCACCGCTGGTTATTTGACCCTGAAATTTCGTACAGGCCTTAGCGATCCATTCAGGCGCTCCTATATAACCAATTCTCCATCCCGTCATAGCAAAGGCTTTAGACACACCATTTACAGTAATGGTTCTGTCATACATCCCATCAATTGTAGCAATACTTTCATGTTTACCCCTGAAATTAATATGTTCGTAAATTTCATCGGATACAACCAGGATCTCCGGATATTTTTTTAATATGCGAGCAATACCTTCCAACTCCTCTTTATTATAAACAGATCCACTCGGATTACAAGGTGAACTAAACCAAATCATTTTTGTTCTGGCAGTGATGGACGCCTCCAATTGTTCAGGAGTCATCTTAAAATCTGTTTCTATGCTGGTTGGAACTTCAACAGGAACACCTTCTGCAAGCTTCACAATATCACTATAGCTTACCCAATAAGGAGCAGGTAATATTACTTCGTCTCCTTTATTGATTATCACCATTGCTACGTTAGCAAGAGATTGTTTTGCCCCTGTAGATACAACTATTTGGCTTAACCCGTAATCCAGATTATTATCCCTTTTAAATTTATTAGAGATGGCCTGTTTAAGATCTGCGTACCCATCTACCGGGGAGTAACTGCTATAGTTCTCATCAATAGCTTTTTTTGCTGCATCCTTGATAAATTCAGGGATATTGAAATCCGGTTCTCCTAAACTTAACCCTATGATATCTTTCCCCTGGGTTCTTAATTCTCTGGCTTTTGCGGCCATAGCTAAAGTGGCCGAAGTAGACATGTTTTTAATTCTATCGGATAAAAGGTTGCTCATTCTTGCGATAAATTTACTGGTACTGTAATGTAGGCTTTTTGCCTAATTCTTTTAAGTGTTTGAAATGCGAAATTATAGCTTTTCTTGTAGTTTTATACTCGTTATAAGGTAAATTAAATTCCTTAGCCGTCTGTTTAACAATTTTGGAGATTTTTGTGTAATGAATATGGCTGATATTTGGAAAGATATGATGCTCTACCTGATGATTTAACCCTCCGGTAAACCAATTTACAATTTTGTTTTTAGTTCCAAAGTTAACAGTTGTGAGCAATTGATGAATGGCCCAGGTATTTTTCATGGTGCCATCTTTTTCAGGTAAAGGTGTTTCTGCCTCATCCACAACGTGCGCTAATTGAAAAACAACGCTAAGAATTACACCCGCCACATAGTGCATAATAAAAAATCCAAGTAAAATTTTCCACCATGCTATGTCTAAAACTAGCATAGGTAATACAATCCATATGGTTATATAAATCAATTTAGTAGCCACTAAAACACTCCAGTTTAGGAAAGGATTCGGAAACTTACCGTAAGACAACTTACGTTTCGTATAGCGGTACATTTGCATAAAATCTGTCGTTATTGCCCAATTAAAAGTTAACAACCCATAAAGGAATAAGGAATAGTAATGCTGAAACTTATGAAACCTGTGCCATTTGGCATGTTCTGAAAAACGCAATATTCTTCCTGCTTCAAGATCTTCGTCGTGAGAATGAATATTGGTGTAAGTATGATGTAAAACATTATGTTGTACCTGCCAGTTATAGACATTTCCAGCCAGAATATAAATACTACTCCCCATTAGTTTATTCACCCACTTTTTAGTTGAGTAAGATCCATGGTTTCCATCGTGCATCACATTCATGCCAACGCCTGCCATTCCAATTCCCATGGTAATGGTTAATAATAAATTCGCCCAATTAGGTAAATTCAAAGTTAAAATTATGAAATAAGGAGCCAGAAAAAGACCAAACATAATGGCCGTTTTAAAATACAACCGCCAGTTTCCGGTTTTCTTTATTTCATTTTCCTTAAAATAATCATTAACTCTTTTATTCAAGGTTTTGAAGAACTGTGCCGAATCTTTTCGAGAAAATTTAATCGTGGTTGAATCCATATCCAGAAATCATTTGTGTAAATATAACGTAATATCTTGCTTTTAAATACCCTTCCTGCGCCATAAATTAAAGTGACGTTATTGGTGAATGTATTATTTTTGGCAAAATACAAAGGTACATATGCAAGCTGATATAATATTTAAATATTTTCCCAATTTATCTGAAATTCAAAAAGAGCAATTTTTACACCTTGAAGTTTTGTATAAAGACTGGAATGAAAAAATAAATGTAGTATCCCGAAAAGATATAGAGGAACTCTATCTGCGTCATGTGCTTCATTCCCTGGGGATAGCTAAAATTCAACCTTTTAAAAAAGGAGCCTCTATTCTGGACGTAGGAACCGGGGGCGGTTTCCCGGGAATTCCTCTCGCCATACTTTATCCAGAGTCCCATTTTACCTTGGTAGATGCCATTGGCAAGAAAATAAAAGTTGTGGAAGAAGTGGTAGCCGGCCTTGAACTAAAAAATGTTACTACCTATCACAGAAGGGTTGAGGACCTTGATGATCAGTATGATTTTATTGTTAGCAGGGCAGTAGCAGCCATGCCTACCTTTGTTAGATGGGTTCAGGGCTGTATCAGGAAAAAATCTATACATGAGCTAAAAAACGGTATCCTATATTTAAAGGGAGGCGATCTAACTGAGGAGTTAAAAGATTATAGAAATGTACAGCTTTTTGAGTTGTCCGAATTCTTTAAAGAGGACTTTTTTAAGACCAAAAAAGTGGTCTATTTGCCAATGAAGTATAAAGGCAAAAGTTAAAGCGTCAACATCATATTAAAGGAATACCTGCAATTTTCCGCATAGGTTTTGACGTAGCTGACTATTTTTTTCAATCTTATTTTATTTGACTTTACATCGGCATTCGCTTTCATAATCTTGATTTAGAGTTAAGTACAACTTAATATTTTAAATTTAATTTACAATTAATTAACGTTAAATTTACATTAAAATTGTGAGATAATAAATATACGATCTGTAAAACACTGAAAATCAAGCATTAAAATAAAAAACGGAAGTAAATTATAATTTCAGTATAGAATCTGAAAAGTAGCTTTTTACTTTAAAAAATGAACATATTTCAGATTTGACAACATTGTAACGCAGAGATATATTTTTAAGTAAACTTACTTGCTCAAATAAAATTCAGTAATTACGGAGATAATAGACAGATTCCCTTAGAACTTTAATTTTAAACCGTTCGATGAAGAATTATTCATATTAGCCGCCTTAATAATGTCAGTTTTATATTTAGCCGGAACGACCTGCCATCCATCATAAACTTCTCCGTTTATATAATACCTTTCAGTACTTTCCGTCATAGCGGTTTCAGTCATTAATTTATAGTATGAAGCGGGTGCTTCTCTGCCTGCACTATCTCCATGCAAGACCAGTTCAAGAACTCCATCGCCGTCAACATCGGATTGGATCCAATTCAATTCCAGTATTTTATTATAAGTGCCATCAGACATCATTGTGTTAATATTGCTATTAAAGTCCTCAATTATTTTTTGCGCATTCGGCATATTCTTTAAAATGGCAAGATGAAGGGGTTGAATCATAAAGGCCTCGCTGCCAATTTCAAGAAATCTGCTGATATCATTTAATTGATAGTTTAGTAAGTAGGATATGAGTAATTCATCTACCAGCATATAATCTGTCTTGAATGTTAATAATTTCTCCAGATTTTCCTGATCACTCTTACCGGGAATAAGTACAACATCTATTGAAGTATATACAGAAGCCCCATAGGCATAGCCAGAAATGATTGCAACTTTTTTATCTTTTAATTCTTTTAAGGATTTTGCACTTACATCACTTCCTTTTCGGCCCACTAAAATCAAGCGGTTTTCAAGATATGGTTCAGAATAAAGCAAATAGTTTTCCCGGTCTTCCGTTTTCCATAAGGCGGCACTTCCATGGTAAGTCCCTGTATTTATGCCGTCCAATACCTCGGTAAACCCTGTAATGGTCGGGTCTATTTGAACGCCTCCGCGATTCAGGGCCTCCTGCACTATTTCTAGAGCGAAGCCTTTCTCACCTTCTACATCTGTGAATGGAGGATATATATCAGAAGCCAACTTTAAATTCTGATTCTGCGAATACATGAATAAACTGGAAATAGTGAGGAAAAGTAGCAGCGATCTTTTCATGGTTGTGTTTGGTTAATGGTAAAAAGCACCATAAGATAAACCAACCAACTCTGAAATTATGTTAAAAAAAGAAACAAAAATTATTTCTAACAGATTTTTTAAATACAGTAAGTTTAGGCTCTTCAACTTTTCAGTATCAAAGCCTTATATTCAAAAAACCAAGATTAATTGCCTTATCTTTTTTATCCCAAAAACGGATAGCGATAATCTTCAGGAGTCACAAAAGTTTCTTTAATCAACCTCGGTGAAACCCATCGAAGCAAATTTTGAGCAGAACCTGCTTTGTCATTTGTCCCTGAAGCCCTGGCACCACCAAAGGGTTGCTGCCCCACAACAGCTCCTGTTGGTTTGTCGTTTATATAGAAATTACCAGCACAGTTTTGGAGTGCTTTCGTGGCTTCATCTATTGCATATCTGTCTTTTGCCAAAACAGCCCCTGTAAGAGCATATTCAGAGGTAGTATCAACCAATTTTAGAGTTTTGGACCAATCTTTATCCTCATAGACGTAAATTGTAACTACAGGTCCAAATAATTCGGTTTCCATAGTTGAATAATGAGGATCTGTGGTTAGTATAACCGTAGGTTCTATAAAATATCCCTTGGACTTATCATAATTGCCTCCAGCAAAAATACTGGCAGTCTTATCTTTTTTAGCCTGATCGATATAGGAAGCTAATTTGTCAAATGATCCTTCATGTATTACAGCAGTAATATAGTTGCTCATATTTTCAGGAGATCCGGGAGGATTGAATGATTCGACATCCTGCTTTACCAATTCCAAAATTTCCACCGAAGTAGACTTTGGCAAATACACACGTGAAGCAGCACTGCACTTCTGGCCCTGGAATTCAAAGGCACCGCGTGTAATTGCGGTAGCTACCTGTTGAGGTTTTGCTGTTGGGTGTGCAATTATAAAATCCTTACCGCCGGTTTCACCAACAATTCTTGGATAGGTTTTATAGCGGTCTATGTTATTCCCTATCTGTTTCCACAAGGATTTAAAAACATGGGTGCTTCCTGTAAAATGAATTCCCGAAAAGTCGGCACTAGCTAAAATGGTGTCTGTAATCATTACCGGATCACCGTAAACCACATTGATTACACCATCTGGCAGTCCAGCTTCCTTAAAAATGTCCACAATAACTTTGGCCGAAAAAATTTGGCTGTCACTGGGTTTCCATACTACGACATTACCCATCATAGCCGCACTTGCCGGAAGATTACCCGCTATTGCCGTAAAGTTAAAAGGAGTAATTGCATAAACAAACCCCTCCAGAGGTCTGTATTCCACCCTATTCCAGATCCCTTCAGATGATTCAGGTTGTTCTGCATATATCTGAGCCATATAGGATACATTGAACCGGAGGAAGTCGATAAATTCACACGCGGCATCAATTTCCGCCTGATGAATCGTTTTTGACTGTGCCAGCATGGTAGCTGCATTAATTTTAGCCCTGTAAGGCCCGGCAATAAGATCTGCAGCTTTTAAGAAGATACTGGCTCTTTGTTCCCAAGGTAAAGAGGCCCATGCGACTCTGGATTTGAGTGCATTATCTATGGCTAAACTAACATGACTTTTTTCGGCAAGATGATACTTGCCCAAAATGTGTTTATGATCATGTG
>Ga0316196_10000633_pt1 | contig 14091 bp, 16 predicted proteins | sample Eddsed2cm_MG_FD_204938 | JGI IMG/M metagenome (GOLD analysis project Ga0316196, IMG submission 204938) | Coastal sediment microbial communities from Maine, United States - Eddy sediment 2 cm | ecosystem: Environmental > Aquatic > Marine > Coastal > Sediment | place: USA: Maine | collected... | reverse complement strand
ATGAACCTGCTGGCCGCCCCTGTCTCCAGTGCTTTGCTTGCGGTCGCCACCGCCGAACAGATTGGTGAAAAAATCGGAAAAACCGCCGCCAGAGCCAAACAGCTCTTCGAATTCCTCGGGATTAACGGTTCGATAACTGTAGTTCTGATTGCCTGCTGTCGCTCTCTCACCCCAGTTGAAATCTTCTGGCTTTCCGCCGCTTTGCTGATACTGCTGCCACTGGGAACCTAAACGATCATACTGCTCACGCTTTGCGGGATCGGACAGCACTTCGTTGGCCTCATTGATGTCCTGAAATTTGTTAGCTGCAACACTGTCTGAGGAGTTGACGTCAGGATGATATTTTCGAGCCAGCTTGCGGTAGGCTTTTTTGACTTCCTTCGCATCCGCTTTACGATCTATCCCCAGGATACTGTAGTAATCTTTATACTCCATGCGATCTCCATTTCGTCGTATCCAGAATGGCTCGCCTGACAAGATCAAAGGCCGATCTTTGTCTCCGGCCCAGATTGACGAATCAACTTGATGCGATGAGCACCTGCGCCGGGCGTAACAGTTTGCCGTTGAGCAGATAGCCCTTTTGCTCGACTCTCACTATGGTGTTGGGGGCGACGCCGGGATACCGGACCATACCTATGCTGTCGTGCAAACTGGGGTCGAACGTTTGGCCCAAAGCTTTCATCTCTTCGACAGCGTAGTTGGCAAAGAATTTCCCCAGAAGGCTCCGAATCATTTCGATTCCCTGCAAGATGTTCCGGCTATCCTCTTCCGGCGAAGTATGTCGTAAGGCGAGATCAAGACCATCAGCAACGGGTAAAATGTCTCTCAGTAACGTTTCCTTTTGTGCCTCAACCCCCTGGGCGGAGGAGCGTTCCAGACGTTTTTTGGTGTTCTCCAGATCGGCAAGCAGGCTTAGATAGCGCTCCTTCCATACCGCGCCCTCATCAGGCGATTGTTGATCAGTTTCCGTATTTTTATCCCGGGACGTACCGGTGTCTATTTGAATCTCATCGGCCATCATCGCACCTCTTTACTCCTGTGGTTGCACAGACTCATTACTGATTGTTAATTAAACTTTCGCAGGGTCTTCTGATAAGTCAATCCTTGCATCAGGAATTGGTTAACCATCTCCAGGTTCAAAAAGAAGCCGATTTTGATCACACCTCGCAAGTTTGAAAGGGTTCTGGAATAACGACATTTTCGAGATCAAGTTCATTGCGCAAGTCGTTAGCCAGACTCTCGGAGGATTCCTCTTCGCCATGAACGATGAAGGTATGTTGCGGTTTGCACCGCATGACCCGCACAAAATCGATCAGACCATCCCGGTCAGCGTGTCCGGAAAAGCCGGTCAGAATCTCTAGTTTGGCACGCACAATATATTCTTCACCGTAGATGCGAACGGTCTTCTCCTTATCCACTATATGGCGGCCCAAGGTGTTGGGCGCCTGCCAACTGGTGAAGAGAATTGTGTTGCGCGGATCTCCGATGCGGTTTCGCAGGTGATGGAGGATACGGCCGCCCTCAAGCATGCCGCTGCAACTGATGATGATCGCCGGGAATTTTAAGCTGTTGAGCGCCTTCGACTGCTCCACGGTCTGGGTGTACTGGAGACGACCGAAACCAAAGGGGTTGTTATCATCGTCTGTCAGCAGGAACTCGCGGATCTCGGCATCATAAACCTCCGGATGCAGTCGGAAGATCTCGGTGGTGCGGGTGGCCAGCGGGCTGTCAACGAAGATTGGGAGATCGGGGATGGATCCCTCGCTGTGCAAGCGGTGGAAAGCATAAACGAGCTGCTGGGTCCGACCAACGGCAAAGGCCGGGATCAGCAGCAATCCACCGCGACTGGCGGTTTCGTTGACAATGCGTTCCAATTCCTTCTCTGAATCGGGATAAGCCGGATGGTACCGGTTGCCGTAGGTACTCTCCATGATCAGGATATCGCAACCGTCGCTTATTGGCACGGGGTCACGGATGATGGGGATGTCCGGCCGGCCGATATCTCCGCTGAAGACCAGACGGCGGTTCTGGCCGGTCACCTGATCGTCGATGTCAAGGATGACATGGGCGCTGCCTAGCATGTGGCCGGCATCGATCAAGGTGAGGTGGATGCCGGGAAAGAGCTGGTGGCGACGGTTGTAGCTTAAACCGACGAATTGTTCCATCGCCTTACTCACATCGGCCTTTCTATAGAGAGGCTCAAAAAGGCGCTGACCTTTCTTCTTCCTCCGGCGATTGACGAATTCCACGTCATTTTCCTGAATAAAGGCGCTGTCCATGAGCATAACGGCACACAGGTCGCGGGTGGCCGAGGTGCAGAAAATGTCACCGCTGAAACCATCCTTGACCAGCCGCGGGATGCGCCCTGAGTGATCAATGTGGGCATGGGAAAGCACCAGGCAGTCGATGCTCTCGCCCGAGCACAATTCATTGCGGTTACGCTCGAAGGCTTCCTTTCGTTTGCCCTGGAACAGACCACAGTCCAACATGATGGTTTTGCCGTTCACTTCAATCAGGTGTTGGGATCCGGTAACAGTACGGGCGGCGCCATGGAAAGTGATTTTCATGATAGAGTCCTTTCCCGAAGATTAAGCTGGTGGTTTTTGAGCTAGTCGTTCATCCCGTTTGAGATCGAACGCCATGTCATAACGTTATGATGACAAACCTCAACCTTTTGTCAAAATATCAACGTCTCATATTGCCTGGATTACAAAAAAGGCCACCCGTTTCCAGGTGGCCTTTTTTGTTGGCTTAAAGCGCCTCTCAAATGTCAATCAACAGGAAGCCTGTTTTTCCTCTCACAAGTCGTGACATATAAGAAAAGCTAAAGGCCGATCCTGATGATTCTATCGCATTCTGGGCATTTCATTTGCAGCATTTGCGACTCACTTTGTGACGAGATGTCCCAAGCTATTAGAAATCACCTTAACAAAAGAATCCGAGTCATAGAAACAACCTTCCCCAGGTTGGTCTTCGGAATATATGCTGCGCAACCATGCCCTCGAGCTTCCTCTTGCGTAATGTCCTTTCCGGTGAGCATGATGACTGGTATAAACTTGTTGCTCCTGTTTTTGTTTCTAATAAATTGAGAAACATCATATCCACTTAACCCCGTCATCTCCAAGTCAGTTATAACCAGATCAAAGGGCCCAATATCTCCAGGCTTTGCGCTATCGATCTCTTTAAGAAGGTTGATGGCCTTTTCTCCCGAGCTCGCTGTTTCGACATGAAAATCCACAGACAAAGCATCACTGAGGGCCTTGAGGAAAAAGGGGCTATCATCAACTAAAAGGATTTTCTTTCTCATCGTTTTCTGAATCGTCTCATAGCTCCCGAGATCCTGATTACGTACCATAAACAGAAAAGGCCATCCAACGGATCAGAGGATGGCTTGTGTTCATATCTCATCTTCCCCCTGCAATTCTCAGATACCAGCATAAATAAGCTACCGGCAATTATACCCGGTCATTCGTTGAGGTCAAAGAGGAGGATTTCTTATTGATCGTCCTACATTGTTTGGGATGGTTCAGATTGGCGACAACTATGCTGATACAGGGGACGGGCCACGCTCGAGGCATCCTCAGGACCAAGCCTTGCAAAGCGTATCATGCACGGCAATCATCAAAAAGCCACAAATTAAGCCGAGGCACGACAAACCACACAAGGTCTATTTGGTAATAAATGCCATATTTGTATAACCCCGTTCTCAATTAAAAATCCTTTATAATTACAAGCACCTACTCAACTCATAATTATTTCTTCCTGACACCTCCACAACAGCAAAACATACCAACTGTATACTGTATAAAACAAAATAGTGCATAAGTAGCTGTAAAATAAGACGAATTTCAATTTATAGTCTTGACTTTGTGGGTGGTTTGGTAATAATTATATCAACTGTGTGAATAAATACCTCTTGAGTTATTGGTTGCCGCAATACAGAATCTCCTCTTTCTTCATTCTGCATGCTGCAAAAAGACGGACGACAAAAAGTCCAATTAAAAAGTTTAGAGAGGGCCTATGAAATCGCGACTTAAAAAAGCTGGTCTACTGCTCACCGACGATGCTGACACCGAGATAGACATATCTGTCGCATGGGGCACCTTGTCTCGGCTCGGCTACCCTTCACGGTATGGCGGTAAAGCCCAGGACGGCTCCTACGAATATGTCATCATCGACCCCAAAACAGGCAGGTTTTTGGCCACAGGGAAAGGGGCAACACTTGAAACGTCCATGTGCGAAGCCGCCCTGAATGCTGTTACAGGATTCGACAGGAGTTAGCACATCACTTGTCACGTACAACAAATAAAAACATCACATTCAGCTCAATAAAGTTAAAGGAGAAAATCATGAAGTGCCCATTATGTAAAAACACCGGACATATTGAAATTGACATGCACACCGACGGTTACTGCCAAGATGCATTCGAATGTGGAGATTGCGGAGGCATTTGGACTTATTCCGGCAAAGATTTAAAAATCATCAAAGGGAAGAGCAGCAATAAAGTCACCGCTTATTCTGACTTCATCTGCCCAACCTGCAAAGCCGTTCATTGTATTGAAACAGATTTGAATGCGTTTCAGTTTCATGAAGAAATCCAGGAATGCGAGAACTGCGGCACCGCGTGTTCCTCAGCCCATGACCTGGTCGAAGTCATCGAAGATTCACAGTCCGACTCGTTTCTCAGTACCACATCCGAACAGGTCGAATCAGACGACTACGTATATATATAAGAACCATTTTGTTGGTCGTGAAACTACACGTATCAAGTGAGGGGCCCCATGGAAAACTTATGGAAAGAGCACTACTCTGCCATCGGAGTTGAGGATTTTGCCAATACTGTCGTCTTCAAACGTTTCCTGGAGCGCTTCTGCAAAGAAGAAGAGAATAATCATCGAAGCAGATTACTCTATGGGGAAGAGGACGCAGAAAATTTAACGCGAGGAGACGTTCAATGTACGTAGAACAGTGGTCTCATGAAGAGATTGTGACATATTGCAATAACGCTAACTTACTTTTTTCTAAAGTGAACGAGTTACGCAGCAGAGTGATTCGAGAGCTACTGGTTCGCTTAATAAGACGAACGACTTCAGTTCTGAAACATCAGGGCAGATCAACGACTAACAGCAGCAAAATAAATAATGCCCCCAGGGGTGCATAATCGGGTGATCAGAAGACTATATTCATGTCAAAGCTTTAGACATGTACGCAATACAGCAAGGAGACTTGATCATGATGCTGCTCTCGAACGCAAATAAGGTGCTGGCCAAAATTTTATTTTGGGGAGAAATACTCAGGCAACGAAAGCAACTGAGTAAAATGGACGATTATCTACTGAAGGATATTGGTGTCAGCCGTGTAGAAGCTGCTCGTGAAGCTGAACGCAAGTTTTGGGATTATGCGCCAGTTGTAGATGTATCTCTCCAAAGGCGAACGGATACGACCTTAGTCACATCATCTGAGAAGAACACCGCCTTCAATCTTCTATTTCATTGAAGCCAGGAATGATTTGTTAAAAATAGACGGACTCCTTTTGTCTCACAGGTTTCGTCAGCAGGTTGATTTCCAAAAATGGCCATTCTGGGCGGGAACGAACCCTGGTGGCCATAGTTTTGTGTATTAAAGAGCTTTCTGAACACACCTATCAATAATAAGCCCGTTTTCTTCTTAGAATTCGTGACTTATAGCAAAAGCCCCCGGTCTGAAGATCGAGGGCTTTTGTACTCTATAGATAGTAACTTATGCGATGATTCAGTTCTCATTTTCCTTGAATATAAACAGGAGAAGCTTAATGCCTGCCATGACGATAGAACCATATAAAAACTATCTAAAAGTATTTAGGTCATATGCCAAAGCAAGAATGACATCAAAAAATAGCACGGCAGTGCTGAAACTCCGTCTCTGAACCATATTTGATATAGAGAAAAAGCACTGATGGCTGGTGTTGAGGCAGTGTTTTGTGCGAAGATATGTGCCGTTCAGTTAGAACAAAAATTGTTGCAGAGGAATGAGCAATATTCAATCTTGATAAGGAGGAAAAAAATGAAAAAGTTACTGATATTGTTGGTTGTCTTTGGAATGTTTGTACCGAATGTTTTGCTGGCAGTCGAGCCGGTCAAGATTGGTATGGTTACCACGCTTTCGACCAAGGCTGGCTACCTTGGTGAAGACGTGCGCGACGGTTTCAAACTGGCTATCGCGCAGGAGGAGGGAATGCTAGGTGGGGTGCCGGTTGAACTGCTGGTCGAGGATGACGGTCGTGACCCGGGTAAGGCCAAACAGATTGCCGATCGCTTCGTAAAGCGTGACAATGTTAAGATCATGACCGGTATTATCTTCTCCAATGTCGCTCTGGCAGTGGTTCCGAAGGTCGTACGCGGCGAGGTTCTCTACATCAGCCCTAACGCCGGGCCCTCGGACCTGGCCGGCAAAGGCTGTAATGAAAACTACTTCAATGTTGCCTATCAGAACGACAACCTCGATGAGGTCGTTGGCAAGTACGTCAGCGATTCCGGCTTCAAAAATGTTTACCTGCTGGCACCCAATTATCCGGCTGGCAAGGATCACCTCGCAGGTTTCAAACGTTACTACACGGGTAAAATCTCTGGCGAAGTCTACACCAAGCTTGGCCAATCTGACTACGCGGCAGAAATCGCTGCACTGCGTGCTGCCAAGCCGGATGCGGTCTTCTTTTTCCTTCCCGGCGGCATGGGGATCAACTTTATCAAGCAGTATTCTCAGGCTGGCCTGAACAAGACGACCCCTGTCTTCGGTCCCGCCTTCTCCTTCGACGAACGACTCCTTGGCGCGGTTGGTGCTGCTGCCCTGGGGGTGAAAAACGGCTCCCAGTGGACCCACGACCTCGACAATCCGGCCAACAAACAATTTGTTGAGGCTTTCCGCGCAGCCTACGATCGGACCCCGACTCTCTACGCCAGCCAAGGGTATGAGGCGGCACGTTTGATCGGCAGTGCCCTCAAGAGCGTCGGTGGAGATGTGACTAAGTTCGACCAACTGCGTGCCGCCGTTCGCAAGGCTGATTTTGAGTCAGTGCGCGGCCAGTTCGCTTTCACTTCCAACCAGCACCCGGTACAGAACCTCTACATCCGCGAAGTCGTCGAAGATGGCAAGGGGGGCTTCACCAACCAGACACTCAAAGCGGTTTTCACCAACCACGGCAATGCCTACGTTGATGAATGCAGCATGAAGTAGGCGGTTGCAGGGTAGATATAATTTTATTGTAGTAATAGGCACGTTTCTACAAGCAGGAGTGTTCTCTTTGCCGGAGAAACGTGCCTGCCTTTATCCGCCTCGTAACGGGGTGCGGCGAGTGATCTCATGCTCCTGGTTATCGAACAGATCTTCAACGGCCTCCAACTCGGTGTGACCCTGTTTCTTATGTCGGCCGGTCTGACCCTGGTTTTTGGAATCATGCAGGTGATCAACCTCGCGCACGGATCCTTCTACATGATTGGAGCCTATGTCGCGGCAACGGTGACTGCACGCAGCGGTTCTTTCCTGCTTGGCATGGCCGTGGCGTTGCCCGCAGCAGCGGTGGTCGGCATGCTGGTCGAGATGGTCGTGCTGCGGCGACTCTACAAAAAGGAGCACGTCGACCAAGTTCTCGCCACCTTCGGCCTTATTATGTTTTTCAACGAGTTGACCCGCATCCTCTGGGGACGCCAGCCATTGTTCATGGACGTGCCTTCCTGGTTGTCCGGCAGCGTTGAGCTGATTCCCGGCATCCCCTATCCGAGCTACCGTATTGCGGTTATCGGCGTTGGTTTGATGGTGGCGCTGTTCCTCTACCTGATGTTTACCCGCACCCGAATCGGCATGCAAATTCGGGCCGGGGCGAGCAACAGAGAGATGGCTGGTGCTTTGGGCATCAATATCCGGCTTTTATACACCTTGGTCTTCGGACTCGGAACTCTGCTTGCCGGTTTGGCTGGAGTGATGGCTGGTCCGATCCTTGCGGTCGAGGCGGGGATGGGAGAGAGTATACTGATCTTGACCTTCGTGGTGATCGTGATCGGTGGCATCGGCTCGGTGCGCGGTGCATTTATCGGAGCGCTTTTGGTCGGCATGGTTGACACCCTCGGGCGTGCGTTTCTGCCCGCCCTGTTTCGTATGTTTCTGTCGTCAGCACATGCCGACGGGGTTGCTGCCTCGGTGGCCTCGATGTCGATCTACATTCTAATGGCTATTATCCTGATCTGGCGCCCCAAAGGGCTACTGCCGGCCCATTCCTGAGTTGGACAATAAATAGATGCGCATGCTGTCACGATTCGATCGAAAAAGCCTCTGTATATTCATCAGTGCCCTGTTGCTGGTACTGCTGCCGATTCTGGCGGCCCTGGCCGGTGAGCCTTATCTGGTCTCACTCTTTTCCCGCATCCTGATCTACGCTCTCGCTGCAGCGAGTCTCGATTTAATCCTCGGTTATGGAGGCCTGGTCAGCCTGGGACACGCTGCATTCTTCGGCATAGGTGCCTACGCAGTCGGGATTCTTGCCCATCATGACTTTGAAGAGACCGCGCTGATCTCCTGGCCGCTGATCATTCCGGGGAGCGACAGCGGTCTGGTCGCCTGGCCGCTCGCAATAATGGTTTCCGCCTTGCTGGCCGCAATCATAGGAGCGCTGAGCCTGCGCACCCGCGGCATGCACTTCATTATGATCACTCTGGCTTTTGCGCAGATGCTCTTCTTCTTTTTCGTCTCCCTCGAAGGTTACGGAGGCGACGATGGTCTCACACTCTTTTCGCGCAATACCCTGCCGGGACTCGACTTGGGCGACGACGTGCAGTTCTACTATATCTGCCTGGCTTCGCTGAGTGTTTTCCTGCTCTTGGCCGGCCGGCTGGTAGAGTCACGCTTCGGTATAGTGATCCGAGGTTGTCGCGAGAATGAAAAACGCATGCAGTCGCTCGGTTTTCCAACCTATCGCTACAAGTTGCTCTGTTTCGTGATCGCCGGTGCTGCGGCTGGTCTTGCAGGCGCCCTGATCGCCAACCAGGTCGAGTATGTCAGCCCGGGGCTGATGCACTGGACCCGCTCCGCGATTATCCTGGTCATGGTGCTGTTGGGGGGGAGTGGCACTCTCTATGGGCCGGTGCTCGGTGCTGCGGCCTTTCTGTTGCTTGAAGAGGTGCTCTCGATCTACACCGAGCACTGGATGGTCTACTTCGGCCCGGTGATGATCCTGGTGGTGTTGTTTGCTCGCCACGGACTTTTCGGCATCCTGGTTGGCAAGGAGAAGCGCCATGGCTGAACCGTTGCTGCGCATCGAGAGCCTGTGTAAGAGCTTTGGCGCGGTCAAGGCCTGTCATGACCTTTCCCTTGAGGTTCATGCTGGCGAGATTCATGCTTTGATCGGTCCTAACGGCGCCGGCAAGACTACTCTACTCAATCAAATTGCCGGTGACTTGACCCCCGACAGCGGACAGATTTTCCTGGCGGGGCAGGAAATTACCCATCTTCCATTGTATCGACGTGCTCCTCTCGGGCTGGCGCGTTCCTACCAGATCACTTCGGTGTTCGCCAACTTGAGTGTCGAGGAGAACATGCTGCTCGCGATTCAGGCCCACCATGGCCACAGCTTTCGCTTCTGGGGCCGAGGACTGAAGGACCCGCAACTGTTGGCTGAGCTTGGACCGGCACTGGAAACAGTGGGCCTCAGCGAGCGTGCCGAGGCTATTGCCGGCAATCTCTCCCACGGTGAAAAGAAGCAGCTTGAGGTTGGTATGGCGCTGTCCTGCAAGCCGCAACTACTGCTGCTTGACGAACCGATGGCAGGGATGGGACCGGGAGGGAGCATCGAACTCTCCAAGTTGATCCACAAGCTAAAGAAAGAGATGACAATCCTGTTGGTCGAGCACGACATGGAGGCGATTTTCTCCCTCGCAGATCGCATCACAGTGCTGGTATACGGCGAGGTGGTTGCTACCGGTAGCGTCGAAGAGATTCGTAGCAACCCGGCGGTACGCCAAGCCTACCTCGGTGAGGAGGACTAGACATGCTAAAGGTCGAGCAGATAGAAACCTTCTACGGCAGCAGCCAAGCGTTGTTTGGTGTCAGCCTTGAGGTGCGCGCCGGCGAAGTGGTGACTCTGCTCGGGCGGAATGGCATGGGCAAGAGCACGACGATCAAGTCGATTATGGGCCTCACACCGGTGACACGGGGACGCATCACCTTCAATGACGTTGAGACCCAGCACCTGCCGAGCTATCAGGTGGCCCGTCAGGGGCTCGGACTGGTTCCCGAGGGCCGGCAGATTTTTCCTAATCTGACGGTTCTTGAGAACATCATGGTTGGTGCCGCTAATCGCGGTGGCAGAGAAGAGCCCTATACCTTGGACGAGGTGTTGGAGATTTTCCCACGCCTGGCAGAGCGCCTGAAAAACTACGGAAACCAGCTTTCTGGTGGAGAGCAGCAGATGCTTGCTGTGGTTCGCGCCCTGATGACGACACCCAAACTGTTGATCCTTGACGAGGCAACCGAGGGATTGGCACCGTTGGTAAGGAAAGAGATCTGGTACGGACTCAGTGTGCTCAAAGCACGCGGACAGTCGATACTGGTAATCGACAAGAACCTCGATGCGCTGATGAAACTCGCCGATCGACACTACGTGATGGAAAGGGGGGCGGTGGTCTGGTCCGGGGAAACGGATGAGATAGCTGATAACGAAGAGCTCAAGGCACGCTATTTGGGGGTGTGATGAGGCAGGGGAAGCTGTGGGTTCGTCTGAAAATTCTAACCCTCTATTTTTACTGGCACCACGAGACAATATTGAACTGCCGACACGAGAATATTAAGAAGGAGGATTGCTGATTATAAATCTCTCGCATGACTCTTGTTTTTTCAGATTGACAAATACGCAGCATCTTTATGATCCCTGATAAATAGAAAAGGGCCACCCGTGACCAGGTGACCTTAACTTTGTGGATTTAAAGTGTCTCTAAGATAGCTCCATTAATAACAAGCCTGATCATGTCATAACTTGGCGGCATGACGTGCTGCCCCGTTAACCTGGCAAGGCGATTCCGCAGACAGGAATTAACAACAAAGAAGCATGCCCCCTGCTAGGCACCGTGTTTAGTCGGAAGATCTTATTTCGTCGCTGCGGCTTTTGTTATTCCAGATAAGGCTTTTTCAACTTTGCTTATGACTTCATCGCAACCAATAATATTATGTCTTTTCCCCAAGTATCTTGGATCATTATAAGATATCCACACCTTAGATTTATCATCTTCCCAAATAATCGCTTTTTGAGGTAAATCGACAGCGACACTTTGTTGGCATTGCATGAGAGGGCTTCCCACTTTTGGGTTCCCGAATATGACTAGCCGTGTTTCCCGGAGTTCTACGCCCACTTTTTGAGCCGCGTCGGAATGATTTATTTGATTGAATATCGTCATACCTTTTTCATTCAATATGCTCTCAAGTCTTTCGGTTGTTTCCTTAACGTTGAAATCACTTTGAACGTTGATCAGGCCCTCTGCGGCCATTAATGGCAATACAGTAAACAAGATTAACAGCAATGTTATAGATGCTTTTTTCATTACTTACTCCTTACGTGGGCCGTCGCAATATACGGCCAATTAATGAGACGCCTTGATGCCGACTCACAATATCTCTTCTGGCCTTATCCTGAAGTGTAACGGGCAATAGGCTTCGGTCAAATGCGGAGTGTTTCTAATGCTGGTGAGTTGATTTTGAGACGTTATAAACAGCTTGTTTCTGAAGGTCTCTGAAACGTTCTGCCAAAGAAGAAAAGGCCACCCGGTTAAGGGCAGCCCATTTATGAAATTTATCCGTGTTGTTCGATTCGATAGCTATGAAACTGGCAGACTAATCGTAAACACACTCCCTTCACCGGGTGTGCTGTGTACTGTCACCCCACCGTTATGAGCCTGAACGATGTGTTTGACGATTGCCAGGCCCAGTCCGGTACCACCGACGGCACGGCTACGGGCCGCATCAACGCGGTAAAAACGTTCAAACAGTCGAGGCAGATGTGCTTTGGAGATGCCCTGGCCACGGTCCTGAACCTTGATCATGACCTGCTCGCCCTCCTGCCAACTCTCAACGGTCACAAAATTTCTGCTTTCACTGTATTTGATGGCGTTGTCGACCAGGTTTATGACGGCCTGTTCAAGCAGGGCGCTGTTGACGTTTGCTACGAGCTCCTCTGAACAGAACAGGTTAACGTCTACCTCCCGGGACTTCGCAACGCTTGAACATGACTGCAGCGCTGATTCCAGAATTGGTAGCAGCCTCTCATGCGTACGAGCAACCTCGTCAGATTCGGCATCCCGCTCAAGGCGTGAGAGGGATAACAGGTCTTCTATGATGGCATTGAGGCGGTCGGATTGCCGGTTGGCGATCTCAAGAAACCTCTGGCTGTCTTCCGGGTTCTCGTTGGCTCCGGCCAATAGAGTTTCTACCGCACCTTTAATGGCGGTGATTGGCGTTCTCAATTCGTGGGAGACGTTGGCGACGAAGTCTCGACGCAGGTTCTCAAGTCGTCGTAGGCGGGTAACATCACGGATGACAATCAGCGCGCCGATCGTTTGCCCGTCTGAACCTCGCAGAGGTGTCCCGTGAGTCTGCAGAAAACGTTCTTCTCCCTGGTACAAAAGAGTCATGTCAGCTTCGATGCTCGTCCGGCTCTGTAGCGATTCGGTGATGAATCTCTGCAGCTCGGGTTTACGGACCACCTCCTGAAGACTTCGGCCAACGGCCAACTCAGGGTTTGTCCCGAGCAGAGTTGCTGCCGCCTGGTTAATACGCAGGATCCTTTCTTGATGATCCACGGCCAGAACGCCCTCGATCATGCTGGCAAGAACGGCTTCCTGCTCGTTACGCTGACTCACAACTGTTTGAAGCCGATCATTCAGCTGGGCCGCCATCTGGTTCATGGCTTCGGCTAGACCACCCATCTCTTCGCCCTTGTAGACCGGAAGGCGTCGATCGAGTTCGCCACCGGCAAAACGTTCAGCACCGCGTTTCATTTCCACAAGAGGGCGACTGATGCGCCGTGATACCCAAAGGCTGATCAGGGCGGCTATCAGGGCAATCAAAATGCCGCTGTTGATAACATGGAAGAGGACGGTTTCAAGGGCTTTGTCAACACTGGCGATCGGTAAGGCCGTGCGGACGCATCCGATAATTTGATCGTTGCTTCTGATCGGCAGGGCTACGTACATCATTTCCTGTTGCAGGGTTGTACTGTAGCGTGTTGCCGCACCGGAACGCCCTTCCAGTGCCACACGGATCTCAGGCCTTCTGGCATGGTTGTCCATTTTGGCGGGGGCTTCTTCAGAATCACCGACGACGCGGCCATCCGGCAGGATAATGGTCAGGCGGGTGCCAGATTGTTTGCCCAGGGCTACGCTCAAGCTTTCCAAAGAGCTGATATTGCCCGATACGAGAGCGTCTCGTGCCTGGTTGACGACCAACTGCCCCTGCGCCTCAAGCCCTCTGCGCTTTTCTTCGCGATAAAAGTCATCCAGAGTTCTGGAGAAAAACCAGGTGAGCGCCACCAGTGCGATCAGGATGATCACCAGGAAAGGTGGGTAGATCTGCCATATGAGACGTTTACGAGGCATAGAGGCCAGCTTTCAGCTTTCAGTTGTAAGCTGCAGGAAAAAACTATTCGCGGAAGCGGTAGCCGATACCGCGTACGGTCTCGATATATTCACCGCAGCTGCCGAGCTTCTTGCGCAGGCCGACAATCTGGACATCAACGGCACGATCGGTGACTGCATAGCCTTCGCCATGGATAGCGTCGACGATCTGGGTGCGGGTGAAGACCCAGCCGGGTCTGCAGGCCAGCAGGTAGAGTAGCTGAAATTCGCTAAAGGTCAGTTCGATGTTCTCGCCGCAGGCCTTGACCTTGTTGCGTCCCGGATGAATATAAAGGTCGTGGATCTCTATCGGTTGTTCCGAGTCGGCGGGTTTGTCCGGCTTGCCCCGCCGTCTCAGCACTGCTCGTGCTCTTGCCTGGAGAATCTGCGGGCTGAAAGGTTTGGTGATGTAGTCATCAGCCCCGAGTTCCAGACCCTGGACAATATCGTCCTCTTCGCCCTT
>Ga0316196_10000630_pt1 | contig 14114 bp, 10 predicted proteins | sample Eddsed2cm_MG_FD_204938 | JGI IMG/M metagenome (GOLD analysis project Ga0316196, IMG submission 204938) | Coastal sediment microbial communities from Maine, United States - Eddy sediment 2 cm | ecosystem: Environmental > Aquatic > Marine > Coastal > Sediment | place: USA: Maine | collected... | reverse complement strand
AACATCAAACTGATGGGTTCGGAGATGATGCCCAGCATCTGCAAGCCTTCGCTGATGGCCCCTTTGCTGCCCAACAGCAGTGCCCAGCCCAGGGTGCGGACGATCACCGAGATCAACAAAGGCCCCAGAATCACCAGCAGGAACAGAGACTTCCAGGGATTGCGCATGCGCGCCAGAATGTACGCTTCCGGCGCCCCGATCAGGGCACAAATGAGGGTTACCAGCAAGGCAACACCAAAGGTCCGACCGAAAATCCGATGGAAGTAGCTGTCCTGGACAATTTCCAGATAATTGGCCGGTGTTAAGTCGGTCTGAATCCCGCCGGTGGCATAGTCAAAGCTGTAAAAGCTCAGCATCAGGGTGGTGAACAGCGGCACGCCCAGGAGGGTCGCAAAAAACACCAGGCCCGGCGCGCTGAGCCAATATGGACGGGAACCCGGGCTGCCGGTCTCAGCCACGGGGAACCTCCCCCGGCATCAGCCGCACACCTTCTCGCACCCAGTGGATGTGGACCGGATCGCCGCGCACAAAGGGCGGTGTGCCCCGATTGGCCTGACTGACCAGGAGTGTGCCCAGGGCGCTGTCGATCTGATAGAGCCAGTGATTGCCCAGGAAAATACCGGCGCTGACCTGTCCCGGTATCGATTGGTCTTCCGCCTGGGCAGACAGCCGCAGCTTCTCCGGCCGCAGGGACACGGTCACCGCCGCCCCATCGCTCAGGCCAGGCCCCTCTCCGGAGAGACTCTGCTCACCCACCCGCACGGTGGCGCCGTCCTGTTCCGCAGCGGTGACCACACCCTGAAGCAGGTTGGTCTTGCCGACAAAGTTCGACACAAAGGCGGTTTCCGGCCGCTCATACATGGTGAGCGGCGCATCGATCTGCACCGCGCGCCCTTCGTTCATGACCACGATACGGTCGCTCATGGACAGGGCTTCGGCCTGGTCGTGGGTCACCAGTATGGTGGTCACACCCAACTGTTGCTGCAGGACCCTGAGCTCGAGCTGCATGTCCTCCCGCAGCTTGGCGTCCAGGTTGGACAGGGGCTCGTCCAGCAGCAGCACCGGCGGCTGGATCACCAGCGCCCGGGCCAGGGCCACTCGCTGTCGTTGACCGCCGGACAGGTCCTTGGGGTAGCGCTTGGCCAGGCTGTCCAGTTGCACCTGCTCCAGGCTGCGCCGCACCCGCTGCTCGCGTTCACCCCGATCGACGCGGCGCATCTCCAGTCCAAAGCTGACGTTTTCCTCCACCGTCATGTGGGGAAACAGGGCATAGCTCTGAAACACGATGCCCAGCCCGCGCTGATTGGGCTTTTTGTAGGTTATGTCCTCGCCGTCCAGATGGATACGGCCGGCAGTGGGTTCCTGCAGCCCCGCGATCATCTGCAGCGTCGTAGTCTTGCCGCAGCCGGACGGACCCAGCAGAGAAACGAACTCGCCTTTTTCGATGGATATGGACAAATCATCCACCGCGGTAAAGCTGTCAAACCGCTTGGTGACGTTCTCCAATCGGACGAACGACATGCGCAAACCCTCCCGCTGAGGCTCTGGTGCCGGATGCCGGACGGGGTTGGACCCCGTCCGGACGATTCGCCGGTGCGACGATCAGCGTTCGACGCGTCGGGACCAGAGCTTGGTCCACTCGCCTCGCTCGCCGTTGATCACATTCCAATCCACCGCGTTGAGCGCATTGATCCGCTCGGGACCGTAAGGCAGGGTCTCCGCCAGCTCCGCCGGCAGTTCCGCCTTCGTGTTGGTCGGACCAAACCCCACGGTTTCGGCCAGCAAGACCTGGTTCTCCGGCTTGAGGAAGTGCTGGACCAGCTTCTGGGACAGTTCAGACATGTCGCTGTCCACAATCGGACAGGTCGCCACCATCAGGGCCACACCCCCTTCTTTGGGGTATACGAAACCGCCGGGGAACCCGGTGTCTGCCAGTGACTTCAGACGCCCCGAACCCCAGATCGAAATGTCGATTTCCCCGGTCTGGAACAGTTCTGACATTTTCCCGGAGGAGGGCTCGTAGGTGAGAACGTTCGGCCCAACCTGCTCTTCAAAGGCCACAAGCCCGGGTTCGATATCGTTCTCGCCACCGCCGTTGAGGCGGGCCATCATGACCAGGGCGTGGAGTCCATAGGTGTTGGTGATGGGCGGCACCACCAGCTTGCCCTTGTACTTGGGATCGGTCAGGTCCATCCACGAGGTGGGTGCATCCCAGCCATTTTTCTCGAAAGACTCGGTGTTGTAGGAAATACCGGTTACGACGAAACCGGCGCCCACCGCCTTATCGGTGTTCATCTTGGCGATTTCATACAAATCGCCAAAAATCTCCGCATCCTGAATGGTGTCGCAGAAACCGAACTGAACAGCCTGGTACATGGGTCCGTCGTCCAGAAACACCACATCCAACTCCTGCTTGCCTTTCTGGGCCTGCAGCTTGGCCAGGGTGTCGGTGGAATTGCCCGGTACATAGACGATCTTGACGTTGTTCTCGGCTTCGAATGGCGGAAGGATCGTCTCCTTCAGCAGCTTTTCGAATGAACCGCCATACCCCCCGAGGTAGAGGGTCTGGTCCTGGGCCTGAGCGACGGAGACAGCGGTCGTCGCCAATGCCGCGGACAATGCCGCACTTACGATTCTGGATTGCATCAAGTCCTTCCCCTTAAGAGTGTTGGTCGGATCCGCCTTGGGCCACAGGATGGTCGGCAGCCTGGATTGCGACGGACCCCAAGAGGTTTAGGACAGCAAACCCATACCGTCAAATAGCGAATTGCACTATTCCCAAAACAAAACCTGATGGGCTCACCAGGTGGATTGCCAAACGGGGATACCAATTCGAACGGCTCGTGAATGGCCCGGCGGCGGACGCCGCCGCCCCCGATTGACTCAGACCTGACCCTGCACGCAGTATCCGGACAATGAAACGTGGCAGGAATTAGACTTGGCGCAAGGCAAACCCAAGCCGCCGCAAAACAGCCGGGATGGAGCCGACCGCGCCGCCAGCTCGGCACTGTTTGCATCTGACTATCAGAGTCGTCCCTATTGGCTCGATGGGCTGCCCGATCCAACGGCGCTAAGCGATGCACTGCCCGCCACCGTTGACGCGGTGGTGGTCGGATCAGGTTACACCGGCCTCAACGCGGCGCTGGAGCTGGCCCGTGGGGGGCGCAATACGGTGGTGCTGGAAAGCCAGGACCCAGGCGCCGGCTGCAGCACCCGCAACGGCGGCCAGATCAGCACCAGCATCAAACCCTCGCTTGCGGCTTTGGCCCGGCGGTACGGGTTGGAGCGGGCCCGCGCGATTCGCAGTGAGGGCGCCACTGCCCTCGAGTGGATCGAAACCCTGGTGGAGCGGGAACAGATCCACTGCGATTTTCGGCGCGCCGGCCGCTATCACGCAGCCCACACGCCCAAGCAGTTTGAACAGCTCGCCCGAGACATCCAGCGCCTGACCCGCGAGGAAGGCATCGAGGCGCACCCGGTGCCCCGTTCGGAACAACATACGGAACTGGGCAGCGATCTGTATTACGGGGGGGTGGTGTTCCCGCGCCACGCCAGTCTGCATCCGGGCAAGTATCATCGCGGTCTGCTGCGCGCGGTCCTGGCGGCCGGCGCCCAGGTGATTCCATATTGCGAAGCACAGTCGATTTCAGCCAACGCTTCCGGCCACACAATAGCCACATCCAAGGGCCCGATTCGGGCACGGGACGTTTTGATCGCCACCAATGGCTACACCGGCCGGCTGACCCCGTGGCTGCGGCGACGCGCGATCCCCATCGGCAGCTATGTGATCGCGACGGAACCCCTGCCCCGCAGTGTGGTGGATCGCCTGTTTCCCACCAATCGGGTGACCAGTGACAGCCGCCGCGTGGTCTACTACTACCGTGCTTCACCGGACCGGACCCGGGTGGTGTTCGGCGGCCGGGTGTCGGCGACCGAAACCGATCCGGACGTCAGTGGCCCACTGTTGCATGCGGAGATGGGGCGAATTTTCCCGGAGTTGCAAGACACCCGAATCTCTCATTCCTGGTCCGGCACGGTCGCCTACAGTTTTGACGAACTCGCCCATGTGGGCAGATACCAGGGCATGCACTACGCTATGTGTTACTGCGGCTCCGGCGTATCCATGGCCAGCTATCTGGGCATGCGCATGGGGCAACAGATTCTGGGCCAGGCGGATGGCCGGACTGCCTTCGACGGTTTGGCGTTTCCAACCCGTCCACTGTATACGGGATCGCCCTGGTTCCTTCCCGCGGTGGTGTCCTGGTACCGCTGGCTTGACCAGCGGGAATGCGCGCGAGCGGCGCGATAGCCACCCGGCGGGATGATACGACAGACGTGTCCACCCAGGGCCGGTGAGCGCCATCGCGACCACCCGGCGCCAGAATAACGACGAAGGACCGACCCTACGGGGCGGATTTGACACTTTAGGAGACTAGGTATGCAACGAACGTTACTGATGGGAATCGCAACCGCCGCGCTGGTGACCGGACCCACCTTCGCTCAGGACAAGTCTGTCACCATTGCTTCCTGGGGCGGCTCTTACCAGGAGGCACAGAGCAAGGCGCTGTTTCAACCCGCCTCGGAAGCGACCGGAATCGCGGTCCGAGAGGAAACCTATGGCGGCATGTCCGATGTGCGCCTGCAGGTTCAGACCGGCGCGGTGACCTTGGATATCGTGGCCAGCGGCTCGGGTTCTGCCTCACGGGCCGGGGCGGAGGGGCTGTTGGAGGAACTCGATTACGAGCTCATAGACGTGTCGACCTTCTATCCGACCCTCAAGATGAAGTACTGCGTCGGCGGCGATGTGTTCTCCACCGTTTACGCCTGGAACACCGACACCTATGCCGACAGCACACCGCAGAGTTGGGCCGACTTCTGGGACGTGGAGAAATTCCCGGGCAAACGGGCCTATCGCGGCAAAGTGGCCGGCGCGCTGGAGCCTGCGCTGATGGCAGACGGTGTGCCTCCGGAGGACGTCTACAAGGTGTTGGACTCCGAGGAAGGAATCGAGCGCGCGATCAACAAGATCCGCGAGCTTAAACCCAACATCGACGTGTTCTGGTCGTCCGGTGCCCAGCATGCGCAGTTGATGAAAGACGGCGAGGTGGACATGAGCACCGGCTGGAACGGCCGCTTCGACAACGCCCGCAAGGACGGCGCCAAGGTCGCCTACAGCTTCAACCAGGCGCTGCTGGACTACGACTGCTTCGCCATTCCCAAGGGGGCGCCCAACAAGGACACCGCCATGGCGTTCCTGGCGGAGATTTCAAAGGCGGAGTATCAGGCCAACCTGCCCAAATACATCACCTACGGCCCCACCAACAAGGCGGCTTACGATCTGGGCACCATCGACGAGTCCGTAGCCCGGGCATTGCCGTCCCACCCGGATAATGCCGCGCTGCAGCTTCCGATCGACATCGAGTGGTACGCCAAATGGGAAACCACGGCGGCGGAGATGTATCAGGAAATGCTGACCGAATGATCCGGTCTCGACCCGTCGGCGGGCGGCGGTCGCCGCCCGCCGTGCTCCGGGGTGACACGCCCACGCCCACGACTCAGAGATAGCTTATGTCCCAGGACGAATCACCGCACCCGGCGGCCGACGCCCTGCCCATCACCATCCGCGGTGTGACCAAAACCTACGGCGCGGTCCACGCCCTGAACGAGGTCAGCCTGGACGTTCGCAGCGGTGAGTTTCTGACCCTGCTCGGGGCCTCGGGATCGGGCAAGACCACGCTGCTGATGGTGCTCGCCGGCTTCACCCGTCCAGACCGTGGCAGCGTCAAATTCGGTGAAACCGAGATCATTCGCACGCCCCCGCACCTGCGGGGCGTGGGCATGGTGTTTCAGAACTACGCGCTGTTTCCGCACATGACGGTGGACGGCAACGTGGGGTATCCGCTGCGGCTGCGCCGGGTGCCGGCGCAACAGGCGCAGGAACGAATAGAACAGGCGCTGGAAACGGTACAGCTCGGCGGTTTTGGCGGGCGGCAAATCGATCAACTCTCCGGCGGGCAGAAGCAGCGCGTCGCCCTGGCCCGCGCCATCGTGTTCGAGCCCCGCATACTGCTGATGGACGAGCCCCTGTCGGCGCTGGACAAGAAGCTGCGGGACCGCATGCAGATCGAGCTACGTGATCTGCACGATACGCTGGGTATGACCACCGTGTACGTGACCCACGATCAGCGCGAAGCCTTGACCATGTCGGATCGGATCGCGGTGATCAATCATGGACGGTTGATGCAACTGGACGACCCCACCCGGCTGTACGAACGTCCCGCCAACCGCTTTGTAGCCGATTTCATCGGTGACTCCATGTTTGTGCCGGTGCGCCGCCGGGGCGACAGCGTCTATCATGGGGACACGGCGCTGACCCTGAGCGATCCGATCCCCGAGGCCGATGCGTTGCTGCTGCTGCTGCGACCGGAGCGACTGCAGGTGCTGGACGACGACCCGGATCCGGCCATGAATCGATTCGCCGGCACGGTCAGCAATCTGGTGTACCAGGGGGACAGCTATCTGCTGTATGCCCAACTTACCGACAGCGTAGAGATCGCCCTGCGCGGCATGACCCGGCGGGATACCCTCGACACTCTGCCCAAGGTTGGCGATCCGGTGACCATCGGTGTGCATGCGGACGACACGCTGCTGATCGCGGACGAGGACTGAGCCCATGTCCGGCACAGCGGTTGAGACCCACGAAGACGGCCTGCGGCACGATGCCCGTCGCGAACGCTGGGCCCTGTTCGGGCTCAGTTCGCCGGCGCTGATCCTGGTGCTGGTGATCCTGATCATTCCGGTGGGATGGTTGTTCTATTTGTCCTTTATCGGGGCGGACGGCCAGTTTTCGCTGGAGAACTATCAGCGCATGGTGGATCGAAAATCCTACCGGCGCATTTTCGAGACCACCTTCCAGGTCAGCCTGATCACCACTGGCCTGTGCATACTGATCGGCTACCCACTCGCCTATTTCCTGTCGCAGTTGCCCAACCGCATCGCCGGCCTGTGCCTGATTACGGTGCTGCTCCCGTTCTGGACTTCGCTGCTGGTGCGCACCTATGCCTGGTTGGTGCTTTTGCAAAAGCGCGGCCTGGTCAACACCTGGGCCATGGACCTGGGCCTGTGGGATGAGCCGATCAAGATGGTGCACAATCTCACCGGCACGTTGATCGGCATGGTGCACATCATGCTGCCGTTTCTGGTTCTGCCTCTTTACGGCTCAATGCGTGCGATCAACCGCGACTATCTGAAAGCCGCGTCCAACCTGGGTGCAAGCCCTACGCGGGCGTTTTGGACCGTGTTTTTCCCGCTGTCCGGACCGGGTCTGTTCGCAGGGTCCCTGATCGTATTCGTGCTTTGTCTGGGGTTCTACGTGACCCCGGCGGTGCTGGGCGGCGGCAAGGTGATCATGGTGTCCATGAAAATCGCCTCCAACATCGAGCTGTTTGTCAATTGGGGCGCCGCCAGCGCCATGGGTGTGGTGCTGCTGCTGCTGACCATGCTGATCCTGTGGGTCGCTTCGCGGTTCCTCAGGCTGGAACAGCTTGCGGGGAGCGGACACGGATGATCCACTGGCTGAACAGTCCCGCCTCCGAGACCCAGATCACCCACGCCCGGCGTTTGTGGCTGTATGCCCTGTCGATCGTGATCATGCTGCTGCTGGTGGCGCCCACGCTGATCGTCATTCCCATGTCGTTTTCGGATTCACAGTACCTGGAGTTCCCGCCCGAAACCTGGTCTCTGCGCTGGTATCGACACTACTTCGGGTCGCCGGAGTGGATGGCCGCCACCGCGACCTCGCTGAAGGCGGCGTTTCTCACCATGCTGGTGGCCACGCCGATCGGTGTGCTGGCCGCCTACGGACTGCACACCTCGAGCATCCGCTACGGACGTCTGGCGCTGGCGCTGTTGATCACCCCGATGATGGTGCCGCTGATCCTGGTTGCGGTGGGTGCCTTCTATGTCTACGTCAAGCTCAAGATTCAGTACACCCTGCTGGGGCTGGTGATGGCGCACTCCCTGCTGGCCCTGCCGCTGGTGGTTCTGGTGGTGGGTTCGGCCCTGAAGAGCTTTGACCTGAACCAGGAGCTGGCGGCGCGCAGTCTGGGCGCACCCCGTTGGAAGGCGTTTGTGACGGTGACCCTGCCGCAGATCCGCTTCGCGGTCACCACCAGCGCGCTGCTGGCGTTCCTGACCTCTTTCGACGAAGTGGTGGTGGCCATGTTCGTGTCCGGCGGCGACAACGCAACACTGACCCGCAACATGTTCAACGCGCTGCGCGATCAGATCGACCCGACCATCGCCTCGATCTCCACCATCATGATTATCGTCACCACCGTGTTGATGGTGCTGGCCCTGACCTTCGGCAAAGCCAAAGATCCAGGTTAGGGGCCCAGCAGGATCCGAACCCTCAACCGGTTGGATCGGCCGCCTTTGTTATCAACACATCCACCGCGATCGCCGTGCTCGTGGAGACCAGGATGGGATTGATGTCCATCTGGTCGATGTGGTCGCGAAAGTCCACCGCCAGCCGCGACACCCGGGCAGCGGCCTCGCACAGGGCCTCCATGGCCAGGGGCGGCCGGCCGCGGAATCCTTGCAGCACAGCGACCGCCTTGAGCGTACTCAGGGCGCGAGCGGCGTCCGCCGCCTCGAACGGCGCGGGCAGCACGGCCCGTTCGTTCAGCAGTTCGACCAGGGTGCCACCCGGACCGATCATCACCGCGGGACCGAAATCCCGGTCATTGATCACGCCAATGATCCACTCCGAATTTCCCGGGACCATCTGACAAACCAGCACCCGAGCGCCGTGCGCACGACACAGACCATCGTAGGCCAGACCCACCGAACCCGGGTCCATCAGATTCAAACACACACCGCCCAGGTCGCTCTTGTGGGCGATACCGGGCCGGGCGGTCTTCAGCACGACGGGATAGCCCAGGTGCTCGGCGGCAGCCAAAGCGCCGGCTCGGGTATCGACCGACTCGACCGTCGGAGTCGATACCCCATAGGCGGACAACAGACCGTAGCCAAACGCCTCACTCACCCAGTCCTGGCTGGCGAGCACGCGGCGCAGCGATTCGACCTCGGGATGTTCAACGTATGACTGCCGATCGCGGATCCGCCAATCCCGGTGGGCGAGGCACTGTTTGACCGCCAGCAGCGCCTCACGGGTGCCTTCCAGCAAAGGCAGGCCATGGTCCCCTAAACGGTCGGCCAGGGCCTGATCGTGGCTCAGGGAATAGTTGCTGACCGCAAGCACCGGTTTGGCCGTGGACCGGGCCACCTGGATCAGGACGCGCGCGTGCATTTCATGCAGGTAGTAGTGGTCCCGCCAGTCCAGCACATACAGTCCGACGGCGACGGCATCGTCGGCCATCATCGCCGCAAACGACTCCAGGAAGGTCTCCTCCGCGTGCTTGCCGGAGCGCCAGGCATCCAAAGGGTTGTCGGGCTCCATACCCGGTTCCAATTGGGCCGATATCCGCTCCAGCGTGAGCGGCGCCAGCCGCGCCAAGGGCAGTTCCAGATCGCCGGCCAGGTCCACCAGCAGTTCACGCTCCCCGCCCGAATCATGGATCGAGGCAATCCCCCCCGACGGCGCGGCCCGGTGCTGGGAAAACAGCAGCAGGCTGGCCGCCATCTCGTCCAGGGTGTGCACCATATGCACGCCGTGCTCGCGGGCCACGGCTTCGAACACGCGGTGCTCGCCGAGCACCGCGCCGGTATGCGACAGCGCCATACGCCGGGCGATCTCGGTTCGTCCCACCTTGAGCAATACCACCGGCAGGCGCCGGTCTTCGGCCATGCGCAACGCCTCCCGAAACACCGCCGGATCGCGCACCGTTTCAAGAAACAATCCAATGACCCGGGTTGTCGGTTGCGCCATGGCCCAGAGCAGGTAATCGGCGGCCGTGACCGACACTTCGGACCCGGTGGAGACCAGCAGATTGAAGCGCAATCTGCGGTCGTTGTGGGCCAGCGCGCCCATGACCGAACCGGATTGGAGAATGGCCGCGATCCCGCCCGGGACCAGGTTCTTGGGCGCCGGGAAGGGGGTTATCCGCAAACCGATATCCAGATTGTGAAAACCCATGCTGTTCGGCCCGCAGATCGCAAGACCGGTCTCCCGCGCTATCGCCTGCAGCCGATCCCGGAACCGCGCGCCGGCGCCGTCGGCGAACACGGTTGCGGCCCGCGCGCCGTGCTCGGCAGCCTCTATCAGACAGCCCTCCACACGCTCGGCCGCAACCGCCACCACCACGTGGTCAACCACCGCGGGCAGTTCGGAAAGGCTTGAGAAAAATGGAATACCACCGGACTCGCGGTAGCGCGGATGGATTGGATAGATGCTCCCCTCGAACCCGCCTCCGACGGCCATGTCCAGCAGCGCCTGACCAAAGCTGTTGTCCCGGATCGAGGCGCCCAGCAGCGCGATCGAGCGGGGCGCCAGCAGACCATCCAGATCGGGGGGCGCCGCAACCGCGTCAGACATCAGCTATTTCAGGGGACTGAAACATGCGGGCTGCAACTGCGCCCTGGCTCATGCGGCCAAGGGGGCCTGAACCCGATCCAGGGCGTCCCGCACGACTTCCGGTCCGGCGCCATCCCGATAGGCCTGTTCACTGAGCTGACGACGCCAGGCCCGGGCGCCGGGACAGCCCTGGAACAGACCCAGAATGTGGCGGGTGACATGTTTCAGCTTTCCACCGGACTGCAGGTGACGCTCGATGTACGGCAACAGCTCAGCAACCACCTGGTGGCGGCTCGGCACCGGGTGCGAATCCCCAAAAAACCGCCGATCGACCTGGGCGAGCAAATAGGGATTCTGGTAGGCCGCACGCCCCAGCATCACGCCGTCCACCCGCTGCAGTTGATTCCCGGCCGCATCCAGATTCTGGATGCCCCCGTTGATGACAAAGGCCAGCTCCGGGAAATCCGCCTTCAATCGATGGACCACGGCATAGTCCAGAGGCGGAACCTCCCGATTTTGTTTCGGGCTCAACCCCTGCAGCCAGGCTTTGCGGGCATGCACGATGAACACACCGCAACCCGCCGCGGCCACGGTGCCAACGAACTGGACCAGTTCGTCGTAGGAATCCTGTCGATCGATGCCGATGCGGTGCTTGACCGTGACCGGAATCGTAACCGCGGCCCGCATCGCCGCCACGCAGTCCGCCACCAGATCCGGTTCGGCCATCAGGCAGGCGCCAAAACGCCCGGACTGCACCCGGTCACTGGGGCAGCCCACGTTCAGGTTGATTTCATCGTAGCCCCGGTCCGCGCCGATCGCGGCCGCGCGCGCCAGATCCCCGGGGTCGCTGCCGCCCAGCTGCAGGGCCACCGGATGTTCGCTGACGTCAAATCCCAACAGATGATCCCGATCCCCATGGATTACCGCACCGGTTGTGACCATTTCGGTGTACAGCCGGGTCCGCCGGGTGATCAGGCGGAGAAAATAGCGATCATGCCGGTCGGTCCAATCCATCATGGGAGCAATAGATAATCTCGCTGCCGCGGTGGCTGCGTTGTTGGGCATTTAACGGTCTCCGTGGCCCGCAAAATGTTTTTTCTGCGTCCATGTTGCACATACTATGCACACGAAATGTTGCAGGCCAGCCCCCCCAAGAGCAAAGACAAGTGAACAGCGGTGAATGGGTGGGGCAGGCAAAAACACTAAGCTTGTATTTGCCGACCGAGAACGGCTAATTGCCGCTTTTTCGGCACGTCTCAAAGCAGATCAGTCCGAATCTTCGCCAAGGACGTTTGGGTCCCCTCCTCCGACGTTTGGGCAGCATTCCGTCCAACAATAAGGCCCGTCTAGCCCCGCTGCGGTGCGGCGAAGAAACCGGCCATTCGTGGCGGTTGCAGCGTGGCACAGAGGCGCAGCGGCCGAGTTGTGGACTTTCCGGTTCTTTGTCGGAGTAGCCTCAACATACCCAAACAGCCCTTTGCGGACATTCATGCCAAAGGGCGACGACGCGGTGCCGGTTCTCCAGACCGGTTGTTCGTGCGTCGCGCGGCATCTCTGTAACCGTGTTCGTCCACCTGGCAGGACCATGCTGTCAAAAATCTGCACAGTGACGCTTCCACACTTAGCAGGAGCGCGTCACTGAGACCTCGCATCAGGCGGGGTCCAGCCGGCCGCACGCAGCCCCTCGACCAGCGCCTCGACCATCGCGTCGGTGGCGTGGTGCACGCGGTAGGCGGCGGCAGGGTCGCGCCCCAGCAGCGGCCAGGCCTTGGCCATGGCGGCAAGCGCGTCGCGGGCCGCCTCCATGTCGCCGAGCTTGGCATGGCTCATCGCGGCGAACGACATGCCGGTGGCCGAACCGGACGTCGCGGATATTTCTGCCGCAGTGAGAGCGCGCGCGTAGTCGCCATCGAGATAGGCGTAGACCGCAATCAGATTGTAATACCAGCCCGGCGGATTGGCGCTGCGCGCGACTGCCTGCTCGAGATATTCGAGACCCTCCCGGTTACCACGCACCGCCAACCGCCAACCAAGCTGGGCGAGGGTGTCGGGATCGTACGGATTGAGCGCCAGTACCTCGCGTTGCAGGACCTCGGCCGCGGCGTAGTCGCCCTGATAGAACGTGATGACCGAGAGCGCCGCCAGCGCCCGCGGGTTTCGGGGCCCGAGCTTGACGGCGTGAGAGGCCGCATCGAACGCCGCGGCCATCTCTGCCGGGCGCTCGGCCTCGGGCACGAAGTCCCGCCGCACCGCGTCGAGATGCAGCCAGCCGAGCATCGCCCAGGCATCGGCATAGTCGGGATCGCGCACGACCGCCTGCTTCAGGCAGGCCATGGCGGGGGCGAAGAGCGCCTTGCTGAAGGTCCGCCTGTAATCGTAGGCGCGCAGGATGCAGGCGTAGCTCGGCATGCTGGGCGCACTGTCGGTGATCATGCGCTGCCCGATGGCCTCGTTCACAGCGCCGTAGGGCTCGCCGAGTTCGGTCGAGATCGCCACCGCCAGATCTTGCTGCGCGCCGAGCAGATTGCCCGCGGTGAGCGGTTGGTCGTAGCTGCCGCTCCAGCGCACCTCGCCCGTCTGCGTGTCGACCAGCCGGGCGCGGAGGTGCACCCGACCATTCTGCGCTTGCATGACACCCGTCACGACGAACGAAACCCCCAGGTCGCGCCCGAGGTTCTCCGGGTCGGCGCCTGCATCCTGGCGAAAGCTGGTCGTCGTCGAGTAGACCCGGAAATCGCGAAAAAGCATGAGATTCGCGATCAGTTCCTCGGTCACGCCGGAGGCGATCAGCCCGATGTCATCGATGTCTCCGAACGCCTCGAATGGCAGAACGATGATTGCGGGCGTCCGTGCCATTGCTACGTCCGATCCCGCGCCGCGCAACCCGATAACGGCGGCGCCGATCACCGCCAGACCGCCGACAGCGAGAAGTGCTATGGCCAGCGTCAGGCGCCCACGGCGGCGCTCGACCGTGGCTTCCGCACCGGTTGAGGACGTCCCGGCGGCGTCCATAGCCGGCAGCGGCGCGTCCGGCGAATATGGCTCCGGGGGGCGCGCCTCCCCGTTCTGCCACGCGAAGTGCGGGACGTAGCCGCCCTTGGGGATGGTGATACGAACGGGATCCTGGCTGCCGGCGTCGACATAGTAGCTGTCCAGGTCGGTGCGCAGCCGTCGCGCCTCGAGACGCACGACCGGATCGGACCGCTGATCGAAGGTTTCGTCCCGCCCGAAGACCGCGAGAGCCACAGTGACGCCCTTCAGCCGGTCGCCGCGACCGGCCAGGGTCTCGTCAACGATGAATCGCAGCATCGCCCGCCGGCGCTGGCTGGCGCGAAAAGACACGCCCTCCAGCATCCGCTCCAACTGCGCACGGACATCGTCCACGGAGGGCGATGACCGCGACGGCTCCATGCCGGCTCGGTGGGTGCCGATCGCTGGCTCCTTAGACTTCATCGCTTCTCGAACCCTGCAAATTGTTCGGCCTCATTGTATGGCATGTTGTTAGTGTCCCGTCCCACAAGTTCGTTGCATATCAGCAAGGCGAGAAGCGCCCAGTCGCTAGGCGGGCGGGCGCAGGACTAGCCTGCGCTCATTCAAGCGCGCCCAACACCGCGGATTGGCGCTTATCGCCTTGCCCGTC
>Ga0316196_10000628_pt1 | contig 14118 bp, 7 predicted proteins | sample Eddsed2cm_MG_FD_204938 | JGI IMG/M metagenome (GOLD analysis project Ga0316196, IMG submission 204938) | Coastal sediment microbial communities from Maine, United States - Eddy sediment 2 cm | ecosystem: Environmental > Aquatic > Marine > Coastal > Sediment | place: USA: Maine | collected... | reverse complement strand
GCGCCCCCGCGATGCGCTCGCCGGTGGAACGGTTTTCCTGCGCGAGATCGTGCAACAGGTTCCAGATGAGAAAGAGGAAAAACAGCGCGCTGAGTGTGAGAATCGCCGTGTTCCGCACTGTCGTGTCCGGCCGAAACGCCGCAAACAGCCGCGCGGCGATCGCCGGAACACCAAAAGTGAGTGCCCAGACGGTGTTTTGTCGTGAGCGCACGGTTTCAATCAGGGCAACAACCAGGATTGCGACCAACATCAGGTCACTGAAGAGTCCCCGAGTGGTGGAGTTCGGCGCCAGCGCATCGATCAGGATGACGACAATCAGCCCCAAAAAAATGTTGCGGTATGGATGCTCTCGGTAGGCCTCCACGAATGATTTCTTTTGTGTCATGTCGAGGAGATCCTACATCAGCCGGTGGCGGCCCTCAACGATTGGACCAGCTACAATCGCGTCGTATCCCCGGGAGGACCGCGATGCGTCAGTTCATTTTTGCAGCCGTTTTCACCATCATCGCCGCAGCTCCATGCAATGCCGCCGATTTTCTTGGCGTCGAGCTGTGCGCGGAACCCGTCGATACCGGGATCATCCTTCCGGCGGAATCACCGCTATCACTCGAGAGCGCCGAGGTGGGCCGGCACGGGGGCCTCGTGCTGTTACTCCACTCGAAGAAGACCAGCGTGCTCGGCCAGGTCGACGATCTGATGGCGTCCTTCACCGGCAGCCGCGGCACGGGGGACGAGCAACGGCTCGAGTGGTCGGGCAACCAGATCACTGCCTTCGCCCAGGTCATCAAGAAGGGGTATGTCGCCCTCGCCGTCACCGCCACCGACGACTGCACGGTCGAGCCCGAAGCCGTTCCGTTTGCCGCGCCCGTCAAAATCGAGCCGGCGCCACAGCCTGACCCAGGGCCGGAAACTGCGCAGCCGGCAGTGGCGGCAGGGGTGTTGGCAACCGAGGTCAAGGAGACGCCGGACACGAGTGTGGAAACCGAAGTCGCCGACTTCGCGCTCGAGGGACGCCTCAAACACGCGGCAGCTGAGGATGGTTGGGTCGACGTGATGGGCGTGGTGGTCAACAATTCAGGCGCCTCGTACACGGTTGCCAGTTTCGACCTCAGCCTTTACGACGGCGAAAGTGAGCTCGTTTGCGTCGATACGGTGTCGGTGAATCAGCTCAAAGAAGGGCAGGAACGCGCGTTTCGGGGCGCAATCCGCTGCGCCGACTATGTCACAGACGAGGTCGCGAGCTGGAAGCTCCAATTCGCCGGCGGGCACTAGAGTCTGTCGCCCCCTCCGGGGGCTTTTTCATTATTTGATCCCCCTGATCCTGGGGCTCACGCCCCAGGCTAAGTATCTGCCGCGCCTCCGGCGCTCCATCTCAAATGTCAGGAGCCCCGACAGGATGTTCCTCCGGCGCTCATCGCAGGCATTCAGGTTCCAAGTCACGCCCCTCTTTGTCATCCCGAGGGAGTGAACGCAGTGAGCGAGTTGAGGGATCTATGGAAAAAGCAGCTGCGCGCTTCTGCCCAACCCATCACGCTGATCTCTCCACTCGGCCTCCGGCTCTCAGAGCCTCGAACAGAAAGCCGCTTTTGCCGGATCGATCTGTCAGCGCTCAGAGCCGCAGAGCGGCGACAGATGGTTAGCCCGGGGCGTGAGCCCCGGATCTTGCGTTGCCGGCCGGCTATCCCTCGATCTCGATCGCGAGGACCGAGACATCGTCGCCGGGGCCGGTCCCGCCGATCCAATCCCAGACATCGTCCACCAGCCGGGTGATGCTCGCATCGAGATCCATATCGAAGCACCCTTGCAGGGTGCTGGAGATCCGCCCCTCCCCATATTCTTCGCCGTTCCGTACGTGCGCCTCGGGGATGCCGTCGCTCAAAAGGTAGAGACGGTCTCCAGGCTCGATCGAGACCACCGACTCCTCGTACTCGCTCGGTGCCAGCTCGGCCGGAACCAGGGAAATTGGCGACCCTGTGCTGGTGTGAAGAACGGGGTCCGAACCCCGCCGAAGATGGAAGATGGGCGTATGACCGGCAGACACGTATGTGAAAAGGCGTCGGTCCATATCGAGGATGGCGTACACCATTGTGAAGTACTGAAAGGTTTCCTTGTTGTACGGGAAGCGTCGTGAGAGCTCTCGAGCCACCTCCGTCGGCGTCGCGATGCTGGTTACACATGAACCTGAACCGTCTCGCAGAGTCCGCAATACCGACGACGAGTCCGGAGCGCCTGTCATGAGCCTGCTCAGGATCACCGACAGTAGAGACGAGGGAACACCGTGCCCGCTGACGTCCAGTACATACAGACCGGTGATCGCGTCACCCAGCGGAACGACGTTGAGCGTGTCGCCGGCCAGTTCGTCACACGGCACATAGCGCCACGCGCAATGCACGCCGGGAATGTCGATATTGGGGGCCGGAAGGAGAGTCTGCTGGATCCTGGCGGCCGCCTCGAGGTCTTTCTTCATCCGACGGTGGGCTTTGGCGAGTGCGTCTCGCCCCTTTTTGACGGCAAGCTGGGTCTGGACCCTTGCCAGGACGACCGGGAAATCGAAGGGCTTGGTGACATAGTCGTTGGCGCCGATCTTGAGCGCCGCCACGATATCCTCGCTCTCACTCTTCGCCGTAGCCATGATGACGGGCAGCTCGTCGGGATCGTGCTCACCACGAATCCTTTCGAGGACCTCCATGCCGTCGATGCCGGGCATCATGATGTCGAGAAGGACAAGGTCGAAGGACTCGGCCCTGATCATTTCCAGCGCCGCGGCGCCACCGTCAGCCACCGCAACCCGATGCCCTTTCTTGCGCAGACGCCGCGACAAGAGATCGCGGTTCATCTCGTTGTCGTCGACAACCAGCAGGTGTCCGGGTTCGGTGTCCATCGGTGATCAGCCGTCGAGGAGATCGTTGATCTTGCCCAGAAGCCTCTTGAAATCGACCGGTTTAGTGTCGTAGTCGTCGGCGCCGGCCTCGATGCATTTTTCGCGGTCGCCGGCCATGGCGTGGGCGGTGAGGGCAATGATCGGAATGCCGCTGGTTACGGCATCGGCTTTGAGGCGCTTTGCCGCCTCCCAGCCGTCCATCACCGGCAGGCTCATATCGAGCAGGATGATCTCGGGTTTCCCAGATGCCGCCATATCGACGCCCTCTTGACCGTCAACCGCAATCGCCACCTCGTGGCCGCGTTTGGTTAACCGCCGCGACAGCATGTCGCGGTTCATTTCGTTGTCTTCTACGAGCAGAATCTTCGCCATTCAGTTCACCTCACTCGTCCGCATCATCTCATGAGTCGTCACCGGCTGTCACACCGTGTTGCGACATCAGTGCGCGAACCTGCTTCAAGAGCTCCTGTCTGGTCAGCGCGCCCTTCTCCACGATCCGTTCGACGCCGCCAAGGAGCCTTTCTCGATCGTTCTGATCGAGGTCTTTTGCCGTGACCACGATAATCGGCGTCCCATCACATCCCTCGAGCTTGCGATAGTGCATCACAAACTCAAAACCGTCCATCACCGGCATCATCAGATCCAGGAGCACGAGGTCGGGACGGTTCTTCCCCGCCAGATCGAGGGCGATCGCACCGTTCTCGGCCTCTTCCACAATCCACCCGTCTTCGGCAAGGGCCCTCTGGAAGAGTGAACGGATCCCTTCGTCGTCATCCACCACCAGGGCGCGGCCGCCACCCGAGGGTGAGGCGTATTGGATTGCGAGTTGCCGCAGCTGATCCCGGTCGACCGGTTTCGTGAGGCACTCGACGGCGCCGAGGGTGTAACCGAGATCCTTGTCGCCGGCAATCGAAATCATCATCACAGGAATGTCTTTGAGCTCCGGATCCGCCTTGACCTCCTGGAGCACGGACCAGCCATCCATGGCCGGCATCAGCACATCGAGGGTCATGAGGGAAGGTTTGAGCTCTCGGGCCAGCTCGAGACCCTCCTCCCCGGTGGACGCGGTGACGACGGAGAAACCCTCCGACTCCAGCGTTCTTTGCAAGAGTTCGCGGGAGTTGGGGTCGTCGTCCACAACCAAAATCGGCCGTGCTCCGGTCGCCACCTCTCTGGACTCCGGGCGCTCCGGTTTCGCGGCGCTTTTGGCCGCCTCCAAAGCGTCGATTCGAGACGGCAGTTCGATCGTGAAGGTCGTTCCCTTGCCGAGCACGCTCGAGACGGTGATGTCGCCACCCATCATCTGGCAAAAGCGCCGGCTGATCGGCAGCCCGAGTCCTGTGCCGCCGTAATCGCGGGTGGTGGAATCGTCGGCCTGAGAAAACTCCTCGAAGACCGTGTCGAACTTGTCCCCGCCGATGCCGATGCCGGTGTCGGCCACGCTCAGCATGAGCCATTCGACGTCGTCCCGCATTTCTTTACCTGCGGCGAGCGTGATGGTCCCACCATCGGTAAACTTGGCGGCGTTCGAAAGCAGGTTGAAAAGCGCCTGCCGAAGCTTGGTCAGATCCACCCGGACGTTACCGAGATCATCGGCAAAGTCGGTTTCGAGCGTGTTGCCGTTCTTCGTGATCAGCGGCATGACGGTCGAGACCGCTTCGTCGAGCATCTGACCGAGATCGAATGTCTCAAGGAAGAGCTCCATGCGACCGGCCTCGATCTTCGAGAGGTCGAGGATGTCGTTGATCAGCGCCAACAGATGCTTGCCGGCGGCGTTGATCTTCTCCAGATCCGGGACCATCTCGTCGTGGCCCTCGTCCTCCGCGTCTTCGGCCAACATCTCGCTGTAACCAATGATGGCGTTCATCGGCGTCCGCAGCTCGTGGCTCATGTTGGCGAGGAAGGTGCTCTTGGCGCGGTTGGCGGATTCGGCCGCTTCACGCGCGCTGAGGAGCTCCTCCTCCATACGCTTGCGCTCGGTGATGTCGTCCTTGATCGCGACGAAGTGAGTGATCTCGCCCGACTCGTCGCGGATCGGCGAGATCGACGCGGACTCCCAGAACAGTTCACCGTTCTTCTTCCGGTTGCAGAATTCCCCGTGCCATTCTTGGCCCGAGGATATCGTCGCCCACAGGTCGGCGTAGAACGCCTGTGGCTGGGTCCCGCTCTTGAGCACGCGCGGGTTTTGACCCATGACTTCCTCGAGCGCGTAGCCGGTGATCTCGGCGAATTTGGCGTTGGCGTATTCGATGTCTCCGGCCCGATCCGTTATGACCACGCTACTGGAGCCTTGCTCCACTGCTCGCGACAGCTTTCGAAGCTCGCCCTCCGCCTGCTTCCGCTCGGTGATATCGATCGAGTATTCGATCATCTGTATGACGTTGCCCTCGTCGTCGAAGATCGGGTAGCCGTTGACCTCCATGTACCTCGGATTGCCGTCGGCATCGTCGTGGATGTGCTCGACGATCACCGGCTGTTTCGTCTTCTTGATTTCGACCAGTGGGCAGGTGTGCAGACTCGTGTTACAGGGGGTATCGCTCTTGTGGGTGAGGGCGTGGCAGGTCGTTTCTCCCGACGCTCCCAAGGCGCGCGCTGCGGAATTTGCGATCTTGATCGAGTAGTCCTCGGCGTCGATGACATAGAACGGGTGGGTCAGCGACTCGAGGGTGTTCTCGAGTAGCTGTTTCTGTTCGGCGATCTCCTGCTCGATCCGCCGCCGCTCTGTGATGTCGATGCCGATGGTCAGGATCTCTCGGAGGCTGCCATCGTCATTGATGACCGGAGTATTGCGCCATGCCATCCAGATCCGGCCGCCGCTCTTGCGTTGGTTCTCGGTCTCGTCGATCTCGTACTTGGCAGGATCCGCAGCGATCTCGTCGATCATGGTGCGGATATTTTTCTCGACAATGTCAGAGGCGGGAACAATGGAACCAACGATCGGCTCCCCGACAAGCTCGTCGGCGGCGAACCCAAAGAGCTCGAGACCGAAATCGTTCATAAAAACGATCTTGCCTTCGGTGTCCCAGCGCAGGATGACGCTGCTCACACCTTCGAGTTCCTCCGCCGTCTTCTTGAGGTCGTTGGTCTTCTGGCGAATCGCGGACACCATCTGATTGAAGCTCTGCGCCAAACTGCCGAGCTCGTCCCCGCTGGTAACAGGGACCTCGACATCCTCCTCACCGGCCGCGAACCCGCGCGCCGCATCGTCGAGCTGCTCGATCGGAGCAACGAAAAACCTGGAGAGGAACCACGACGCGACAAGGATCAGGGCGAGCAGACCGGCGAGACGGAGTACGAGCGTGCGGGTGAAAACCCGAATGCGGGTATACGCTTCGTCAGCGTCGATTTTTGAAAGAACGGCCCACTGCACTCCCTCGATGTTCACGGGCGCGTAGGAGGACAGAACGTCGACGCCGCGGTAGTCCCTGGTCGTCGTCGTCGCCGTCTCACCGATCAGCGCCGCAATCGAGGCTGGAGACCGCACCTCCTGGATCAGAATCGTCGAACCGTAGTCCCGCATCTGTTGGACGTCGGTCGGCGAGGCACCTGCCTTCTCGGCGGCCTCGAGGAAGGCCTCCGGATCCTCGATAAAAAATCTCGAGTTCGACCGCATCCTGAAGTCCGGGCCCACCAGATAGGACTCGCCGGTTTCGCCGAGCCCGTCGATCTGCCAGTTGCCATCGTTGGTCATCACACCATCGATCTCACCCACCGGCATCTGAAAGACGAGGACCCCGAGCAACCACGCGCCGTCGACGATGGGTGCCGCGACGAACGATGTGGGCTCACCGTACGAGGGTGTGTACTGGGCAAAGTCGACCAGATGCACCGAGTTGCCCAGATAGTCGTGCTGAGCCTTCTGGAAGGCAGCCGCCAGGCTGGAGTCCTGGTAGGGGCCGTCGAGGAGGTTCGTTCCGAAGTCCGCCTCCTTGGCGACCGAATACACGATGGTCCCGCTGCCATCGATCAGAAAAAGGTCGTAGAACCCGAACTCGCGAACCAAGTCCCTGAGAATCGGATGAACCGTGGCGTGGACCTCCGAGTATGGGCTCCCGTCACCCGCATCATCGAGGAGGACCTTTTCGCCGACAGGATTCGGGTTGGCTGCAATGTAGAGATACTGGAGGTAGGAATCGCCTTCGTCCGCCGGCAGGTAGTTGGCGGGTTCGACCCGCGCTCCCGTGGTGGTCTCGAACAGCGGCACGAACTCGTCACGGTAATAGGCGAGCAGCGCTTCGCGCTGCTCCTGACTCATTTCGACCTCGAGCATCGACTGGTGCGCGTCGTCAAAAGCGACGATGGCATCGACGATCATCCGGTCCCTGGCAAAGGTCCTTGTCAGGCTTTGGATTTGTTCGAGGTATTCCTCGATCTGGTGCACCTTGCTCGCCCGGACGGACGTCAGGTGCTCGAGCGTGGTCTGCTCGACCGCCCCCTTGCCGCCGACATACGACAGGAAGCCGACCAGAATCAGAGCCGGCACAGCCAGTGCGAGCACTGTAAGAAACAGCTTCCACCGGATGGGGAGATTCTTCAGCACGATGCGTTCACCTCAGCTCCTCCTCGCCACTTTGTTGGCGAGAATCGACAACAACAGACCAAGGGTAACGTAGCCGAGGATCCGTTCGCTGATCAGCACGATCTCTCCAACCCAGTGGGTCGGGGTGATTCCACCCGAGCCGAGACGGGTGTAGGTGACGACCGAATAGTAATAGGGCGTCAACGGGCTATCGGCAGACTTTGGCAGATCGAAGAACTGCCACCCGAAGATTGAATCGATGTGGAAAATGAACCCGAAGACCATCGTCACGACGAACGCTCCCATCGCCAACTTACCGAGACTCCGCCCATAGTCGATCAGGCTCCAGGCGCTGAACCAGAAGCGTTTCCAACGTCGCCAGCCCGGCGATGGAGTTTCGTCGATCGCAACCTCGAGCGTGTCGAGATAATCCTGGTCCTTTGCGTCGCGGACAAAGAGCGGATCCCCGAAGCACGAATCGAGGCCCCTGATCCCGTAGTAACGGCCCCTTTTCTCGCGAAACCCTCCATCCTTCATCGCGGTGAGGTTGGTGGCCGCGAGGTTTGCGTTGCAGAGGTTGGCGCGGGTGATGTCGGCCCGCGTGAGATTGGCACCGGTGAGATCTGCCTCGCTCAAGTTCGCATTTGACAGGTCCGTTTCGTCACAATCAGCACCTCGCAGCTTGGTGCCTCGGAGGTCGGCGCCCCTGAAATTTGCGGCACCGAGACTGGCTCCGGTGAGATTCACCTCGATCAGACATGCGCCACTGAAGTCCGCCTTGTAAAGCGCCGCGCCACTGAGATCCGCGCCTGCTAAATCCGCCCTCGTGAGCGCCGCCATCTTGAGGTTCGCTTCCGTCAGGTCAGCCTGGAAGAGCTCTGCATCGGTGAGATCGGCCTCTCCCAGGTTGACCCCAGTCAGATCCATCTCACTGAGGTCTTCACCTACGAGGTTCGGTTTTTCGCCTGGGTTCTTGCGGCGCCACTCGTTCCACGCCTCGACCCCCTCATACAAAATGTCGATGTGCGTCTCGTCCGCCATGGGTCACCGTCCTTGGATCCGACACTTTACTACTGAACCCGGCCTGTTGACACCAGGTCGGCGATCGCGGTGGACCCAAAAATCTGTTCAGGGTGTTACAGAGCCAGTCGGGGCGACCCGCAGACCCCCGCGGCGGATGACGATGCTACGGCTCTCGAGAGCAGCCTTGATAAGGTCGCCATCGGCCTGAGATATTCCTGCCGAGGGTATGGTGATCGTCGCATCTTCACCACCCATCGGCGGCAGACCATTCGATGCGTTGTTGACGACGATGACGCCTACCGAACCGGCATTCTGAGCATTCTTGACCTTTACGGTGAAATTGCATTCGCCGCGATCGACGACGGCGATCTTGCCCGCTATCGCCGAGGCATTCACCAGAGATTCGCAGCCCAACGTAGGTGCTCCTGACCCATCATCCACCACGGCCAGATCCCCGCTGATTCCGGTCAGGTCGATGGCCGGCCCGAACTCGGCGGGTTGCGCCGCATAACTGCCCTCGATACTGCTCGGCGAGTTGATCGTCAACGAGGGCGCGTTGTCGAGAAAATCGGGCGCGGCATTGATGACATTTGATCCATCCCAAACCACCCGGTCGGTGTTGACCGCCGATGCCCGGCGTTGGGTGTTGGTCATTTCCGACCAATGAAGTCCGTCATCTTTGTCGAAGGTGAAGACCGAGTAGATGTCCGGCATCGGCGGGATGCCGGTGAATACCGGCGGCGAGCCGGTCGCGTCGTTGACGAAATTGGCAAATCCCAACCCGTGGCTTATCTCGTGGAGCGCGACCGAAGAAAAGGGGGCCAGCCCGGGCGGAGTGTTCCCATCCAGCCCGTAGTAATAGCGGTACCCTGGCGCAAGACACCCTTCGTCGATCTGGCTGTTGAATGTGATGACCAGCTCACCAGCCTCTGGCGGGAATCCGTCCTCGGTGGTGCTGAGATCTTCTTCGGCAAGGGCTTCGGCAAGGGCGCCGTGGTACCAGGTTCCCTGCCTCGGTGCGTTGGGAAAATCGAAGAACAGAAACTGGGAGCCCGCCGCGGCCAGAACCGCTCCGTCCTCGGGGTTGGGACCGCAATCGAGCTCCTCGAAAGAGGCCTCGATATTGATCTCGATGGAGCTGCCGAGCTCGGCGGCCCAGACGCCCGCAACCCACTGCAGGGCGGCCAGACGCTGGCCACCGAGGGTCGTCCCACCGGGGTTATTCGGAGCTTGGGCAACGACCGTCGGATCGTTGAAACCCTCTTCCGCGGCGTCGGTAACCCGAATCGTGATGACGGAGGAACCCAGCGGCCAGCCGAGGTCCCAAAAGTGTGGAAGGGTCAGGTCGACCTCGCCCAGGGTAAGGGTCGGGGAGGCGAATGGCTCCATCAGCAGATCTGGAGTGGCCGAAATGTCCCAATGGGATATCGAGGAGCCTGGCTCCAGGGGATTTGGGGTATAGAGCAACATCCGACCCAGCTCGTCGGCGCCGGCGATCCGGGCGGGATCGACGGCAAGGGTTCCATTGACCTCAGACGCCCCGGCAGAAACCACCGAAACCAGCACCAGCACGGGAAGAAAAAAAACGAGGCGCATTTCGATTTGCATTGACATCGCCCTATTGGTCCCGGGGCTCGACATCCGCCCCAGCTGACGTACTCTTCAAAAATTTCTCGGCCGCATGTGAGTGGCTCGTACACACGGTCTCTAAAGACCCATCCGTTCTGACGCGGACCATGAGCGCATGCTGATAGCGGCCACCCAGATGGACACCCTTGCCGCTACTTGCCAGCTCGAAGACCTGCAGGCCATCGGTCGAGCGGGCCAACGCCTTGGCAAGCGGGGCCGAAAGAACCTCTTTTCCTCGAAGCGGCACTGAAATGATCTCACCGGTCTCCGGGTCGTAGACCACCCTGACAACTTTGGTCGCGACGTTCTCGGCGCTTGCTGCCCCGGACGCCTGCAACTTGGGCTCTCCCTCTTCGTCTGGAGAGACACCTGCCACCGGCGCCACAAATGCCACCATCAAACAGATCGCGCAAAGGATCGGCAGGTTGCAGTACGAAGTCATCTTTCCATGCAATCGGTTGTTCATTCTTGCTCCGTTCCGGCCCAAAAAGACATTTGCCGGTCTCGAGTCTCAGGATACCTCCTCGTGAGGTATGCGTCCCGGACTTCGAGTTAAACAACGGTCAAAAGACCACCAATAATCCAATGGCAGTGTGGGGGAGCCGGTGACGGTGAGGTGTTCTGCCACCACAGGGCGTGTGTCGTGCATCCTCACACCAAAAACACTATCGCCCGTCATTGGCCTGCTGAGGATCTAAACCAACTCGAAAGCCGACCGAGGCAAAAAGGCAGTCCGTCCTGCCATAATGCGCTTCACGGAGACGCCCATGAAAATCACGAGTTGTTCAGAGATTTCCGGTTGGTTGGCAATATCATGTGTGGTTGCGATCGCGATCGGGTGCGTCGGGGCCTCGGGAAGTGGTCTTGATGACGAAGGTATCGAGACCAACAACCGCGGCGTCGCCTACATGGGGCAATTTGACTTCCCTGCGGCGTACGAGGCGTTTTCGGAGCTCGCCGAACGATACCCCGACAACGCCGAGGTCCAGGTCAACCTGGGGATAGCGATCATGAACCGTCAAGGGGAAGGCGACGAGGAGACGGCAAAGGCGATTTTCGATGGCGTCCTGGCGGCCAACCCTTCTCATCCACGGGCAGCTTACGCTAGCGGTCTGATCGAACTCCATCAGGGCAACGCCGAGGCAGCTTTGCCCCACTTTTTGCTGGTGACAGAAGAGGATCCCACCGACGCCGAGGCCTTCTACCACGTTGGCCAGTGCCACATGCAGCTCCAACAATTCGAGGAAGCGCTGCCGTGGTTCGAGCGTGCGATCGAAATCGACCCCTACCTCCGCAGCGCCCACTACCGCGCCTTCCAGGCCGCTCAACGGCTCAGGGACAGAGAGCGCGCCGAGGTCTTTATCGAGCGCTTCAAGGCACTGGAGGCCAACCCTCGGGCGTATCTGGTCGAATTCAAGTACACCCGGATGGGGGAATGGGGAGAGGTCGTGGCGTTGGGCAGGAGCGATGCGAAGCCGATCGAAATGCCGACCGGTCCGATCTTCGCCGAGCGGCAGAAGCTGGCCGAAGAACCGACGGACTGGCTTTCTTCAGCCGATGTGACCGCATGCGACGTTGATCGCGACGGTGCGGTTGATCTGTTCTTTGCCGGCGCAATCGGTGACGAGGGCCCAGTTCGAAACGCCGTGCTGATGGCCCGAGACAAGGGATTCGAACTCGCCACGGACCATCCTCTGGCGAAGATCGAAAGTGTCAACACCGCCCTCTGGGGCGACATCGACAACGACGGCCTGACCGACGTCTATCTCTGTCGTCGGGGTTCGAACCAGCTGTGGCGGCAGCTCGAGGGGGGATCGTGGCGGGATGTCACGGAAGATTCCGAGACCGGCGGTGACGATCTCGACACCATTGACGGCGCCCTCTTCGACGCCGACCACGACGGCGATCTCGACATATTCGTCGTCAACTCGGACGGACACAACGAGCTCTTCAACAACAACCGTGATGGCTCGTTCCGACCACTGGCGGCCGCCAGCGGGCTGACCGGCAACGGTGAGTCTCGGGGTCTGCTGGTGACCGACATCGACGCAGACCTCGACGCCGATCTCATCGTCATCAACTCGGAGGCTCCCCACGAGGTTCATATCAACGAACTTCTGTGGGATTACAGCCCAGCCGATGGGTGGGACGAATTCGTCGTTGCAGATATCGAAGCGGCGGTGGCCGGCGACGTCGACGCCGATGGTCAGGTCGAGATCTATACGGCCGATCGCAGGGGCGCTCTCAACCGCTGGCAGGAGACCGAGGGCCACGCCTGGACGGCAAGTGAGATCACTCCCGGGTCGGATCCGACGGGACCGACGCGCCTGGCCCTCGCAGATGTCGATGGCGACGGCGGCCTCGACCTCGTAACGTCGGCCGCCAGTGGTTGGCGCGTCGTGTCACCGTTGAACGGCGACCAGCTGTTTGCGGCCTCCGAAGCGGCATCGACCTGGATCCTGGCCGCGCTCGAACCCCATCGTGGACCGTCGTTGGTGGCCCTGACGTCGGAACATGGCCCGTTGGTATGGCCACCTGGGCCGGGTCGGTTGCCATTCGCCGCCGCAAGCCTCACCGGACGCGAAGACGATGCCGACTCGATGCGCACCAACGCCTCCGGCATCGGCGCCCGCCTCGGTGTCAGGATCGGCGCTCGCTGGACCGTGGTCGACACCTACCGTGCAGACTCGGGTCCTGGCCAGAGCTTGCAGCCACTCCTGCTCGGTCTCGGCGGTGCACCACGGATCGACTTTGTCTCGATCGACTGGTCGGACGGCGTGTTGCAGACCGAAATGGACCTCGAGCCCGGCAGCGTTCACATCATCGCCGAGACCCAACGACAACTTTCGAGCTGTCCGGTCCTCTTCTCCTGGGACGGGGAGGCCTGGGTCTTCGTCAGCGATCTTCTGGGGGTCGGCGGCATCGGCTATGCGCTCGGCCCGGGTGAATACAACTTGCCCCGTCCATGGGAGCGACTCATGCTGCCGCCGGACGCACTCGCGCCTCGCGACGGCCACCTCGTGCTCAAGCTCGGCGAGCCGATGGAGGAGATCACTTACCTCGACGCCGCCCGCTTGATCGCCTACGACCTACCGCCCGGCTGGCTCATGACCGTCGACGAGCGCATGGCCGTTCTCGGCCCGGAGCCGACGGGCGCCCCGATCTTCGCGCGCCTTGCAGTTGCACCGGTACAAGCGGTCAACGACCGTGGAGAAGATGTCATCGACACGATTCTCGAGACCGACCTCCGTGCCGCTCCGGTCGGCGACCTCGACCTTCGTTTCATCGGCCGGCTCGAGTCGGAGCATCGGCTCACTCTGGTATTTGACGAAGACCTCGACCGACTCGGCGATAACCTCGTCCTGATTGCCGACGGTTGGGTCGAGTACCCCTACTCGCAAACCAACTTCGCAGCCTGGCAGGCGAGCGCAGACTACCGGGCGCCGTCACTCGAGGCACGCGGAGCCGACGGCATGTGGGCACTTCTGTACGAACAGTTCGGTTACCCGGCCGGCATGCCGAGGCAGATGTCGTTGCCGCTGCCGCTCCTGCCTCCCGGCACCCGTGAGCTCCGGCTTTCCACCAACCAGGAGATCTATTGGGATCGCCTGGTGGTGGCGGTGGCTGAGGCCGCCCCGGACGTCGAGCAGCATGCGCTCCGCCTGACGGTAGCGCGGGTCGAACAGCCTGGCTTCGCGTTCCGCTCCACCGGCCCGCAACGGCTGCCGGCCTACGACTGGGTGCAAAGGGCGCCGCTCTGGGACACCCGCTTCCAGATCGGGCATTACACCCGCTTTGGGGAGGCCCTCGAGCTGGTGGCTGCGACCGACGACGCAGTCGCGATCTTCGGGCCGGGCGAGGCGGTCCATTTGGAGTTCGAGGCGCCGGCCGACGAACCCCGCCCCGGCTGGACGCGGGTCTACGTCCTCGAGGTCGATGGCTGGTGCAAGGACATGGACCGGTTCACGAAGGACGGAAACACCGTCGCTCCGATGCCGTCGGCGGGGAAAGACCCGTCGAATCCGGAACGCCTGCACGAGGAGTACAACACGAGGTACGTCACGTC
>Ga0316196_10000624_pt1 | contig 14144 bp, 8 predicted proteins | sample Eddsed2cm_MG_FD_204938 | JGI IMG/M metagenome (GOLD analysis project Ga0316196, IMG submission 204938) | Coastal sediment microbial communities from Maine, United States - Eddy sediment 2 cm | ecosystem: Environmental > Aquatic > Marine > Coastal > Sediment | place: USA: Maine | collected... | reverse complement strand
GCCGCCCATCATGGCGGGGTCCATCGGGGGTGCGCCACCCATCATGGCGGGGTCCATTCCCATCATGGCGGGGTCCATTGGAGGAGCTCCGCCGGCCATAGCCGGGTCCATGGGGGCTGCGCCCTGCTGGGCCGCCGCTGCCTGGGCCTCTGGGGTCATCGGGTTGAAAGCTTCTTTCGAGATGTTTTCTCGGGCCTGTTTCAGCAACTTATGGTCTAGCATGATTCCTCCTGTGATTAAATCTTTGTGTTTAATATACCAGCTATGTCACTTATTTTCCACTATTACAATAGGCGTGTCGATGTCTATCTCACCCTTATTGAAGGCTTCCTGAGCCTCTTTCACTGTTCTGAACGTCTTCTTGGGTTTCTCCTTCTTGGCTCTGGTAGCTAGATAGAGGCCCTGCACAAACTCCTGACTGGGAGTATAATTGGCCCTGAAGCTCCGTGCGCTAAGAAGGTTGCTTTTCGGCATCATCTTCTCTCTCGCCTCTTCGACCGCATTCTTACTGACAGGAACATAATAAGTGACAGTGTCACCATCAAAATCCATGCCATACGGACCGACAATAGAGGGGCTAACCTGCACGGTATCGCCCTTGACCAGCACCGGGTCGAATGCCATGACGCTGTACTTATGCAAGCTGGGGGCACGGTTCACTATGACGGGACGCTGCTTGACGGCATCCTGTAGAAACTTCTGCGCACGATCATCACGATCCTTGACCATTTTTATGGCTGCTGTGGGCCCGTAACCATGTCGTACCATAGCGCGTACCACAAAAGGCTCGTAGACATCCCATGCCTGCTTGATCGGAATGCCCATCTGGTTGAGCTTCAGCGCAGGATTGGGGGTAACGACGCCACGACCAGCTACATCCATGGACGTGCCCAGTATACGGCGATGGTATGCTCCCCGCTTAGCGCTACCCTTACCAAATACCCACTTGAGCAGCCCTTGGACGTTCTTCTCTTCCAGCTTAGCATCGTCCGGGTCGTATAGGCCAGTAAGGGCTTTGTATGACTTATAGATATTGCCGCGCGCACCCTTGAGCATCTCGTCTGGGAGCCTATCCTTGGCGCTGCGCAGGTCGTCCCTGGCGAATACCAGGCTACGATACATCATATTGGCGTCCGCACTGACATTGACACCTTCGAGCTGGGTGACCGGGCGGAACTTGGGGGGCAGCACTGGGATACGCTCCATCATGAAGTCCTTGGGGTGCACTCCCTGCTCCTCCATGCTCTTCAACGCTCTATAACGCTTGAGGGCCTTGTCCTTCTTGCTTGGCTTACTATGCTTCAGCTCCTGCAGTGCACTCTTGACCTCGTTTTTAAGATCCAGCTTCCCGAGGGCCGCCTTTATGGCATTACCACCGCTCAGACCATTGAGCTCTTCCTCACCGTTCATAATGGCGTTGAATCTCTTCTGGGTCATGTTGAGTATATTGCTCATCGACCGCTCCATCACCGGGTTGGGCATAGGCTCGTCAAGCTGGATGTATGCCCAGTCGTCACCGTTGTGGCCAAACAGTTTGGGGTCGAACAAGCCGCCGTCGATCGGCTTCATGGTCTTCTGGTCGAACGTCCTGGCTATCTGCAGCTCATGGCCCTTGCTCAGCTTCCTGGCCTGGTCGTTGGTCATACCGAAAAAGTTGACGCGGTCACTGTTCTCATCGACATTGATTCCTGCTGCCTGCAGGTGCTTGTAAAACTTCTCGTGGACAAGGCTCTTGCCAGGCACCTTTGGCATACGCCCCAGTCGGAAGTCACGCCAAAACTCGTCATTAGACTGCCCTCTTACCAGCTTGGCGTCCTTGAGAACCTGCATGGCGCCATGGCTTACCACGGCGGACGTGTGTAGCCCGCCCATCTGCTTGGCTCCAGCAGGTCCACCACGAAGCGGCGTTTCTTCCGCCGTAACGCCGCCGACGCCGCGCGCGCCTATCTTGTCCTCGGCTACATGCATCATACGATGGAAGAATGCGTCGCCAGTCAGCACTTCAGGTATCTTGCGGCCGGTCTGTGGGTCGTATAGATCTTCGTTCGGAGAAATTCCGGAATCCCGTAACTTCTGCTCGTAATACTTGATGAGGTCCTTGTCCTCGAAGCCTTCCACAGCCTCCGGCTTGCCTGTGTGCCTAGCCAGCTTGCCGGCCATTACTTCGACCACCTGCATGGGGTTGACACGGCCTATGATACCAAGGCTGTTGGCCACGACGTCCAAAGGATTGCCGTCCTTATCCAGCGGCATCTCGCTATCAGGTAGCACATTCACTACGCCTTTGGCTGCATACCTGTTGGAGTTACCCGACCATACTGTCTTCCCATTACGCCTAGTGTAGAGGATGTGGTTACGTTCCAGCTCTGGGCAATAAACGTTACCTACGTAATCAACCCACTCGTCGGTCTGGGCCGATTGCTTCTTAACGTGGCTATGATTGATTGTAGGCTGGTTCTTCTGCCGGTATGTAGATACTATATAAGATGGCCTTATCGTCTGTACGGTCTTGCCGTTTATGACGACCGGGTGTTTAGGTATAGCTTTGCGCTTGATTGTTGCTGACATGCCGAGGTGTAAGCATACCCTCTGCCAGTCTCCCGCTAGACGGTATGACGTGGTATGGATACCATGCCCAGACTGAGTCCTGTACCCATCACCGAACATAAACCACTCGTAGAACACCGCAATGCGCTCAGGAGGCAGTTCCAGGATATTCTCTGGTATATACTTCTCGTATGACTTGCCAAACTGTCGTAGGTATGTGGCCCAGTGCTTCGAGTATACCCTCACCTTATCGCCCGTCGTGGACCACTTAAGTCCAGCCGCATCAAATGCATCCCGGACTATCTGAGGGTTGTCCCCTTTGGCAACGCATATATCGAATGCGTAGTCAGATGTCTTATCCTGCCATACTATATTACCATCAGACAGGAAAAGACCCATAACCATTAAATAGGTGTCAATCGCTACTTCTGGCCCTTCCACCAATGTCGGGTGGCAGTCGTTCTTTCCATGGGGCAATGTCTTATAGACATCGGGAAGCTTAAATGTATTAGCGTCTTGGCCTAGCCAGGTGCCGGTCTTCAGAAGCCTATACCGGCTCATCCCGTGTAACCTAGAGGACGGTATGAGTTCATAAGAGTCTTTGTGCCTTAGCTTGGCATAATGCTTATGGTCCGCTGTCGTGCAGAAGTTCACCTGGGTTGTATTGACCATATGCATACGCCCTTCGTGGGCATATTCATGCAGGTAACTCACTTCAACGTACTCGATCTCGTGTGTATCGGGATTAAGGGAAGCCACCTTGTCCCCGGACATAAGATCGGATACGACGCACCAACCACGCTCGGTCAGGACTTCGGTCTCTTCGTCATAGCACATCTTGTCCCCGTTCTTCATCGGGATATTGGCGCGGACGTAGACCGTGGCATGCTTATCACCGACATCCACATCGACGACCTTTCCTTCATACTTGTGCTCCCAGGTCTGCGTGAGGGCGGTCTTCGTCTTGCGGCCCATGCTGCCTGGTTTAGGGTCGTTCTGCCGTACGGCGACGATGAGGGGATCTCCCTCCCTGACGACCGTTCCTCGCTTGACGATACCTTTCTCGCCGATAGTGCCCATCTGCTCCTTGGTGAACTTTCCGGAGAACTTACCCATGAACGCCTTCTTGTCGAAGTCGGTATTGCTGGACACCGGTATGCGGCTCTTGTACATCTTCTCGGCAGCCATCTTCTTCGCAGCGCTCGCACTTATGATGATGGCATCCTCGAAGTTCATGCCCTTCCAAGGCATGTAGGCTACACGCAGATTCCTACCCTGGGCCGCGACACCCTCATCGTCAGTGTAGTTAGTCGTGCTGAGTACCTGGCCCGGTTTGATCTCGTCACCGACCTTTACCTGCGGAATACTGCGCATATAACCCTTCTGGTTGAAGGGATGGTTGTCGTAAAGCTCATATACCTGGGTGCCTTTGACCCCACGAACGACGATCTTGTCGGCGTCTATGCTGGCCACCCTGCCCCCATCGGAGGCTTTGTTGACGCCGAACATTTCGCCAAGCTTGGCTTCTACCGTGGTGTCCCGGTGCTTCGCCCGGAACAATGGGGCCTCCCGGTGTGCCAGCGGCATGCTCTGTCCGCCGTACTTACCACCCATATGCAGCCTGTTCGCCATGATGCCGTTCTTTCCTGGTACGGCGTTCGCCCCAAAGCTGTACATGTTCGACTCATCCGGAATGTAGAAGTTCACTTCCTTCTTGGGCACGATACCGATGCCTCTGCTTCCACGGAAGGCCGGTACGAACTTGCCGTTGGATTGCATCTCTTTCTTGGTAGCGACTTTGCTGCGGGCCGCCGTCAGACTGTCCACCCACCGCTCTTCGCCCGTACGCGCGTCTATCATCCTGGTGTAGAGTCTACCATCGTCACCCTTGCGGACGCCCTGGTTAAGATACATATCCAATCCGACACGGGTACTTTCGACTGATCGTACCGGATCGATGAAGCCCGCGAAGCTGTCTTGTACGGCGCGGGTTTCCGAAGGTGCCGTACGTCCACTGGCTATGCCACCTTCACCGATTCGGGTAATCTTGGTGGATAGGTCGATGGCGGAGAATGGGCTGCTGCCATCTATATAGCCCGCATGCTTGGACTCGTTAAATATTGCGTCCACGTGCTTATTGAGCGGAGCTGGGGGAATATCCTTGAAATCGCCGCTGCGACTGATCCGCCACAGTAAGTTTCTGGCAAGCCCTCCGCCGTCCCTGATGATCCTCTCCGCGAAATAGTCCGCCGGGCCGTCTATCTTCTGGAACTCAAGGCCATCGCGATAGTCGGCTTCCTCTTCGCCCTTGCTCAGCCTTATGATCTTGGCACTGGACTCGAGCAGCGTCTCGGGGGTGATCTTCTTATGGGCGCGCCCAAGCGTCATCTCCGTCGCCACGGGGTCCAGTTCGGACTTCTGCAGCTGCTCGAGCAGCTCGTCATAGTGGCTCGCGTAATCGGCGGCTACCTTGGAGACTCCGCCTTGAAATCTGTGTACCGGATTCGGGACGTCACTGGCCTGCCTGTTGACATCCAACAGCTCCTTGCCCCAACTCTTCTTGATCTGGTCGTCCGTCACTCCTGCCCGTTTAAGAAGAGGATACAGTTTGTAGCCTCTGGTGCCCTTGCGCACGCGCATGATACCCGTCTTGGGGTCCAGCTCTATCTTGAACTGACCACCAGTCCCCTGCTTTGGATTGACATGGGCCTCCACAAGCCCGTTATCCTTCTTGCGGGAGTATACACCCGGAGTCAGGCGGAACATATAGTTGATGGCCTTCTCGCTTCCGTTGCGAATAAACGTGCCCCTGCGGGTCATGTAGGGTACGTTCATGAGTATCCGAGGCTGGCTCTTCTTGACCTCCCCGGTCTCCTTGTTCGTCAGCACCCAGCGTCCACGAAGCTTCTTAGTGATATTGGCGTTCTTGAGCGTGGCGTTCTTTTCATCTCGGAGTGTAGGCTCCTTATCATCGTAAGTGAGCTCGTCGACACTGAGGACATAGCGCTCGTTCTCCACCGGAAACCGCTGAAGAAGCGCGGCCTTGGTGTTGTTGAACAAGCGCTCACGAACGGCCCTATAATCCGTGGGATCGTAAGGCTCTGACTTGACCGGGTCAAGCAGTCTTGTCTGGAAGGCTTCAGGCATTGTTTACACCGTGGCTATGTTACGTGACAAGGTATCGGTGGGATCGATCTCCTGGTCCTCCAGGGCTGCCGCTTTCAACTTATCCGGGTCTACCCGTGGGCCTGAGCCGGTGATATGCTTGTCCAGCGACTTCTTGATACGAGGATCGATGGAGCCGATGATTGCAGGCGGCCTGGATTGGAGGGCCATACGTTTGGCGGCCTTCTCGGCGGCTTTTAGCCGCTGCCTGTTCTCGTCGCGGTCGTCAGCCCATTGTTTGCCGAAGTACGCGCCGCCAGTGAACGCAGTCAGCGCTGCCAATACGGCTGCAGCCGGAAGCGTATCCAACCAGGAACCTTCACGGCTCTTGTCCTTCGCTGGCATTCCAGCCAACAGTTTATCCTTCCAGTCCTGTAGGATGGAGCCCGCATTCTTGTTGAGGACATTCTCGTCCAACCCGCGCATCTCCTCTGAACGCTCACGTTCCACGTCCGTGAGGCTCGGGTCAGGGCTGAGGATCGGCATAGCCGCCCTTACATTGGTTTCGATCTTCTTGCGGCCCTGCTGCTCTTCCTTCTTACGCTCCATGGCGTTCAGGAGATACTTCAGCCCGAAGGAGAGCGTGCCGTACGTCGAGGCCAGTGCCAGCGTCTTGAACAAAAGCATGTCAGTATCGGTGTGCTTCGATTGCATGCTTGGCTTGAACCATTTTGGAACTACAACCTGCCCACCGAATCCTTTTACACCCTGGAAAGGGTTGAACATCGTGCCGATCATTCCTGGAGGTATGTTGACGGCGGCTTCCTTGCGGACAGCCTTGAGGATCTCCAGATTGGTCTTGCCAAGTCTGTTCAGATTCTGGCGGATGCGCTCCTGCCGATCTTTCTCCGCCTCTGCATCGGTCATTGTGTTGGCACTTTTGTAGCCTGCCAGACTCGCCAACAGGACCGCAGCAGCTGGGATGGCCATTCCAAGCGATTTAGAATCAAGCAGAGCTCCATCACCCTGTCTGGCCCCACCTTCGCCGCTTACGCGCCAACCACCACCGAGATCCAATGAAGCGCTGGCTTCTTTTCTATGTTGTTGCACGGGACATATCCTCCGGTTCGATATATTTATGATGTAAAAGCCTCAAAAATACCTTCCAGGTCTCGAGCCTGGGTATCCACTCCGACTTCTCCTCGGAGATCTGGGCCCAACCAAGGGCCACTTCGTTGAGAAGCTCGGCGTATCTGTCCCGATCCTTCTCTTCGTCCATGGTGAAGATGTAGACCTTGACCTCCGCCCTGCGCCTGGGACGCATGGACGCCGGGTCATCGTTCTTCAGATTCAGAGGGGGGCCGGTATAGGGCAAGCCCTCATACATACCATCGATGTGTTCCCCGCTGGGTCTCTTGGCGCCTTTCTTCATACGAACATATCTCTCTTTCTGCCAACTGGAGCCTTCTTTGATTGATCGCGCAGCTTGCGTTTCAGTGCATCCATCTTGCGTTGCTGTAGTCCAAGCTCTTCCCGGACCTTGACGTCCATAACTCTGTCCTGGATAGACTTGATGTCGCTATCTGCTGGTGAGGTCATCTTGGAGCCGACGACACCGGAAACCAGCCCGGCAGCAGCTGGAACTGCGATCATAAGCCCAAGCAACGAAAAAGCGTTCTCGCTGAGTTCCGCCCCGGCTCTGAGGGCACTCCCGCCTGCTTCCTTGTTCAAATATTCAGTGCACCTGTCCATGTTGTATCTCCTACGTTATAAGTCCACTTGTTCTCAAAGCATTTGCAATCCCGCCGGCCATACTGGCGGCCCGCGTTATGGGCGCTGGTAGTGAGAAGATCTTCCCCAAAGCATACCCCGCCACTGCACCTCCTGCATATCCAAGGCCTGCCCTGATGGCTCCAGCAGTAATGTCGGCCATACTGGCATTACCCTTCTGATCAGGCGTCTTGTTGAAAATGGTGCCTATGGCCGCCTTCTGGCTGCTATTCAGATACGGGTCGTTGGCAACGATCTCCTTTGCATGGTCCAGCGGAATGATGTCCTGCTGCATGATGGCTGGATTGGCATACAAGTCCGCTTCCTTCTTCAAGGAGCCTTCCTTGTTCATATAATTCCAGTCGGTCATGCTCTTCCACGGGTACTTGGGGTCGAAATGGGTGGCTACGCTCAGGCCGCCGCCAAGAAGCGCTGCCACGATCGCCATACGCTTGCGCATGCGCTTTATTTCTTCCTCTTCTTCTATAGGCTCAATTGGTTTTACACCAGGCATCTTGTTGCGGACGGCCAACAAGCCTTTGGCAAGCCAAGGAGCCGTAAGGTATGCGCCGCCGGCAGCAAGCCCGGCAGCAGCCAAAGCGCTGCCTATGGGTGCTCCCGTGACATTCTTCCAGCCACGATAGGCCTTGGCAGGCTCGAACGAGGACAGCCAGTTGGGTTTGAAAGCCTCCCCGGGCTGTACCGGTCCCTTACTCTTGTCTCGGCCCGTCATCCTCTCGAGTAAACTGGCTCTGTTCTGTGATACTGGTGGCATCATTCACCTCTCATGAAGCTCATAAACTTGTTGGAAAACGCCGGCTTTGGTGGCTTCTTGTAGAAATTCCTGTTGTACGCCCATGCGTTCGGGTCTCTGGCGGGGACCGTGGAAACTTCCTTCTTATCGTCGTCATCCATAAGATTGGCCAGTCCCAGTACGGCGCCCGTTCCGAGAGCGGCCGCTCCGATCCACTTGCCGTGGGTGCCCATGAAGCCCTTTACCTTGTCCCAGATCATCTTATTCCTCTCGGTTCTATAAGTGTCCGGCATGCTGGACAGACTGGATAGGTACTTCTTCCTGTACTCATCTCCGAAACGGGCACGAGCCTTGGAGAAAGCCAATGGGTTTGGCTTTTTAGCCGCCATACGGTTAAGCTGGCTATCGTTGGGGTCCTTAGGGTTGAAAGGGGTACCTAGGTATATAGCTGATGCCAGCCGGGCCGTGGGATTGTGCATCTCTTGTGGTAGCTCCCACCGGGCGTACTCAGACTTAGCCCCCACAGGATCGCTTACGAACCTGGAGAAGCTCTGCATGCTCTGAGCCATAGGCATTCCGCCCTTCGTGAGTATTCCTGTAAAGTACTTGCGCCCCGCTTGCTCCCCAGCCGCAGAAATAAGCTTGGCATGTTCCGGCTTGATCGGCTTTATGAGCATGCCTCCTGACAAATAACCCATCTGCTTAGCCTTCTCCAGCATAGCCTGCGTAGATACGCGCTTGGCCTCTATGGCACGTTGGCGTCCCTCAGCCGCCCTCTGACGGTTGAGGTTGAAGCGCTTCAAAACAGCCTGTGCGGGATCTTCACCCTCGGCCGTCTTGCGCAGTAATGCTGTAGTTAAATAGGTCACCTGCCTACCTCTCAAGTACATTCGGGAAAAGGTTGTCGTCTCCGAGTGTCTTCAGCTTCTTCTCGAGGTCCTGCAACGCTTTCAGCTTGGCTCTTGGCTGCCTGTTGCCAATGGAACTACCTCCAGTAGGTTGGTATGCCTCCCACGGTTCGGCCTTACTGACAGCCCTTCTCCAGTTTTTATAGTAAATGTCCTTATCACCGAGCAGTTCTGGCTTGTACTTAGAGGACACATGCTGGAATGGCAGCCACGCCTCCTTGGCCTTTTTCAACTGGTCAAACGCAGCGGACCTCTCCGTCCGCATATCCTCCAGCTTCTTCTCGAACGATTCTCTGTAGGGGGCTCTGGCCACAGACTGTATCTGGAACAATGAGTCTATGTCTCTTCTCATGTTTTTATAGGTGTCTTCTATACCAGGGGAGGCCTTTTCCAAGGCTTCCAACTTACGCCGTGCAGCAGTTATCGAGGCCTCTGGGAACGTTCCGGGCGCCTTCTTGTTGCGCTCTTCCATGACCGCCAAAGCCCTCCTTGCGGGTCCGACGACTTTGCTGAAATTATCGTAGCGACTCTTCGCCGCTTTATACTTATTCAGGATCTCGGCTCCTTTGGGCCCTTGTAGGAGGTTCCACCTGGCACCTGGATCAGCCATCGCCTCGGCTGTGGCCTCATCGCCGAAGTGGGTCTGCAACGCGGTCATCAAATTCGCATCTTTGAGACCCCAGTGCCTCAGGGCCACGGGATCGACACCTCCTTTGCTGCCTACACCCGCTACACGTTCGTCAATCTCCGGCAACGGCATCTTGTCCGCCCCCGGGAACGGTGGTACAGAAGTCTCACCAGGAAGCCGGGGCTGGAAGGCCTCACGGGCTGCAATGACCCGAGGATTCTCGATGCCATAAGGCAGTGAGTCTGCGTCAAGCACGGCTTCTACAGTAGGCGGCTTGCCAGTGTAGGGCATAGTCTTCACCTGAGCTCCGCCACTGGCATCAGGAGTCTCGCCGGCGTCAGTGAACTCGTCCTCAACGCTCACATCTTCTCCAGCTCCTTCCTTGAGCTTGGTCTGCACGTGCTTTGCCCGCTCTTCAGGAGTCATAGCCTTCTGAACGCTGCTATTGAGAGACTCATGCATCTCAGTCTGCTTGGAGGGGTCGGCACCTGAGTTGTTCACGGTCTTGGTGACCATGTTGTCATAGTTCTTTCCGAAGAAGCCAAACTTACGGGCCATGAACAGAAGAGCACCACCTAGGATAGCGCCCACTACGGCACCCCGCTTACCGCCAAGAAGCGCACCTGCCAGTCCACCTAACAGTACCCCCGCCAGGCCGGACGCCGACGAATATCTGTCCATCGGAGCCTTTTGGGCAGCCGCATGTTGATAGAGAACGGCGTTATACCCAAGCCCGCCATCGGAGAACAGTTTTGTGGCGTACTCCTGGGCGAACGCTTCCTGCAGTTTGTCGCCTTCCAGATCTGGATGCGCCTGTGAGTACTTTGCCAGGGCGGGGCCGACCACTTCCTGGCTCAAAGCCTTGTTGTAATCCGCCATGGCCTTCTTGGCTGCCGCTGCATATCGAGGCTCCTCAACGAAGGTATCCTTGGCCTTACGCTTTATGTCTTCCATAATGTCGGCCGTCTTCTCAATCAGTTCCGCACCTTCACGGGCCGCTATAATGTCTGCCTTGGTAAGCATTATATCATTCCTCCCTCTTCTATGTAAGGGGCGATATGTCTATCATAATCCTCTTGGTCATACATCTCTACTTGCTCCCGGCCCTTCTGCTGCAGCCTTGCAAGCGCTTCATTCGCAGCACTACGATGTTCAGGCGTTACGAAGCCTTCCGCCATAATCTGGTCGGCAGTTATGCCGTATTTGCGCTCCGAATCACGTAGTTCCCTAGCCGCCTGCGTGCTGCTGCGTGCCAGGTCCATGAGCTTCCTGTTGTGCTGGGCGTAGTAGTCACCCTGGGGCTGCTGCGCAGGCTGTGTGGGCTGCGTGCCTATCTCCGTGCGGTTGGAGAGGCCAGGGCTGCCTTGCCCATACATGCCCTGGGTCGAGGGTGCCTTCCTATTCTGCAACGGAGCCGTTCTGTTGAGCTGGTCGTACTTCAACCAGTTGCGCATATCCATAGCTGCCTGCCGGTTGTGTGCGCCCCCTCGTGGATTGACGCTGCGGCCTTCCATCACCCTGTCCATTATGGCCTTGGGCACCGTGACTTTACGGCCACCGTAGTTCGTGGTAACCATTTGTGATTCGCTCAAGTCGCCATACCTGTTCGTGAAGTGGTCATTCCACCTACCTAGGCGCGCTAGCTTCTGCTCGTCGTCCAGTGTGTTCCAGGCTGCAGCCCTCGGCTTACTCCGCTGTACGTTGCCTCCTGTAGCGGAAGAACCGCCTTGCGGCCTGCCAAACGTGGAGAGCGACGTGTTCCGTCCAGTGCCCCTTACCATCTTATTGGGATCTCTGGCAATCTTGGTGCCATCCGCCGCGGCGCTCTTCTTGATGAACTTGGCCAGCGGCTTGGCCTTGGGAGATTGCTTGGCTTTGGAAGGGTGCACCAACGGCGTCTTTTTGCCGCCTTTAAGGCCAATGATAGTGCCTTTGGAGCTCTTCTTCTTGGCTTTGTCACCGCCATAGCCTTTGATAGCCGACCATCTGTCGGTTACGTCGTCAACTGATGGGGAGCTGCCGGCAGTGCCATAAACGGGCTGCTCCGCCATCTTGAAAAGCCTTGGTTGAAACATGTTCAAGCTTGCCTGGTCAACGATACCGAAATAGAAAGGAGCCGCACCGGCGGCCTTCTGCATCTTCTGGTCCACTGGGGCAGTTTTCTGCTCGGCCATCTCGAGTTGCTCGGTGGCCTTCTTCGTGGAAGCATTCTGATTCGCGGCCATCTTGCCCTGCTCGACGCCCATCTTCTTGGCTGTAGCGGCAATGCTGTGCGGGGCTGGAGGTACACTCTGGAATCCCTGAGGAACAAACGCCGGCCCTCCCTGCTTCATGCCACCCATCCTGAACGGCCCAGGTGCTGATGCAGTCTTAGGCATTTGGGCTGCCTGCTGCGCCTGTATTGCTGCGGCCTGCATGGCATTGCCTGGCTCAGGTGCGGGCTGTTGTTCCTGCATGGCCTGCTGCTCAGCGGCCTGTTGCTGCTCGGCCTGTAGTTGTTCTTGCTCCTGCTCGAACTGCTCGGACTCTGCCTCGTAGGCAGCCTTAGCCTTCTCGGCGTTCAATTCGTCACGTTGGAGCTCAAAGTTGTCTTTGGCCAATTTGGCCTTCTGGCGGGCCAGCATAAGCTGCTGCTTCGCCTCATCCATTTCCGCCTGTTCTTGTTCGATGGCGGCTTGCATAGGATCGACTGGTTCTGGCACAGCGGCCTGTTCTTGCGGCAGAGCCTCGCCGGCAGCCTGCTTACGCAGCAATGCCATACGTGCCGTAGCGGCGGAAATATGTGTCATCTAGGAATCCTCCTCGTTTATGTTTTAATATAGCACGGAGGATGGCTACATTCCACCGCCCTGCTGCTTCGCCTGCAACAATGCCTGCGACTGTATGCCCTGCTCCATGTTCTCCAGTTCCTGCTTCACAAGAGCATGTAGCGTCGGGTCCGTCTTTTTCAGGTTTGCAAGCTCGCTCTTCCTTGTCGGTGAGGCGAGAAGTTGTTGTGCCATGCCTGCAGCATCCGCCTGCATCTGGTCCAAAGTAGGTGGACCGTTGCCTGTAGAGGCACCGCTGCCCATAGGAGCCATGCCTCCGCCTGGACCGGCCGGCATTACGCCGCCGGCTGCCGGAGGTGCCGCTTCTCCTGCAGGAAGACCCATATTGGCCTGCGCCGCGTTCGGCGGTATGTCCGAAGGTGCACCCATCTGGACGTACTCGTCGAGCATGCCGGCCTTGGATTCCTTGGCGTTCTCCTCTCTGGCTTCGTCCGCCATCTGCCGCGCTTCTTCCTTGAGGCGCTCGCGCTCGATGTCCGGGTCTATGTTGAAAGCTTTGAGTGCGGTGGTCTGCGAAACTACTCCGGCGCTGGCCAAGTTCAGCTTGACCTGCTTGGTTACCTCGTCCTCTGCCAACGAGGTGTGGATAAGGCGTCCGTTAACCGTGTTCCAGCCCAGCAGCTCGCTGCATTGCTCCAGATACCAGTTGAGCCATGTGACGATCGGGCCGGTGAAGTGGCTCCAGGTCTTCTCGAATGCCTTGAGGCCGATGGGAGGTCCGTTAACCGCCGTAAGCGAGCCCCTATAGAACTCAGTGGCTACACCCATGGTGCTGAGGAGGACGTCTATACGGCGCTCGATCTGCTCGACCTGTTGTAGCTGCGCACCTTCGCCGCCTGCTACATGGTATTCCACCGGAGCTGGAAGGAGGCCCCAATGCGTCGGGTCATTCTTATGCTCCTTGATCATCTTCTTGACGTTGCCCATGAAGTTGCCCATGCCGAACGTCTGCAGCGGGTCAAGACCTGCTTTGCTCACGCCCGGAGTCAGATAACGCAGCGGAACGATGAAGTCCGCGGCTATGGCCTCGTCGAAGCGCTCGAGCATCTGCAGCTGGACGACCTGGCTGAAACAGCTCATGAAGTAGGGTATGCCCCAGCCTTCGTTCTTGCGGTAGCTGCCTGCCGGAGTGGCGATCTCCAGGTGGCGGAAAGTCTTCGGGTTGAACTTGAACAGCTCATCCTCTTTGACGGCTTCGATGAATTCCCAGGGTACGGTGCATAGATGCAGATGATCACCGTCCTTGATCTTGCCAGCGCTGTTGCCATCCACCTTGAGGTAATACTCCCTGTCCCCGCTGAGGCGGCAGAAGTCGATCTGTACGTCTCGTGGGTCCCAGCGGATGACCCGAAGCCCATGCAGGTCGCTCTTGTCCGGAGTGTCAAGTCTGGTGTGTACACCGCTATACCCGCATGACGGGCACTTTGAATGAAATTCCCATTCTTCGAACGTATACCCTTCATCGGGCTCCAGTTTGTCGAGCACCCGGGTCATGGCGCACTCCTGGCACTGGATGCTTCGTTTGATGGGTAGTGTGATGGAGCTGAAACTGTTACCGAATCCGATGAGGTCGTCGCCTATGAGTCCCGCAGTCTCGAGGATGT
>Ga0316196_10000621_pt1 | contig 14188 bp, 15 predicted proteins | sample Eddsed2cm_MG_FD_204938 | JGI IMG/M metagenome (GOLD analysis project Ga0316196, IMG submission 204938) | Coastal sediment microbial communities from Maine, United States - Eddy sediment 2 cm | ecosystem: Environmental > Aquatic > Marine > Coastal > Sediment | place: USA: Maine | collected... | reverse complement strand
CTGTTTGAGCGAATTCTGGCACAAGAGGGCACCCGGCTTCCGTCGCAACGTCGTTTCGCGGTGCGTGCCGAGACGCTCCAAAACGGGATTAGCATACCGGCTTCGTTGGCGGGGGAGATCGATGCTTTGCGCACAGTGAGCTGAGCGCCACCGTCTATAGCAGTATGCCCCGGGCCAGTTCAGTTTCGGCCACCGAAACACACCAGGTGGAGAGGATGTATCCCGCATCGTTGCCGCCGCGGATACCATCAAGTGGACCTGTGGATGGGTGTGGAACCGTTTGATCAGTGCCGACAGTTGATCAAGGGTTTCGTCGATGGATCCGACTTAAGGTCAACAAATGCGGACGCATAGTATCTTTGCGTACCGTGTAGATTCGCACTCAATCGCCGAACTCGAAGGCTGGCCCAGTAGCGTGTTGAAAGAGTCTCGGTCGAGTGCGAGACAAGGCGAAAACGACGGAGAAAGTACAGTCTACACTCAGCAAATGAGCATTGTGAGGGCGTTTTCAACGCCGTATCGTGCCGAGTGAGGCTTTTTCGACACGCTGCTGACACCACATCGACTCCCAGGGGACTATCCAATGCTGATGCCACGCCAGAAAACGCCGGGTCTGACCGTTCAAACGCTGTCTCACGGCGAGTTTGACCTCGCCGCTGATGGCGCCGAACAGTTCACCATGCTCGTGTTTTACCGGGGCTTGCATTGTCCGGTCTGCGCAAAATACTTGAAGGACCTGGCCCGGCTTCTGCCGAAATTCTCGGAGCGTGGTGTCAAAGTTCTCGCGGTAAGCGCTGACGGGCGCGAGCGTGCGCAGCAAATGGCGGACAACGTTGCCTCGCCGGATCTTCGGTTCGGCTACGATCTACAGTTGGAGGTTGCGCGGGACTGGGGCTTGTACATATCCACCTCGCGGGGCGTAACATCCATCGGTATCGAAGAGCCGGCCCTGTTCTCCGAGCCTGGCGTGTTCCTCATGAAACCCGATCAATCCCTCTACTATGGATCGGTTCAGACCATGCCCTTCGTCCGTCCGGTATTCGCCGAGTTGGTGGGGGCACTTGATTTCGCCATCGCTAACGATTATCCAGCCCGGGGAGAGTACATCGGTGCGGTTTAGGAGCCTCTGAACTATTCTGGACGCAGCATCTTGGTTTGTCTGACGCGAAAAGCTGGTGGATCAGCCGACCTCACGACCCTCTATGGGATAGGCCGGGTCGCTGTAGCCAGAGCTGGAAGGATGACCTGCTGGGACGATGGAATTCAGCAGGGTTTCATCGTCGGCATCGAACGGGTAGCTCAGTGCGGCGACATAACCCTCCCAGTGTGCAAGGGTCCTGGGTCCTGCCAGGACTGAGGTCACGATCCGGTTGTAGAGTAGCCAGCCGATCGCAAATCCGATCGGGCTGTGTCCCTTGTGCTCGGCATGGGCCGCCAGAGTTCGAGCTATGGCCAGAGATTCCGGGCGCCACTCGGTTTCCATCATGCGGGGATCGGCCCGTCCTGCCCGGGTCTCCTTGGCGGGGGGGCGATCGGCATCGTACTTGGCCGTAAGCACGCCGCGGGCAAGCGGACTGTAGGGAACGACGCCCAGACCGAAGTGGCGGCAGGCCGGAAGGTGTTCAACCTCGGGCATTCGATTCAGAGCGTTGTAATAGGGTTGGCTGACCACGGGGCGGGCAATACCGAGCTGATCGCACAATGCGCACACCGCCGCCACCCGCCATCCACGAAAGTTGGACAAGCCGAAATAGCGGATCTTGCCTTGGCGTATCAGGTCCGCCATGGTCCGCACGGTTTCCTCCAGCGGCGTGCCGTAATCCTCCTTGTGCAGGTAGTAGATGTCGATGTAGTCGGTTCCAAGCCGGGCAAGGCTGTCTTCGACCGCCTGCATAATCCAGCGGCGCGAGAGTCCCCGCTGATGCGGGCCGTCCCCCATGGCGTTGGCCACTTTGGTCGCCAGTATCCAGTGATCCCGACGTCCCGCCACCGCACGACCTACGATTTGTTCGGAACGGCCCGCATTGTAGACATCAGCAGTATCAATAAAATTGACCCCGGCGGCGGCGGCTGCCGCCACGATGTCGCGGGCACAGGCCTCATCCGTCGGGCCGCCGAACATCATGGTGCCCAGGCAAAGAGGGGAAACCCGAAGGCCACTTTGGCCGAGACTTCGAAAGTTCATGCCCTAGCTCCTCAGTACAAGGCTGCGAGTGGTGTATCGACAGACCTGCGCAAACCGGCCAAGTTCGCAGAGCAGTATCGAATCGAAGGTGTGCCCACTGTCCCGGGCGCACGGGCCCTCCCGGTCTGCGTATCGTATTCTCCCACGATGCATGGCTACGCCTCGGGCGTCGCTTCTGTGCCTGCAGAACGGCGCATCCGCTGTGCGGCCCATGGGCGCAATGAGAGGCAGATCCTGGATATAGGTCGATTGACGCAGGCGTGTGGGGATCGTTCAACCTGGCGAACGAGCACAGATGACACGTGCCCAGGTTCTGATGGTTCAGTGGGTTCGTGCGATCAAGCCCGCGCTGGGCAATTTTGGAACGTAGCCGGATTGTAGAGTCGTCGCAGGCGGTTTGTGGGGTTGGGGTTTCAGCTCTTGGAGTCCGGGCCACATCCTGGACTTGATAGAGGCGGCTGCGCCATGCCGGCAGGTCGCGATGCGCTGTCAGTACCGCCCCAACACTGTGGTTGCGGACGGAAACATCGGGTAAGCCGTTTTGGTCTCCGGCTGCCGGATTGCCGGTAAAAGCGCGATACGAACCCACGCCTTTGTCGACGCTGATTCGCCGAATGCCGGCCAATGGCGCCACTGGCTTAGACAGCAGACAGGCGCACGACAGGGCACAGATCCTTCCAAGACCTGCTCCCGGAACGAGACTTCCAATCACAGTTTCCCCAAGCCTCGATTCCACGCAACGTCTGGCGTCGTGTTGCTTTCCATGCCACCGCCATTCCATGTTCGGCGATGTGCGTGGTCGAGTATTCTCTTTCCCCGCGACATCATACAAAGGATTGTGGTGGCAAAGAAGAGGCGGCTATGGTCCGACGCCTCACGCTGGGCGCGGATTGTGACCGCTCAGTCCAATCGGGCCGCGAGGTGGTCGACCGCCTGCTCCACGCCGCAAGGATCAACCGGCGGGTGTTTGGTGCTGCTCCAGAGCATGTCCAGAGTGGGCAAGAGATTGCCAGAATTCAGTAATTCTGCTCGGACCTCGCGCGCAGCTGCCACCGCTTGCAGCCATTGCACAAGAGCCGGTGCCTCAGGCCAACGAGGGCGCGCGACATAGGCCACCGGGACGCCCGCGCAAGCCGCCTCTACGAAGCTGCCGTACCCGGGTTTGGTCAGCAGCGCATCGCAGCTGGACAGCCCATCGAGAAAACCGAGACCCAGGGACTCCCAGGCCAAGGCGTCCGGGTGATTGGTTCGCCATGATGTGGGCACCAGCCAAGTGATACCGGGGGTCCGTGGCCAACGCTCCATCGGTAGCCGGCCATGGATCCCGCCCAGAGTGACCAGGACCAGTCGCTGATGCGCCGGCAGCCCCAGGGCATGAACGATTTCACGGCGCCGGTTTGTCCCCAAAGCCGCAATGGGACCGATGGAAACGAGCCGGTCCAGTCCCGTCATGGGCATGCACGGCGTGGGTGCCAGGAAGGTTTCGGCTTGGCGATACGCTGCCCGTAAAGGTTTCACGAGTTCCGGCATAGGCTGGTGAGCCAGGCAGCCCTCCAGAATGTCGGCCCAATTCAATGAACAAAGAGCGACCGTGGAAATGCCGTTTGCGGCAGCGGCGGCAATGGCCAGATGTGAAACATTGGAGAGCAACAGTTGTGGGGTGGATCGGGCCAACAGCGCACGTTGCCTGGCAAGGCGTTGTGGCCACTCTGACAACTGCACCGTGTAGGCGGCGACGCTTGCACCCAAATCCACTTCGAATGGATCGACCATCGCCATGCCCAGATCGTCCAGCTCATCTATGTACTCAAACGGCGCTTCGATGCGTTCCTTCAGCTTGGGTTGTGGCAACGTGCTTTGGATTGTGACCCGCAACTCAGGCATGCGCCGGAACAATTGATTGATCACCGGTGCCGTCTGGGCCAAATGCCCAAATCCGTGCCCGGAAAGGGTGACCCAAAGGTGAGGCCTCATGGACCGGCGCTGTCTTCAGGGGTGCGCTTGCTCTCACACTGGCGCTGGCCTCGGCCGAGCCGATTGAAACCCCATGCAACGCTGGAACCCAGCAGCACACCCAGAACATTGGCGGCCGCATCCATCACACCGGTTTCTCGGTCCAAAACCAGGATTTGCAGTATCTCCGCGCCGATCGCCAACTGAACAAGCAGTCCGCTCATGATCCACGGGCTGGTCATGGGCCAGTGCCGGCGAATGGCGAAGCCCAGGGCCGTGAACAGCAGGAAATGCGCTGGTAAGCCATTCGACCAAAGTTCTGTCCGGGCATAGGAGCGGCTGCCGATGATCACATCCAACACTTGGTTGCTGATCGGTTTCGGTAACAGCACGCCGATACAAATCAGGGTCCCGATACCCAGCAGCCAACCCAGTGTCCAGCCTCGATGGCCCTTAAACAGATTGAGGGTCAGTCCGGACAGTGCGAGCAGCCAAAGACCCGCCAACAGCCAGCGGACGATCAGGAAGCGATTTTGTTGTTCCACACGTTCGAGCCGGACATCGCGGGCCGCAACCTGGCCTGGAACACGGGTCAGCTCCAGTCGAACGCTGATTCGATCCGTTTTACCGTGAGGGCAAGGTCGGATCAATTGGAAGGATTGCCAGGGTTGCGTTCCGGATAGGCTCGCTGCCACGTACAGGGGACCGCGTCGGGGGCGTTGCTGGGTTTCGAATCCCAGCATCATGCGTCCCTGGTGCCAGGGCCTTGGTCCCGCCACGATGTCTTGTGAACTCAGCGTCCCGCTCAGCCGAATCAGCTCACACTTTCCCGGTACCGGGACGGTCTGGTACACACCGCGGGTGGTGCTGCGGTCGTTGTTCTGAACGATCAAAGCACCGGTGGGCAAATACTGGACAGTGGCGCGATTGTGATTCCGCCATTGCGAAGCATCGACCAAGTTGGGGCCCGTCGCCTGGTAACGATCGACGATGATCGGGAACGCGAGTGTGACCACCATCATGGCGAAGAACAGCAATGACCAGGCCGCCGTTGATGTGGGTAACTCGAACACGGGCCAGGGTTGGGTCTTGGTCGCAGGGTCGAACACGGGTGTTCCGTTTTTGCGAGTTGTCGATATTGAGGATCGGTTCACTACACGGCGGTCGCGGTGTGTACTTGCGCCCAGACCTGCCCAGAGGTTCGCGGCGTGTACTTTGCCACACGTGGCAATTCGAATCCCCAGCCCTGGATGTGGTCAGGTAGATTCGCGGGCAACGCGCAACTGGGATCAACCCAGGCGGGTCATTCAACAGCTCGATGTGCGTCACCCAGGTGTGTCTCCTTGTGTGGTCTCAAGGAGGCCAAGCTGAGGCATTACCGGTGGCTGAGGCCGTCGTCAGGCATCGTTGATGCGGGTTGACACTCCAATCCAGAATCTTCAATATTGCGGCGCATCATAAACTGTCAGAACAGTATGTTCCATCGCTGTAGCGCAACAGAACCGACCGGCTTTGTGCTGCCGAGCCTTTGCGCGCAGCCGCAGCGGGAGACTCTTGTGCGTGCATACGCCAAAATCCGGCGTAGACCCGAGAATCAAGGGTACGACAGTCATCCCGCAGAGCCGGAGATGCCTGGAAAAGGCCGGTCGGACGGCTGTTCGAGCCGCCTCGCACAACTGTAGCATGGGTTGGGCACGTCGAAGGTCAACGAAAACGGTGGTGCGATTGCCCTGGGATATCAGATCGGAGCCTCCGGAGCTGGCACATTTTGGTCTCGCTGCTGAAGGCAGTGCAAAAAAAGCGACCCGAAAAGGATTGGCAACGCGGTGTACAGGGGGCGGCATGGGGGCCCCATGGCGGTGGTGCGGAACCAGTACATAGCGACTGTGGCCGCTTCACCTGAATTGAAGCTTATACAACATAATCAAGGAGCTAAGCGCAATGACGGATTCGAGCAAAGTCGCGATCGTAACGGGCGCCAACGGCGGATTGGGCACGGCTATGTGCAAGGCTTTGAGTGATCAGGGTAGGAAAGTGGTTGGCGCCTACTTTCCGGCGGAAGAAGAGCAGGCGCAACAGTGGCAGGCTGTCATGCGGGATGCGGGTTACGAAGTGACCATTCTGCCGGTGGACGTAAGCGATTTCGATTCCTGTGCCGCTCTGGTTGATCGGGTTGAACAGGAAATCGGACCTGTGGAAATCCTGGTTAACAACGCCGGCATCACCCGCGACGGGGTGATCAAGAAAATGGGCAAGCATCAGTGGGACGCGGTGCTTCGCACCAATCTGGACAGCATGTTTAACATGACCAAGCAGGTGTTCGAGAAGATGTGTGACCGGGGGTTCGGCCGTATCGTGAACATCTCGTCCCTGAACGGGCAGAAGGGTCAGTTTGGGCAGTCCAACTACTCCGCTGCCAAAGCGGGTGTGCACGGGTTCACGATGGCGGCGGCCCAAGAGGGAGCCCGCAAGGGTGTCACTGTCAACACCATTTCACCCGGTTATATTGGTACCGAGATGGTTATGGCGGTTCCGGAGGAGGTCCGTGCCAAGATCGTGGCCCAGATTCCGGTTGGACGTCTGGGACAGCCCGAAGAGATTGCTCGGACGGTTGTATTCCTGGCCGACGATGATGCGGGCTTTATCACCGGGGCGGATTTCTCGGTGAACGGCGGTCAGTACATGCACTGACCCCAGGCGGTACCGGTCAGCTGACCGGTACCGCAGTCAACGAACCTGGTGCGGAGAAAATGAGCGACTCACGGATTATAAAGAAGTACCCGAATCGGCGGCTTTACGACACCGCCATCAGCAGCTACATCACCCTTGAGGATGTGAAACGGTTGGTGCTGGATGGGGTCGGTTTTCACGTGATTGATGCGCGATCCGGAGAGGATATTACCCGAACCATCCTGCTGCAGATCATCAGCGAGCAGGAGGAGCAGGGCGACCCGATTTTCTCCACCGAGGTGCTGGCGCACATCATTCGCTTCTACGGAGATACGCTGCAGGGCATGATGGGGCGATATCTGGAGCAGAGTATGCGCGGATTCGTCGATCAGCAGCACCTGTTCCGGGAACAGATGAAAAATTTCACCCCGGTCAGCCCGGGTCTGAATCCGTTGGGCGTCATGTCCGATTTTGCCGAACAGAATCTGGCCATGTGGAAAAGCATGCAGGATAAGTTCTACAAGCAGGCGGCGCAGAACAGGAAGGCCCAGGACGAGCCCGAATCAGATGATTGAGCATGGCCCCTAAGGGCGGGTGACCGTGGTGTGGCACTCCAGAGCCCAAAGCCACTCAGCAATGTCGCGGGCAAACTGGCTGCGCACGGAGGCTGTGGACATGGCGATCGCTTCCAGCCCCCCATCAGGCGTTGACAGCTCACGATAGGTAAATCGTTCACTTTCAAAATTCCAGCCTGGCGGTTCCCGAGGCTCGTGCGCTGGGCCGGCGCAGATGAGGTTGAGAATCGGCGTTCGCAAGGCGGAGGGATCGATTGAAGTGCCAGCCACCATCACCGGCTTGCGCGGGACCTCAGGTGCTGGCATAAAGGCGTCCCGGTACTCCAACAGCAGCTGCGGGTCCAGGCTTGATCGATCCAGCGTCCAGTACACCATGCGCGCAAACGACTGAGCTGAGTCAGGCCGCTCGGACGCCATGAGTTTTACCATCACCGCGCTCAGATCTTCTCCACAACCCAACAGACTGTGCTCCAGTGCACCCAGAACCGTGCCCGGAAGATACGGAACCTGCGTGGGCCAGTTATCCAGGGGAAGCCATCGGACGAGGGCGGGCCAGGTCGGGTCGAGCCCTAGGCCGCCACCCTCTACAATGACACCTGAAAGGGCCTCAGATTGCAGTGCCGCCTGGCAGAGGGCAAGAACGCCGGTCTCGCCGACGCCCAATAGCGTAAACGGCGAGCCTGTGAGCTGCGCAATGCATTCGATGGCTGGCGAGAGAACGTCACGCAGACAGTTTTCAATAGTGCGCGGTCGCAATGACAACTCGGGATCAGCCCACTCCAGTCCCCACACATCGATATGATGCCCCTGTAGCGCGTTTACCAGCGACAGGTCTGGTTCGAGATCCAACACCGCGCTGCGATGTCGCCAACCACTGACGAGAAGTAGGGCCGGCGCCGCGTTGGCCCCTGCAAGGGTTTCATAGCGGTACAGTGTCGCGCCATGTTGCGTCCAATGCGCTCGGCGCGGGGTTGTGATGGGCGTAAGCGCTGGAGCCGCCACCATGGCGTTTAACAGCGCGGCCAAGCCGTCATGAAACCGCGTGGGAAGAGTGGACCGTCCGCCAGGAAGCGGGTTTGGGATCCGTGCCCTGCGCGAAACGGGTTCGACGGGGGCCCCGGGCACAAGGTCGGATTGTGCCTGGGCACTGTTATGTGCTGTCTGGGCCGTGTCTGATTCAATATCGTCTGCGTTTGGCACCGCCGTTGTCTGTACGGCGAGGGCTTGGCAGCGTGACCAAATCGGGAACAGCGAACAAAGGTCGTCAGATCGACTGCGGCGCGGATCATCCATCCGATTCAGTGCGTGGGCAAACAGCCCTTGTGCGGTCACCAAAGTGCTCTGCTGCCAGACTCTTTGCGCCTGACGGATACGCAGGTAACGAGCAGTCCTGTGGATCGTCGCATTGGAGAAGGGCGCCCATTCGGACGCCTTATCCGGGCTGCTGTTGCTCAGCATGCCACTCAATGCATCCGTCGCGCCCGCCAGGATCAGTTTGGGCGAGGCAGATGTCAGGCTGGGAATCATGGCAAGCCATGCGAGCAGCGGATCGGGTCGGGTCGGGTTTGGCAGGCCGTGGTATTTCAACCATGCGCCCCGATCCCGTGCGTCCGCGGCAGCGTGCAGGTTTGTCGCAAGCGTATCGAGTTCCTCGACGGCGCGTGCGATTCGCCACCCTGGCAGCCCCGTCGATCCCAGCTCAAAGACCGGTGCGTGTTGTGTGGCGGGTGCATCCGCAGCGTCAAGGGCTTGCAGAGCCAGGTCGGCGAGTTCCTGGCCGACGAGGGTTTCCAGTTCCCGCAGGAGATTGGTGAATCTCTGCTCGACAGATGTGTTCACGAAAAGACCCGAACCCGCCTGACTCGATCGAGGCGCCGCGCAGCTGATGCGCAATGGCCGGAGCGCGCTTGGATCTGGTAATGCTGTGGAATGTAAAACGCCCGGTGCGGCATTGGTGCCGTACCGGGCGTTGATGTCTGCGCTGCGTTACTTTCGTGCGCCGGGTCCGTTTATCTCGAGACCGTTCGACATGTAGGTATGGAAGTACTCCAGTGCTCGGTATTCCTCACCCTGGGGTTTGAACGGTTTTGCCCGGACCTGCTCGTTGCACCCCTTGTAGCGACGATGCAATGTACCGAGCTCGCCCCACTTTGACCTGAACACCGGGAAGTGGCTGGAATGCCCCAACGCGGGGCTGAGTTTGTCTGCACGCACGTACATGCCGGCGTTGTAGACATGACAATCGGCGCAGGACAGATTGAGCTGGCCCCGTTTGGCATAGAAATGCCGTCGTCCCCGCTCATACCAGGCCAAAGCGTCGTCGTTGGGAATTTCGACTTCGATTTTCTCGCCCCTTGACGTGTAGGCCATGTAAGCCGAGACGTCCGCGATTGGTCCCTTAGAGTACTTGTACGGTTTTTCACCGTTGGCCTCACGACACTCGTTGATGGCCAGTTCCAGAGTCACGACCTCCTTACGCTCCAGGTCGTAGTGGGGGTAGTTCTGTCGTACGCCGATACCCTCGTTCGGAAAACAGTCTGCCAAGCTCTTGCCATTGGTGAACGGTGTCTCGAATAGGGCCTTACCGTTGTCGATGTTCAACTCGTAGGGCGCAAACTCCTCGATCGCCACCCACTCCTCGCGGGAAGTGGGGTCGATGGAGTAGATGCCATTGACGTAGTCGTCCATGCTCGTGTTCGGGAAGCGCTGTTCGAAGTAAGCCCGAAACGTGTCGAGATCCTCCTGCGGTGTTGCTACAACACCCAGCGGCACAGCCAGAGCGAGCGCGATGGTTGCGCTCATGAATTTGTTCATTACTCTTCACCGTTCTTATTGTGCTGCAGCACGGTTTTCAGCCGATGGTGGCTTCTTCGGAGTCGGATTTGCCCTCGTTATCGGCCCAGCTTATTTTCAGAGCGTCACCTTTTGCGCCGCCTGTGAACTTGAACGACAGATATGGGTTCTTGGACACACTTGGCCCCCAAAGGGCCGTCATCACCACATTGCCGTTGTGTTCACAGACCACTTCCTGAATGTAGTGAGCGGGAATCGGATTGCCCGATTTGTCCTTGCGCTGGCCTGTTTCCATGGGGTGTTTCATCAGCGCCTTTACCGTGACCACGTCGCCGTCCGCCTTGGCGCGTACTTTGATGCTCGACATCGTTTTGCCTCCTGACGTTCTGTATCAAATTCAACCGGCTCGGATCAGCCGCCGCAACCGCCGATGGTCACCTTGACTTCCTTGGACGCGCTGTAGAGCTTTCCATCCGCCTTGACCAGGGCGACGACTTTTGAGCTTTTGCCCATTTTCAGACGCGTTGAGACATATCCCTCAGCGTTCGATGCCAGGTTGAAACTGGCGGACAAGGGGGCCGGATTGTTCTCAGTGATGATAGAAATGCTCTCCACCGAGCTCAGGCCGGTTTCGACGGTGACCGGCACTACGGCGCCATTTTCCGCGATGTCGGGCGCCTTTACCTTGATATCGCCACTTTCGGCCGCTTCGGTGGACCCGAACATCTCGGTCATTGCGGCGGCGGTGGTGTCCGCGTCAAAGGCCGTCTTCGGCCAAGCGGCTGCGAGCACGCGCACGGGCTTGAGCAGCCCGGCCCCAACTGCCACACCGATCAGACCTGCGGATGTGGCTCCTTTCAAAAACAAGCGTCTTTTGCTCTTCACGGCTGCGTATCCTCCGTTGAGGTTCGATTCATCATTTTGGCTCACAGGGTTTGAACGAACACAACGATTTTGTCGATTTCATCCTCGGACAGAATCCCGTGCAGGCCGAATGGGGGCATCATGGTGTCTGGATTGGCGGCGGTCGGATCCCATATCTGCGCGCGTAATCTCTCCGGATCCGGAAAGCGTGCGCTCATGGCAACCAGTGGCGGCCCGATGTTGCCCGGCAGGTCGCCACCCTCGATGGCGTGGCATGCCAGGCAGTTCCCCTTTTTCCGATCGAATGCGATGTCTTTGCCCTGGGCGACCAGTTCCGGGTCGGCATCGGCGTTGGCGAGATCGGGTATGGCGTAGCCGATCAAGGTAGCCGCAAGCGCGACTGCACCGGCTGTGCCGAACAGATTCCGCATATTTCTTTCCTCGCTTTGGTTTTCATGGCCGCGCAACTAATGGCTGCGAAGATACCCAACGGCCCGATGCGCTCCAGAATACCCGACTGCTTATAGCTGGCAAGGTCCTCAGGCGCACTTTCCCAGAGTAATGCATCCGTTCGGGCGTGCATCCTAATTCTGCTTTCAAGCCCATAAATATTATTAATCTGAGGTTCATGCCTCGTCTTCCGCCGCCCGATTGCGCAGGGTTTCCAGCTGCGCCTGCAGCCTGGAACGTTGATAAGGCGTGGCGTCGGCAGCGCTCAGAGCCAGTTCGGTCTGCTCGATGGCCTGGCGCACGTCGCCGCGCAGGGCGTAGTACTCCGCCATGCTGGCATGGCTCTCGGAAATCAAACCGGCCCCGCGCGCCGCGCGCGCGAACATAGCATAGGCGCCGGTTCTCAATATATTGGGTTGCAACTGCTCTCGAAGCAGATTCATGGCGCTCTTGTAGCGTCCGACCTCGATCAAAGCGGTGGCCTGACTCAGGGCGAGTGTGTAATCCCCTGGGTACAGCTTGGCCGCTTCCTGATAGCGTTCGAGTGCCAGGTCTGCCTGTCCGGACTGCAGATCGATTTCCGCGCTCAGAAGCAGGAACGGGAGGTACTCGGGGTGGGTTTGCAGCAGCCGGTCGGTCTCGGCCCTTGCGCCCGCCATGTTTCCGGCACGCAGTTGGCTGAGTGCCATTCCGTAGCGCTGCCCGGCTGAGTCCCGGTTGCTGCCGCTGTTGATTGCGCCCTCGAATCGTGTGGCCAGAGTGCTATGGGACTGGGTCGACAGAACCAGCGCCCGGGCTTGCGCCACATGGTAGTCGAGCGGGTCGGCGCGACGCTTGCCGCTGGCCCCGAGTTGAGCGATGCGGTCGCGGGTTTCCGAAATTCGACGGGTTTCCACCGGGTGCGTTCTCAGAAACTCGGGCACGTTGGTGCCGTAAGAGCGTGAAGCCTCGTAGAGTCGTTGGAAGAAATCGGGCAAGCCTTCGGGGTCATAGCCGGACTTGACCAGAAGATCGACGCCGACTCGATCCGCCTCGGACTCGTGACGTCGAGTGAAATTGATCTGGTGCTGCAGGTCGGCGGCCATCATGCCGCTTACAGCAGCGGCACCCGCGTCAGCGCCCCCTTGGCTCGCCAACAGTATGCCGGCCAGCATCGCTGCGGCCTTTGGCACTTTCAACCGTGTCTGGTCCTCAATGCCGCGGGCAATGTGCCGCTGAGTGACATGCGCGAGTTCGTGAGCCAGTACGCCGGCCAGTTCACTCTCGGTTCGGGTCGCGGTGAGCAATCCGGTATTGACCCCAATGTACCCACCCGGAAGCGCGAAGGCGTTGATCGACCGGTCGTTGACCAGGAAAAACACGTACCCGCCGGTGTCGCTGAACGCGTTGGTGGCCACCTGATGCCCCACCGACTCGATATACTGCTGGAGAATGGGATCCTCTATCACGATGCCGGAGTTGAGGAAGTTCTCGAATATGGCCCGGCCCAGGCGGTTCTCCTGACCAGCGCCCAGGATCTCACGGGACGAATCCCCCATTTCAGGCAGCGAAAACGTCTGACTCCCGGCGCCGAAGGGCACCGCAAACATCAACAGGGCCAGTAGTCGCGAAATCAATTTGGTATCCAATCAGTCGCTCATCATAGCTTTATGACCCCTCGCAGTGCCCCGGGTTCAATCGTCGGAACTGGCGGCGTCAGCTCCCGCCAAGCCGTAGGGACAATCTGTTTGCATCCACTACTTGCCGACGGAAGGGGAGGATGAGTAGGCCTCCACGAACTCACGCTCCGCCCAGAATTTTGGCTGTAGCAACGCGTCTGGCATGGCCAATTGCTTGGCCGGTGGGACCGGCGCCGACCGCACAATTTTCTGCACATCTTCATAGCGCAGCTTTTCCAACAGCCCACTATCCTGCGTGTTGCGCACAATCATAAACTCGTCGAACCGACGGTATACATAGACGTTCGCCGGCTGCAGCTTGCCCGATTTGCGCCGTACGGTGAGAGCATAGCGCGTGCTCTCTTCGAAATCCTCTTTAAGCATGGGACACCTCGGTTGTTTGAGCGAGTATGATTTGAATGCGCGATGGCGCCGACCTTGACAGTATAGAAGTATATCGCGATACACTAATGCGATAAACTTTCGGTGATAATTGCGGGGGTAGGGTACAGCCGCCAAACGCACCATGCCTATAACATATGGCTACATGCTGCAGTGCAACTTGAGCGCGATGCTACGTTAGCATATAAGGCATTTCTTAAATGCCTCATGGCTCTTTCTGGACAATCGAATAGGAGATGTGATCATGGCAAGCTTTGACGCCGAGCTCGACGCCTCTGGTCTGAACTGCCCCCTGCCGATTCTGAAAGCGAAGAAGGCGCTGGCCGGCATTGACTCCGGCCAGGTGCTGCACATCATTGCCACCGACCCGGGCGCCATCAAGGACTTTGAAGCCTTTGCCAAACAGACCGGCAACGATTTGCTGGAGTCCAAGGAAGAGGGCGGCAAGTTCTACTTTCTGCTCAAAAAATCCTGATCGATCAATCGGCAGGCAGCGTCTGCTGATCAGGGCAGAGCCACTGGAGTTGCATTATGTCGGATGAAAAGAAGCTCGCTATTATCGCGACCAAGGGCAGTCTGGATTGGGCTTACCCCCCGTTCATACTCGCGTCCACGGCCGCCGCCTTGGGCTATGAGAC
>Ga0316196_10000617_pt1 | contig 14232 bp, 15 predicted proteins | sample Eddsed2cm_MG_FD_204938 | JGI IMG/M metagenome (GOLD analysis project Ga0316196, IMG submission 204938) | Coastal sediment microbial communities from Maine, United States - Eddy sediment 2 cm | ecosystem: Environmental > Aquatic > Marine > Coastal > Sediment | place: USA: Maine | collected... | reverse complement strand
CGATCCCCAGGCTTCCAGTCTGGACTGGTTGAAGGCTCGTCCGAGCGGACGTAGTTCGATCAGCGGCATAAACGGTGCAATCGGCCAATACCGCGTGCCTCGAAATGCAGATTATGTCATCTACGATACGCCCGCAGCGGTCCATGGCGCTGAACTCAATGCCCTGTTGCGGCGCGCCCAAAGCATTATTATTCCGGTCCTGCCCTCGCCGATTGACATGCGCGCGGCCACGCCGTTTGTGCAAAAAGTGCTCGATAACAACCGCGTTGCGCGTAAAGAGGCGCGGGTCGCATTGATTGCCAATCGCTGCCGCGAGCATTACAACATATATCACCAGCTCGACAGTTACCTGCGTAAAATACGCAAAGCGCCTTTCATCAGCGTTCTGAGGGAAACGCAGAACTATGTCCGCGCGGCGGAGCGCGGGCTGGGTGTGTTCGAATTGCCACCTTATGCGGTGCGCAAGGACCTCGATCAGTGGGATCCGATCATCCGCTGGCTCAAAAGCAAACGCAGTCAACCGGCTGCCTAAAACATCGAAAAGACATCGCGACGACTATCACGGAACCCGTTTACAAGATCACCGTCTTGCCTGATGGCGAGCAATTCGATTGTGCCGCGGGCCAACCGATCCTCACGGGTGCCCATGCCGCCGACGTTCTGATCTCATACAGTTGCCGCAGTGGCCAGTGTGGTTCCTGTCTGGGCAGGCTGTTGGCGGGTGAAGTTACCTATCCACGAGGCCAGCCCGACGCGCTCAGCACAGAACAGCGCGATGCGGGCTACGCTCTGTTCTGCAGTGCCTATGCCGTCTCAAATCTTACTATTGAATTGATCCAGCCCGAGTTTCCGCGTTAATTTAGCAATAGCATCAGAATCCGCGCCAGTCGTTCGATCGATAGCGGTTATCGCCAGAGGAAAAACTCGCAGGTATAGCTTCTGTGCGGTTTGTGAAACACCAGAAGCACTTGATGCAGACCGCTTTTAGATCTGTAAAGCGAAGTCAACCGCCTGCGCGGCGTGGATCTCGGTGGTATCGTAAAGCGGCATATCCGTGTGGCTCGAATCGAGCAACAGGCTGATTTCGGTGCAACCCAGAATAACGCCATCGATGTGCTGCTCGCGCAACCGGTCAATGATGGCAAGATAAACCTCACGCGAATCATCGTCGATTTTGCCGAGGCATAATTCCTGGTAAATAATGTCATGTACCATTTGCCGGTCGTGTAATTCGGGTACCACGACTTCGATACCATGGTGCTCGATGCGCTCACGATAAAACTCCAGTTCCATCGTGAAGGCCGTGCCGAGCAGACCTACTCGGCGCACCGCCTTGTTGATCAATACCTGCGCGGTCGCATCGGCAATGTGCAGTAGGGGAATGTCAACAGCTGCCGACACCGCCGGTGCAACCTGATGCATGGTGTTGGTGCCAATCAGGAAAAAATCGGCGCCCCCGGCTTGCAGGCGTCGCGCGGCATCGATTAGAATTTTGCTGGCACCCTCCCAGTCGCCGCGGTGCTGTAAGTCTTCAATAGGCGCGAAATCCACACTGTGCATCAACAGTTCCGCTGAATGTAACCCCCCCAGCCGTTGTCGAACACCCTGGTTAATCAGGCGGTAGTAAAGCAGGCTGCTCTCCCAGCTCATACCACCAATCAAGCCGATGGTTTTCATCGCTGCACTACTCCCGGTTCGCCTGGTGGTCGACTCGTTCGTTGTTGATAACACGCGTCAGCTTGCGCGCTCGCGCTGGCTTTGCTTACCGGCCAGTTTCAGCGTTTTACGCCTGCCGGCCTGTACCGCGGCATCGGTACCGAGGTGATGCTCACCCCTTTCACGGGCCAGTCGTACCTGTTTTTCACGCTCGCGAAAACGTTTCCTCTCGTCCTCGGAATGTGAATCGTGACAGGCGGGGCAACTCACGCCTGGCTGATAAAGTTCACTGTGCTTGTCTTCATCGGTAATCGGCAATCGACAGGCATGGCATTGATCATAACTGCCTTTCTCGAGTGCATGGTTAACGCTGACCCGATTGTCAAAAACAAAACACTCACCACGCCAGCGCGATTCTTCCTGCGGAACTTCCTCGAGATACTGCAAAATACCGCCGCGTAAATGGTAAACCTCGTCAAAACCCTGCTGCCGTAAGTAAGCCGTGGATTTTTCACAGCGAATACCGCCGGTACAGAACATAGCCACCTTGCGGTGTTTTCCAGGGTCGAGATTCTGTTTCGCGTAGTCTGGAAACTCGCGAAAGGAAGCGGTTTGTGGATGGATCGCACCGGCAAAACTACCGATCGCTGACTCATAGGCGTTACGCGTATCGATTAGCGTGACTTCGGGGTCGTCAATCAATTCGTTCCAGTCGCAAGCATCGACATAGGTACCGCCTTGTGCCGGGTCGATATCCTCGACACCCATCGTAACGATCTCGCGTTTGAGCTTAACGCGCGAACGGTAGAAAGGCATTTCCTCATCAAAGGACAGTTTGTAATCGAGATCACGCAGTCGATCATCCTGACGCAGATAATCCAGCAGGGATTCGATCGCCGCGCCGTTTCCGGCTATCGTGCCGTTAATGCCTTCCGCCGCGAGCAACAGGGTGCCGCGCACCTGTTTATCGAGCATGAAATCCAGCAACGGCTGGCGCAGGGATTCGTAATTGTCGAGCCGCACAAAACGATAGAGCGCAGCGATAACGATGGGCGATGACATCAAGCCTCCTGGAGCGTAAATCCAGAGCCGGTTCAAGGGACGCGTATTCTAGCCCAGAAAAATCAGAGCGTCATCCCCGCCTTTTTGTATACAAAACGCGTGTCCTCGGAGGAGCCACAGATCTGCTTCCCGGGCCCACAATCAGTCGTCAGATTTGCCGACAATTTCGATGTGATGGTCGATGAAATCTATCTGATCACCGGCGCGTATTTTCTTGCGCTTGCGGGTTTCGATTTCACCATTGACGCTAACCAGTCCATCGGCTATCGCCTGCTTGGCGCTGCCGCCCGACTCGCTCAGACCTTCGAATTTGAGGATCTTGTAGAGTTCGACAAATTCCGACTCCAGCTCCGCAATAATACTATCAGGGTCATTCATGATTGCTCATCGAAGTCGATATGAACGTCATCGGGATAAGGATAGCCCCGACCGGTTTCGATACAGGATTTAATACTCATCATGAACATCCCCCACTTGGTGCTGCAATGCGCCAGAAAATCATCCGACTGCTGCCAGTTGTAATGTCTGAAATTAACAAAAGTCTGTGTTTCGGTTTCCTCGAGCTGAAACGAAACCTCGCTGCCCTTCCATGCCGGCGGCATTTCGCCGCTGTGGCGCCATACCACCTTGCTATAAGGCTCCAGTTCGAGCACTTCGAAGTCGGGTCCGTCTCCACCGAAGCGAAAAGCGATGATGGAACCGGGTTCGCCGGCACCGTGGGTGTCGGTGGTCCACCATCTTGATAAGCCGCCATCGGTGGTCAGCAACGCATAAATTTCCTGCGCACTGCCACTGATCCCGACGCGATGCCTGATTTCAGCCATTGCGCTATTTTAAACGTTTTAATGACATTGGGAATAGACTTGGCGAGAATAAGCCCTTCAGGCGATTTAAGGACGCAGCATGATTCAGTGGTACCCGGGTCACATGTACAAGGCCAGCAAAGCCTTCAAGGAGATTCTGCCGCAGGTCGATATCGTCATCGAGATGCTCGACGCACGTTTACCGGGCTCCAGCGAAAACCCGATGCTGGCACAACTGCGTCGCGATAAACCCTGCATCAAACTGCTCAACAAGAGTGATTTGTCGGACCGCGCAGGGCTGGCTGAATGGGTCGTTAATCTGGAGCAGCAAAACCAGGTCAAGACACTGGTTTGCAGCAGTGGTGACAATGTCCACAGTGAATTACCCGGTCTGTGCAGAACCCTGATGCCGAAACGAGAAAACCGCTCAGACATGATTTACGCGATGATTGCCGGGATTCCGAACGTTGGTAAATCGACCCTGATTAACCGTCTCGCCGGGCGCAGCATCGCCAAAACCGGTAATGAAGCGGCCATGACCCGTTTACAACAGCGTATCGAAATCTCGCCCGAGCTGACTTTAATTGACACTCCCGGAATGCTCTGGCCGAATATCGAAAACGAAAATAGCGGCTACCGTCTCGCAGCGAGCGGTGCGATTCGTGATACCGCATTGGCGATGCAGGATGTTGCCAGTTTCATTGCAGAGTTTTTTATGGCCAGTTATCCGCAACGATTGATTGAACGTTATGATATCGAGGAAATGCCTCGTTCCGAGATCGAGTTGCTGGAACTGGTCGCGCGTAAACGAGGTTGTCTGGTATCGGGTGGCCACGTCGACCTGGAGAAAGTGTCACGTTTGTTGATCAGTGAATTTCGTGCCGGTGATCTGGGCGCAGTATGCATGGAAACCCCGGCTGGTTTCGCTGCCGAGTGGGAACAGGTTGCGCTCCTGCGGGAGCGTAAGGCCGCAGCAAAAGAGGCGCGAAAAGCTCGGCGTCATAAAAAATAACAGCAAACAAGAACGTCACCATACAATCGGAGGAAACCAGCATGATAATTCGCCGCGCACTTGCACAGGATGCGAATGAACTCGCCGAATTCAACAGCAGTATCGCGCGCGAAACCGAGGGAATCGAACTGATTCCCGAAGTGATAACCGCAGGCGTCAAGGCGATGATAGAAAATCCGCAAATGGGTTTTTACCTGGTGGTTGAGCTCGACAACGGCATTCAGGCCTCGCTGATGGTGACGACCGAATGGAGTGACTGGCGCAATGGCATGTTCTGGTGGATTCAGAGTGTATACGTGCGGCCCGCCTATCGCCGCCAGGGGCTTTACCGGGAACTCTATGCGCGCGTTAAGGAAATGGCGGAGCAGGAACCGGCGGTTTGCGGATATCGACTCTATGTTGAACGCGATAATGTCAATGCACAGAAGACCTATGAGTCACTTGGCATGTCGGAAACCGACTACAAGCTGTTTGAAGAACTCAAAACGAGTCTCGAATACCGCCGCTAAGAAGCTGTCACCGCAAGGTAACATTTCCTCTACCGTGGCACCAACCAGGGCGCTATAAGCGATTCCTGCTTGCACCCCCCCGATTCAGGTAATATAGTCGGCGCTCCTCAACGGGGTGCTCTTTTGAGCTGAGAGAAGTCGAGCCGGCTTCAACCCGATGAACCTGATCCAGTTAATACTGGCGTAGGGATGTGAGCGAATTCCACTATTCCCCCATCTCTCCTTTTTTGCAGTTGTTTATTGGGCTGTTCTCATCCAGCTAAATGGAGATCGATATGTATTCTGTTTTATTCCGTGTCACAGCCGGCCTGGCGTCACTTCTTTTATGCTTCAGCCTGCAGGCGGCAGCCCCGAAACTGGTGGTCTATACCTACGATTCATTTACCAGTGACTGGGGTCCGGGCCCAAAGGTGAAGGCCGCTTTTGAGGCGACCTGTGATTGCACCCTCGAGCTGGTTGGCTTGTCTGACGGGGTCGCGATGTTGAATCGGCTTAAGCTCGAGGGAGGCAACAGCCGTGCAGACATATTGCTGGGCATTGATACCAACCTGACCGCCGAGGCGCGCAGCAGCGGGCTGTTCGATGCTCATGGGCTCAGCCTGCAATCGAGCGCTTTGCCAAACCCCTGGCAGGACGACCTGTTTCTGCCTTACGATTTTGGCTACTTCGCTTTCGTATACAACAAAGAGAAGCTTGCCAGTCCGCCAACCAGCCTGCGCCAGCTGGTAGACGATAGCGACGGCCCTACGCTACTGATCCAGGATCCGCGGACCTCGACCCCCGGCCTTGGCTTGATGTTATGGATGAAGAAAATTTACGGTGATAAAGCAGACCAGGCCTGGGCAAAACTATCACCACGCATCGTCACCGTCAGTAAGGGCTGGAGCGAAGCCTATGGCCTGTTCCTCAAGGGCGAGGCCGATATGGTGCTGAGCTACACTACGTCCCCGGCCTACCATATTATTGCCGAGCAGGATTTACGCTTTGCGGCGGCGCGTTTCGAGGAAGGTCACTACCAGCAGATCGAGGTCGCCGGCATGGTGCGCAGCAGTCAGCAAAAAGAACTGGCGCGCCAGTTTCTTGCCTTCATGATCAGCGAGGATTTCCAGAAGATTATCCCGACCACCAACTGGATGTATCCGGTTGTTGGGGGCGACAAGATTATGCCGCCCGAGTTCGAACAGCTCATCGATCCTGCCCCGGCGCTGTTGCTCGACGAAACCAGCGTTGCTGAACAGCGCAAGCGCTGGGTTGAAGAATGGCTTGAGGTCATGTCCCGTTAACCGGTGATCGTATCGCGCGCCATCCCCGCCGGTCTGGTGCTCGCCTTGCTGGCCCTGCTGGTGCTGGCACCGATGGCGGGGTTGCTGCACCTGAGCGCGTTACCCGGCTATGAGCCGGCTGATCTGCGTTTCTGGGAAAGCGCCTATTTACGCCGTGTTCTCTACTTCAGTATCTGGCAGGCCGTGCTGTCGACCTTGTTCAGTGTACTGCCGGCGATCCTGGTAGCGCGGGCGTTTGCCATGCAGCCCGACCTGCCGCTGCGACGCCTGTTGCTGGGGCTGTTTGCATTGCCACTGGTGGTACCGGGAGTGGTGGTGGTGATGGCAGTGGTGTCCGTGTATGGCAGTGATGGCTGGTTACCGCTCGGTCGCTCGCTTTATGGTATCAACGGCATTCTTCTGGCACATGTGTTCTTTAATCTGCCACTGGCGGTACGCCTGTTGTTACCGCTATGGCAGGTGATTCCGCAGCATCACTGGCAGCTCGGTGACCAACTGAGAATGAATGCCTGGCAACGATTTCGCTTTATCGAATGGCCGTTGCTGCGCGAGACCCTGCCCGGCGTGTTGTTGCTGGTGTTCATGCTGTGCCTGACCAGTTTTGCCGTGGTACTGACGCTCGGCGGCGGGCCACGCAGTACCACGGTGGAGGTCGCTATTTATCAATCTTTGCGCTTTGATTTTGACCCCGCCAGAGCCGTGATGCTGGCACTGTTGCAACTGGGATTGTGTATGCTGGTGGCGATGTTGACCCTTAAACTACAGCGAATGCCCGAGGTCGAGGTTGCGATTTCGACACCCTACCGCCGCCGCAGCGCGACCTTACCCGTTGTGGTCAACCTGGCACTCATTCTGGCGGCTACCCTGTATGTCGGCTTGCCCTTGCTATCGCTGCTGATCGACGCCCTGCAGGGCCCTGTTTTGAAGGTAATTACGAATGCGCAACTCTGGCAGGCCTTTGTCAACACCCTGTTCATCGGTTTATCAGCAGCCTTGCTGTCGGCAGTAGCGGGATGGTTCTTACTGCAGTACAGCGCCAGCCTGGCACGTCAGGGACGCGTCACAGGTGCAAGGTTAATCGATTTGGCCGGATCGATTGTTTACGTGATTCCACCGCTGGTTATCGCCACCGGCATGTTTGTGCTGCTGTCACCGCATGTCGATGTATTCGACTGGGTGTACCCCATCGTTATTGCGATAAATGCGTTAATGGGCCTGCCTTTTGTGGTGCGTTGCCTGGGTCCGTCGATACGCCAGAGTCATGCGCGTTATCATCGGCTTTGCCTCAGTCTCGATCTGCAGGGGTGGAACCGATTTCGTTTCATCGAGTGGCCGTTGCTACGCCGCCCGCTGGGCCTGGCCATTGCTCTGGTAGCAGTGCTGGCGATGGGCGACCTCGGTGTTATTGCCCTGTTTGGATCAACCCAAACTGCGACGCTGCCGCTGATGATTTATCAACAACTCGGTGCTTACCTGATCTCGCAGGCAACCGTCACAGCGCTGTTGCTGCTGGTGCTTTGTCTTGCTGTGTTCGCCCTGCTGGAACGAGGAATAGGAGGCAAGTCTGATGTTGCTAATTGAAAACCTGCAGTTTGGCTATTCGACCGAACCGGCATCAAACATGCACTTCGATTTGAGTGTTAAGGATGGTGAGGTGTTGAGCCTCATCGGACCCAGTGGTTCAGGCAAATCTACCCTGCTCAGTCTGATCGCTGGCTTTCTATCGGCGCACCACGGTCGCATTGTCCTCGATAATAATGAACTGCAAGACCTGCCGGTCGCCGAGCGCCCCGTCTCCATCGTGTTCCAGCAGCACAACCTGTTTCCGCATCTGGATCTGTACACCAATGTTGCGCTGGGGGTCGATCCATCTCTGCGCCTGCTGCCGGCGCAGATCGACGCGGTGCGCGATGCGCTGGCAAGACTGGGCCTGGAAAATATTCAGCGGCGTAAACCAGGCGAATTATCCGGTGGCCAGCGCCAGCGAGTGGCACTGGCCAGGGCGCTGGTGCGGCGACGGAAAATCCTGTTACTGGACGAGGCCTTTGCCGCGCTTGGCCCGGCCATGCGCGCAGAGTTGCTTGAACTGGTAAAGGCGCTTGTCGCTGAGCATGAAATGACTGCGCTATTGATTAGCCATCAGCCGAGTGATGCGCTTATTGCGTCTGCGCGTACCGCATTTATTTGCGACGGCCGAGTCTCGATGCTGGCGCCAACGGCCGAGCTGCTCGCGGCTGAAACACCGCCGCAACTGCGTGATTACCTGGGTCACAGTGAGTGACAAGGAAGTTATCAAAATTCACTCCATAGATTTGCAAGCATCCGCTAGTTTGCAGCTCGAGCTGCAATCGATCTTCGCCGACATCCCCGTATTTTACGGACTCGGGCCGAAGGATTTCACGATTACCCGGCTGCCGGGCTATACCAATCGAAACTATCGTCTGCACAACCGCGAACATGACTGGGTATTGCGCCTGCCGCGACCATCGACAGACCTGTTTATCGACCGCGCCGCGGAAGCGCATAATCAAACCGTCGCGCACAGTCTCGGCCTCGCCCCAAAGGTGCTGTGGCGCAATGACGCGGGTATAACGCTGACGCCGACATTGAGTGACAGCCGCAATTTGCGGTGTGCAGATTTCGCCAGCGATCAACAGTTGGCATTGATTGTAAAACCGTTGCAGCAGCTGCATCGCAGCGGTCAACAATTTTTTGGCCAGGCAGATCTCGGCTGCACGCTCAAGCGCCATTATGATTTACTCGATGTAAATCAGCAGCGCGACTATGCGCTGCGAATGGCACAGGCTGAACGAACCTTGTCCCTGCTGGAAGTAGACGATCAGGGTTGGGTTCCCTCACACCGGGACCCTGTGCTCGGCAACCTGTTATTGACCGCTGAGCGCCTGTGGCTTATCGACTGGGAATACTCGGCCATGGCATCGCCATACTGGGACCTCGCCATCCTGTGTAACGAAGCGGGTCTCGACCTGCAGCAGAGTCGGCGTTTGCTGCAGGCGTATTGTGTTGGTGGCCCGGCAATGCAAGAATCGATGCTGTTCGATTACCGGGGTTTGCTCAAATTGCTCAACGATTGCTGGATGTCCGCCCTCGCGCATTCATGAGAACCGGGCTATTAACGCACTCGGCGAGTCTCTATCTTTCTTCGGTACTGATCTGGGGTTCCACCTGGTTTGCGATCAAGTTTCAGCTCGGGGTCGTTGCGGCGGAGGTATCGCTGGTCTATCGATTCGGTATCGCGGCAATACTTTTATTGTTGTTTTGCCGGTTAACCGGGCGCGACCTGAAATACTCACCCAGCCAGCACGGCTTCATCGCGCTGCAGGGGCTGTTCCTGTTCTCCAGCAACTACCTGGTGTTTTACTGGGCAACGAGTCTGTTGACTTCGGGCATTGTCGCGCTGATGTTCTCCACGGTGATCCTGATGAACATCGTCAACGCGGCGCTGTTCATGGGCAGCCGGGTGCGGCCACGCGTGGTGCTTGGCGCGGGCTTCGGTATTGCCGGTATCGCTGCTATCTTCTGGGCAGAAGTCAGTGGCGTGGGTGACAACGCCGATACCTGGCGTGGCCTGTGGATGTGCCTGCTGGCGACCTGGTTCGCCTCGATCGGTAATATCATTTCTGCGCGCAACCAGAAAAACAAGATTCCGGTAATACAAACCAATGCCTGGGGAATGGCATATGGCAGCTTGATCATGGCTTTATTTGCACTCTTTAGCGGCGTGTCTTTCAACTATGACCCTACAATCAGTTACAGCCTGTCCCTGCTGTACCTGGCGATCTTTGGTTCGATACTTGCATTCGGCTCTTATCTAACATTGATTGGCCGAATTGGTGCTGACAAGGCAGCTTATGCCGCGGTACTGTTTCCGGTTATCGCGCTCGGTCTGTCGACCCTGTTTGAAGATTATCAATGGAGCTTGCGCGCGCTGTTTGGCTTTATGCTGGTGCTGCTGGGTAATTACATCGTGTTGACCCGCGCCCGCAGCGAGGTCTGATGCAGCAGGAAGAATAAACCAGTCATTTCCAGGCGCCACGCATCAGCGCCCGCCGGAAACGTCGATAAAGCTGCCGGTCGTATAGGAAGACGCATCCGACAACAGCCATAAAATCGCCTCGGCGACCTCGCCCGGCAAACCGCCTCGCTGCATCGGCACACCGCTCTTCAGGCGCTCGACACGGCCTGCCTCACCGCTATCGGCATGGATATCGGTGTAGATCAAGCCGGGTTTAACCGCGTTGATGCGAATGCCCTGGTCCCCGACTTCTTTGGCGAGACCAATGGTCATGGCGTCGATAGCGCCTTTGGAAGCGGCATAATCTACGTACTCATGTGCTGCTCCGAGGTCGGCGGCGCGCGATGACAGATTGACGATCGACCCACCATGGCCGCCGCTTTGCGTCGACATACGTTTGATGGCCTCCCGTGCGCACAGGAAACTGCCGATCACGTTGATGTCGAGAATGCGTCGCCAGCGCTCCCGCGACATGTCGACAACATTGCTCTGGTGTTCGAGGATACCGGCATTGTTGACCAGCCCGTTGAGGTGGCCGAACTCCCGATCGATGGCCTCGTACATGGCCATGACCTCAGCTTCGACACTGATATCGGCCTGCCAGGTGATGGCATGATGTCCGTCACCGCTAAGTGACGTGCACAAGTCTTCGGCCGCCTGGCGGTTGTTCCGATAATTAAGACACAGTGAATAGCCGCGTTCCGCGGCGAGGCGGGCAGTTTCGGCACCGATGCCACGGCTGGCTCCGGTGATCAGTATTACTTTAGACATGGCGTTCGCGTCTCCGTCGGCAAAAACCAGGGTACTTACGTTTACTGGTAGATCAGTTCCAGGGTTTCGTTGCCTGACTTGCCTCGGTGTAGCGCATTCAGCCCCAGTACGCCCTTGGTATCCTGCTGAATCTCGATAAACACCTGGTCTGCGGGAAGGGTTAAAGCGTTTACCAGCGCGCGTGCCTCGGCATGTTGGTTGTAGACAAGAATTGTATCGGGTTTGTCGTCGATGGCTGCCTGCAACTGGTCTGCGTCAAGGCAGGGCTTGCAATCGTCGGTGCCTGGCGCCAGCAGTGCGACCAGCGGCTGACCATCGACATTTACCGCACGGGTGATGATGCGGTAACTGCAACTGCGTTTAATTGTCATCATCGAATTATTTCAACTTGTCGCGCAGTAGTGCATTGACCTGGCCGGGGTTGGCCTTGCCGCGTGATTCCTTCATCACCTGGCCGACGAAAAAGCCCAGTACCTTTTCCTTGCCGGCACGAAACTGTTCAACCTGTTCCGGGTTTGCCGCGATCACCTCGTCAATCAGGGTCTCGATCGTACCGCTATCGGTGATCTGTCGCAGACCGCGGGCTTCGATGATTTCGTCGGCGCTGCCCTCGCCCTGCCACATCGCATCGAAAACCTGCTTGGCGATTTTGCCGGAAATGGTCTCGTCGGTGATCCGCGCCACCAATTGCACCAGCGCCGCTGCGCTAATCGGTGACTCGTTGATATCGAGCCCCGCCTTGTTGAGCGCGCCGGTCAGATCACCGAGAATCCAGTTGGCCAGCACGGCCGCCTGCGGCGCGTCAGCTTCAGCAAAAGCGCTTTCAAAATAAACAGCTGTATCGCGGTTTGCGGTCAATAACTCGGCATTGTAGTCCGACAGGCCCCAATCGCTGATATAACGTTGTTTTTTCTGCTCCGGTAGTTCTGGCAGCGCCGCTCGAATTTCGGCGATATCGCTGGCGCTGATGTTCACCGGTAACAGGTCAGGATCTGGAAAATAGCGATAATCGTTGGCTTCTTCTTTGCTACGCATCGAACGTGTCTCGTCACGTTCGGAATCGTACAGGCGTGTTTCCTGCACCACCCTGCCGCCGTCTTCGATCACTTCGATCTGGCGTTCGACTTCGTGATTGATGGCACGCTCCAGGAAACGGAAGGAGTTGATGTTCTTTAACTCGGCGCGGGTGCCGAGCTGGTCGTCACCCCGGCGCCTTATCGATACGTTGGCATCGCAGCGAAACGAACCTTCCTGCATGTTGCCATCGCAGATTTCCAGATAACGCACCAGGCTGTGAATCTTGCGCGCGTAGGCAACGGCCTCCCTGGCCGAACGCATATCCGGCTCGGAGACGATCTCAAGCAGCGGCGTGCCGGCGCGGTTCAGGTCGATACCGCTTTTTCCGGGAAACTGGTCGTGAATGGATTTTCCGGCGTCTTCCTCGAGATGCGCGCGGGTAATACCGATCAGTTTGTGCTCACCCTCGGCGGGACTGATGCTGATCTGGCCCTTGCCGACGATGGGGTGTTCAAACTGCGAAATCTGGTAACCCTTGGGCAGGTCGGGATAAAAGTAATTCTTGCGCGCAAATATCGATTGGTGATCGATGCTGGCATCGATCGCCACGCCAAAGCGAATCGCCATGCGCACCGCTTCGCGGTTGAGTACCGGCAGCACGCCGGGCAGGCCGAGGTCGACCGCACAGGCCTGGGTATTGGGCGCGGCACCGTATGCGGTGGAGGCACCCGAGAATATCTTGCTACTGGTTGCCAGTTGAGCATGAATTTCAAGCCCGATGACGGTTTCCCATTGGCCCATTTCTTTGGCGCCCATCTCCGCGGCAGTCATGAGTAAGCCTGCGGGGTTTGCAGATGCCAGTCGCTCATCTGCTGGTAGCGGTGCGCCACCTGTAGCAATCGTGCCTCGTCGAAATAGTTACCGATCAACTGCATGCCGACTGGCAGGCCGTCAACGAAACCGGCCGGTAACGAGATGCCGGGCAGTCCGGCGAGGTTCAGTGATATGGTGTAAATGTCCTGCAGGTACATGCTTACCGGATCGTCTGTCTTGGAACCGATCTTGAAAGCGACTTCGGGCGTGGTCGGACCCAGGATCAGGTCAACGCTGTCGAAGGCGGTTTGAAAATCATTCTTGATCATGCGTCGCAACTGCTGCGCCTTGAGGTAATAGGCGTCGTAGTACCCGGCCGACAATGCGTAGGTACCAATCAGAATGCGGCGCTTTACCTCTGCGCCGAAGCCTTCGCCACGCGAGCGTTTGTAGAGATCCTCGAGATCGACAGGGTCCTCACAACGATGCCCGAATCTTACCCCGTCGAAGCGCGACAGGTTGGAGGAACACTCCGCCATGGCGACAACGTAATAAGTCGGAATGGATAATGCGGTATTGGGCAGGGAGATTTCGCTGATTTCGGCGCCCTGCTTGCGCAGCTCGTCGATGGCGGTTTCGATAACACTGGCGAGCCGGCTATCCAGGCCCTCGGCGAAGTACTCTTTCGGCAGGCCGATTTTCAAACCCTCTATGCCCTGCTCCAGTTGCGCGCTGTAGTCATCGACGGCGGTGTCAGAGGAAGTCGAATCGCGACGGTCAAATCCGGACATGGCCTGCAGCAAGAGCGCACAGTCAGCGGCGCTGCGCGCAAAGGGTCCGCCCTGGTCGAGGCTGGAACCAAACGCGATCATGCCATAGCGCGAGACTCGTCCGTAGGTAGGCTTGATACCGGTAACACCGCACAAGGCCGCGGGTTGACGGATCGAACCGCCGGTATCGGTGCCGGTTGCGGCCGGCGCCAGGCCGGCTGCGACAGCCGCCGCGGAACCACCCGATGAACCACCCGGCACATGTGCGGTATTCCATGGATTGGCAACGCTGCCATACCAGGAGTTTTCGTTGGAGGAGCCCATGGCAAACTCATCCATATTGGTTTTGCCGAGCATTACCGCGCCGGCGTCACGAATGCGCTCCACCACGGTCGCATCGTAGGGCGCGATGAAATTGTCGAGCATGCGCGAGCCACAGCTGGTTTTAACACCATCGGTGCAGAACAGGTCCTTGTGCGCGAGTGGCACCCCGGCGAGCA
>Ga0316196_10000616_pt1 | contig 14239 bp, 12 predicted proteins | sample Eddsed2cm_MG_FD_204938 | JGI IMG/M metagenome (GOLD analysis project Ga0316196, IMG submission 204938) | Coastal sediment microbial communities from Maine, United States - Eddy sediment 2 cm | ecosystem: Environmental > Aquatic > Marine > Coastal > Sediment | place: USA: Maine | collected... | reverse complement strand
ATTCGCGCTTTTTTAACGGGCAGCTACATGTCAGACCTCGGTAAGGCCATCTCTTCGCGACGCACCTTCGCGATCATTTCCCACCCGGACGCGGGTAAGACCACCATTACGGAAAAGCTGTTGCTGTTGGGTAATGCCATCCAGGTCGCTGGCACCGTGAAAGGCAAGAAAGGCCCGCACGCCACCTCGGACTGGATGAGCATGGAACAGGAGCGGGGTATCTCCGTCACCTCCTCTGTGATGCAGTTCCCTTACGGCGGGCGTACCGTGAACCTGCTGGATACCCCGGGACACGAGGATTTCTCCGAGGATACCTACCGCACCCTGACCGCGGTGGATTCCGCGTTGATGGTGATAGACGGCGCCAAGGGGGTGGAGGACCGCACCATCAAGCTGATGAACGTGTGTCGCCTGCGCGATACCCCGATCTTCAGTTTCGTCAACAAAATGGACCGCGATATCCGCGATCCTATCGATCTGCTGGATGAGATAGAAGATGTGCTGCAGATTCAGGGCGCGCCGATCAACTGGCCCATCGGTATGGGCAAGGAATTCAAGGGCGTTTATAACCTGTATAACGACACCATTCACTGTTACACCCCGGGTCGCGGCGCGGTGCTGCCCGACGACAAGCGCATCGAGGGGCTCGATAGCCAGGCGGCGCGGGATCTGTTGGACGATGCGTACGAGGATTTTGTCGAAGAGGTCGAGTTGGTGCGCGGAGCCAGCCATGGGTTCGAACTGGAGGCCTTTCTGGCGGGTAAGTTAAGCCCGGTATTCTTCGGTACCGCCCTGGGTAATTTCGGGGTGCGGGAAATGCTGGATGATTTTGTACGGTGGGCCCCCGAACCACTGGACCGGGACACTATTGAGCGCAGCGTCGCCGCTGACGAGGAGGAGTTCAGCGGCTTCGTGTTCAAGATCCAGGCTAATATGGACCCGCGCCACCGGGATCGCATCGCCTTTATGCGGGTGTGTTCCGGGCGTTATACCAAGGGCATGAAGATGCGCCACGTGCGCCTGGGTAAGGATATCAAGATCGCCGACGCGGTGACTTTCAAGGCCGGTGAGCGGGAACTGGTAGAAGAGGCGGTATCCGGGGATATCATCGGTCTGCACAATCACGGCACTATCCAGATTGGCGATACCTTCACCGGGGGTGAAGAATTGCAGTTCACCGGGATCCCCCATTTCGCCCCGGAACTGTTCCGGCGTATCCGCCTTACCGACCCTATGAAATCAAAGCAGTTGCAGCGGGGTCTGCAGCAACTGTCCGAGGAGGGATCTACCCAGGTGTTTGCCCCCATTACCTCCTCCGACCTGATCGTCGGGGCGGTGGGGCAACTGCAGTTCGATGTGGTGGCCTATCGCCTCAAGGACGAGTACAAGGTAGAGGCGCTCTATGAGCCGGTGAATGTCTACACCGCCCGCTGGATCTTTTGTGCGGACGAACGCAAGCTGGAGGAGTTTCGCAAAAAAGCTGCAGACCAACTCTCGCTGGATGGCGGCGGCTACCTGACCTACCTGGCACCGACCCGGGTCAACCTGGCGCTGATGGAAGAGCGTTGGCCAGAACTGGAATTTCGGGCTACGCGGGAGCATTGAGCCCGGCCTGTTCGAGCGGCTGTACAGCCGAGGTTTATCAGCCCTGATGTGACGGGCGGATGCCGGCGTGATCTCCAGCATCCACTGTCTTGCAGCGGCGTCAGGCTAACAGCTTCTTGATGTCCTTCTCGATGTCCTTGGGCTTCACCGTCGGGGCATAGCGCTTGACCACTTTGCCATTGCTGTCGATGAGGAACTTGGTGAAGTTCCACTTGATGCGCTCGGTGCCCAGGGCGCCGGGGGCTTCTTTCTTCAGGTGCTGGAACAGCGGGTCAGTGCCGCTGCCATTGACCTCGATCTTGCCAAACATGGGAAAACTCACGCCGTAGTTCAGCTGGCAGAATTCCGTGATCTCATCATTCGTCCCCGGGTCCTGCTTGCCGAACTGGTTGCAGGGGAAACCCAGGACTTCCAGGCCCTGCTCCCGGTATTTCTCGTACAGTTCTTCCAGCCCGGCAAACTGGGGCGTAAAGCCGCATTTGGAGGCGGTGTTAACCACCAGCAGCACCTTGCCCTGGAAGTCGCTCAGGGAGCGGTCTTTGCCGCCGGTAGTCTGGCAGGAGAAGTCGTAAATACTGTTGCTCATAAGGGGGTACCTGTCGAGTCGTCGGTTTCAGCCAAGGGCCGGGCATTTGAGAAGAGAGATACGCAATAGCGTCCGGGCCGGATTAACGGCCCGGTTAGCGTCAGGCCGGGAGTGCCTGCAACTGGGCCTGTTGCACCAGCAGTCCAAGGCGTTTGCGCTGCATCTTCAGGGAGTATTCCAATTCCTTGAATTTGGTGCGCAGCGCGGCGTTTTCCCACTGCTGCTGCAAGCGCTGGCGCCGCTGCTCCAGGGCGTCGCCCAGTTGTCCTTTTCTCTCCTCCAGTGCTTCGCTGAGCTCGCTTTTCTTGCGCTCGTAGCGCTCCGCCTGCAGGGCGGTCCACTGGTTGACCGATTCGGTGAATAACTGGTACTCCCGCTCCAGGCTCGCCCGCAGAGTATCGCTGCTTTGCGCCTCTTCCAGTTTGCTCCTGGCCCGCTCGAACTGGGTATCCAGGATCGCACGCTGGATCTTGAAGTCCGGTACCCGGTTCAGGTCACTGGCCAGGCCGACACGGGAGCACGCAGAGATCATCCACTTGGTGGGATCCCATTGCCACCAGCGTATGCCATTGCGATAGTCGGCCTGAAAAATATGGTGGTAATTGTGGTAGCCCTCACCGTAGGTCAGGAAGGCCAGGAAGCCATTATCCCGGGCACTGTTGCTCTCGGTGTATGGCCTGGTGCCCCAGTAGTGGGCCAGGGAATTGATGAAGAACGTCACATGGTGATTCACCACCAGGCGCAGCAGGCCCACCAGCAGCAGGGTGCCGATAATATCACCGTGCCAGACGCCCAGCAGCAGTGGCAGTCCCAGGTTCATGAAAGTGGTCAGGGCCAGATAGTGTTTGTCCTGCCACATGACAACGGAATCGCGCTGCAGGTCCCTGGCATTGGAAAAATCGGGCTCGTAGCTGTCGTATTCACGCAACATCCAGCCGATATGGCTGAACCACAGGCCGCGCCCGGCAGAATAGGGGTCCAGTTCGTTGTCGTCCACGTGACGGTGATGGCGGCGGTGATCAGACGCCCAGGTCAGTATGCTGTTCTGCAGCGCCCCGGCGCCCCAGAAGGCAAAAAACCATTTCAGTGCCGGGCTGGCGCGGTAGGCCTTGTGTGCCCAGAGGCGGTGATACCCGCCGGTAATCGACAGGCCGTTGAGGTACAAAAAGGCCAGGGCCCACAGCCATTGGAATGCGTCATAGCCGTAGTAGATGCCCCACAGGGGCACCAGTAGCATGGCCGCCAGGGGAAGCCCAAGGAAGATAGCCGCGTTGATCCGATTCAGTGGGGGCTTGCTGTCGCTCATGGAGATCTGGGAACCTGTCGTCACTGGATAAAAGGCGGCCAATGTTAGCGTTTCTGCGCGGAAAAGTCTCCCGCTATGGCGCGCCACCTGGCCCCGGAGCCCGGGTGCCACATAAGCTGTTAATTCTACAGTAGAATGAACTCCCAGCGGTTTTTTGAGATTGTTCATGCCCGGCACCTGTCACATTGTCCCGGTTTCACACCAATACCGGTTCGGTTCTTTGGTCGCATGCCCGGCGCGCCAGCTTTGAGCCAGGCGGTTTTCACCCGGGGCTCCACCATGCGACATGTGGTGGTGATGACCGCGGCCAGTGCCACCGGCCTGTTGGCCATGTTCGGCGTGGACATGGTCGATATGTATTTCCTCACCCTGCTGGGCGAGCAGGAACTGGCAGCGGCGGTGGGCTATGCGGGCACCCTGTTATTTTTCATGGTGTCGGTGAGCATAGGCTTGCAGATTGCTCTGGGCGCTCTGGTAGCGCGTTCCGAGGGTGGCCATCGACGTGATCTCGCCCGGCGCTACTGCAGTAGCGCACTGTGGTTCAGCGTCCTGCTGTCAACGGTGCTCAGTCTGGTGACCTGGTTCAACCTGCGCTGGCTGCTGGAGTTGCTTGGCGCCTCCGGGCAGACCCTGGATTATGCCGTCAGCTACGCGTCTATTGTATTGCCCAGTATGCCGGTAGTGATGCTGGGTATGAGCATGGCCGGTGGCGTGCGTGCCCTGGGAGATGCGCGTCGTTCCATGTGGGCCACCTTGTCCGGATCTGTGGTAAACGGCGTCCTGGACCCGCTGTTTATCTTCACCTTCGGCTGGGGACTGGAGGGTGCGGCAATGGCCTCGGTGGTGGCGCGCCTGGTCTTGCTCGCGGTGGCCTGGTATGCCCTGCACAATGTGCATAACTTGCCGCGCCGGGTGAGCCCGCGAGAGTTGTGGCAGGACTTGCGGCCCATAATGACCATTGCCGGCCCGGCAATGCTGACCAATCTGGCCACGCCTATCGGCGGAGCTTTTGTGCTCAAAACCATGTCCCAGTTTGGCGATAGCGCGGTGGCCGGCGCGGCCATTCTCGGGCGCATCACCCCGGTAGCTTTTGCCGCGATCTTTGCCCTGTCTGGCGCCGTGGGCCCCATTGTCGGACAAAATGCCGGGGCCGGGCGTTATGACCGGGTGCGCTCCACCCTGGCCAACGCGGTGTTATTCAACGCGGTTTATGTGGCCCTGATGTGGCTGCTGCTGTGGTCGCTGGCGGACCTTATTGTCAACGCATTCTCCGCCAGCGACGCGGCGGCGGAGCTGATCTGGTTCTACTGTAATTTCCTGGTGGGGGCTTTTGTGTTTAACGGCATGCTGTTCGTGGCGAACGCCACCTTCAACAACCTGCACCACGCGCACTGGGCCACCTTTTTCAATTTTGGCCGTGCGGTGTTGGGTACTATCCCCGCGGTATACCTGGGGGCCCAGTGGTATGGCGCGCGCGGGGTGTTGGCGGGTGAGGCCTTTGGCGCACTGCTGTTTGGCATGCTGGCAATGGTGGGTGCCTTTGCGCTGGTGCGCAAACTGGAGCGGCAACAGGCGCCGGTGGCAGTGGCTCCGGTTGTGGATATTACCGTGCCGGATGTGGTCGAGAGGGAGCCGCCGATCTAGGGTTGTTGGCGATACTCGGCCAGGGCGCGGTGCAACCACTCCCCGCTGGGTTCGGTGATTGCGCCACAGGTGACGGTATAGGGCTCGCCGCTCCAGGAACTGGCGCTGGCGAGCCGGTCTATGAAGTGCTCAGCGGTGTCGGCATAGCGCCGGCCCCGGTCATACTTCAGGCGCAGGTGGTCTGCCGCATCTGCGGAGTCGTGGGGATCGCCATTGCGCACAAAGGTGCAGCCGCTCGCTGCGACAAAGCCTAGTAAATGCTGGATCTCCGCGTCTGCCTGGTCCTGCGCGCTGATTGCCGTGGTGGGCAGTGCCAGGCTTGCCAACAGCAGCAGTGTGCTTAGTATCGTGCGGCTCATGGCAGCGCCAGTCGCACCCGCAGCGGGTTGTGGTCCGAACTGGATACCGGGATGACCTGGGCGAAGGTCGCCTGCATGCCGCGTATGTAGATATGGTCCAGGGCATAGCCGAAGGTGGTCGTGCGCAGGTCCGGTTCAAAGCTGACCGGGCCCAGGCCGTGCTTGAGCATGAACTCGTCCACCAGGGTCTGGCGTCTGCCGCTCCAGGTATTGAGGTCTCCCGCGAGGATCACTGGCCCCTGGTGCTGGCTTAGCAGGTCCGACAGCGCGCCGAACTGGGCCTGGAAATCCTCTATGCCAAAAGCGAAGTTGACCGCGTGCAGGTTGATGGTCAACAGGCGTTCGTCGCGGCCCTGCAGCGGGTATTCGGTAATACTGGTGGCCTTGGGGGTGCCCAGCCAGGGCTCCCAGGCGGTAAAGTTGCACTGGACTATGGGGGTACTGGTACTCAGTGTCATGACCCCGGTGTCCAGGCTGCTGGTGGTGTAACCGGCGGCAAAGGCCTGCACGAGGGGCGTGGTAAACGCCCCGGAAATCCCCGCCTGCAGGGAGGCTTCCTGGATAAAAGCCAGGTTTACGTCGCCGGCAATCTCCGCCAGGTCTTCGGCCCAACCCTCGTTGCTGGCCTTCTGGATATTCCAGCTCAGTATGTCCAGTTCGCCTGCCAATGCCTGGCCAACGACAGCTGTCTCCAGTCCCAGGCCTGTGGCGCAGTTGTCCCCCTGTAGGGCGCGCACCTGCGAACCCGACGCGAACAGCGCCAGCATTGCGCAAAACAGCAGCGGGCTGCTCCAGCGCTTCAGGGAGGGTAAAAATAAAGACATAGCCAACATCTTGGTGTGATTGAACGGCAATTCTGACAGTGCGCCGCCTCCCAGTCCATGACCCATTGCGCCACTTTTACCGCCGCAGCTGTCGCCAGGGGTCATGGTCTTGTGCGGGCTTTAGAGTTTTTCCAGGTAGGACTGGTACTCCAGGGTGGAAATGCGGCGGCGGAATTCGGCGATTTCCTGCTCCTTGGTGAGGGTGAAGATCCGCTGCAGCTCAGGCCCCAAAGCGCTGCGGATAAAGTCGGACTCGCTGAACAGTTTGACGGCGTCGGGCATGTATACCGGCAGTGTCGCCTCTTCCTGTGAGTAGCCATCGCCGGTGATGGGGTTGCCCGGTGACAGGTTTTGCTCTATGCCGTCGAACATGGCGGCAAGCAGTACTGCGAACAGCAGGTAGGGATTGGCGTCCGCGCCCGCCACCCGGTGCTCCAGCCGCCGCGCCGCGTGGCTTCCCGCGGGCACCCGTACCGCCACGGTGCGGTTCTCATAGCCCCAACTGGGGAAGGTGGGCGCGTGGCAGCCCGGCTGGAAGCGGCGATAGGCGTTGTAGCTGGGCGCGAACACCGCAATGGAATCCGCCATATTCAGCAGACAGCCCGCGATGGCGTTATGCAGTTTGGGTGTGCCCAGTTCAGTGCCGTCATCGAAGATATTGACGCCGTCTTCATCCAGTACGCTGCAGTGCACGTGCATGCCGTTACCGGCCTCTATCTCGAAGGGCTTGGGCATGAAGCTGGCAATCAGGCCATGCTTGGCCGCCACTCCCTTGATCAGGCGCTTCATCATCATGATCTGTTTGGCGGCCAGCACCGGGTTGTCCACGTGCTGCATGTTGATCTCATACTGCGACGGCGCCGACTCCTTGACTACGCCGTCGAAGGGCAGGTCCTGCACCTCACAGGCCAGGCGCAGGTCTTCCATCATGCCCTGGTGGTGATTCAGTACGTCCAGGCCGTAGGTATTGCCGCCGACGGGTGAGCCGCCTGCGGGCGATGGGCAGGTGTGTAGGGGAATGGAATCGTCCCAGGTCACCAGGCTGAACTCCAGCTCTGCCGCGACCACCGGGCGCCAACCGGCCTCCTGATAGCGGCTCAGGACCTGCTTCAGCACATGGCGAGGATCTCCCAGGTAGGGAGAGCCGTCGGCATCGAACATGGAGAGCATAATCTGGCCGTGCTGGCCATCCACCGACCAGGGCGTGGGCAGCAGCGACCCCTCTACCGGCCGACAGATGCCGTCGGCGTCACCGGAAGCGAACACCAGTTCCTCCACGTCACGGCCCCAGATATCCAGGCTGAGTGCGGTTTTGGGGAGTTTTAGTTCGCCGTCGAAAATCTTGCCGAGCTTGTGCCGCGGTAGCCATTTACCCCGCATGATGCCGTTACAATCGGGCAGCAGGGCTTCAATCGTGGTGATTTCCGGGTGAGCCCGCAAGAACCAATCGGCTTCAAGCGACATGCATCCACCGTATGTCTAGTTGTAAGTGGGCACTATCCATACTTCACCTGCGGTTATCAATACCCTAACTGGGGCAGAATGGCTTTGGCAGAAATTTTTTGATGTTCTTCGCACTTTAGCGGGGCGTTGAGGACCCGATAGCTGAAACGAACACCCGATAGCAGAAACGAACACCCGAAGCATGCCTCGCGACTTAACTTGCCGGGTTGTGCCACGGCAGAATAACCTGCTGAAAGCGTATAACTAGCGGGGCGCCATGTAGATGCTGAGTGGGTCATCACCGGCGGCCTCGCCCAGGCAGGACATGGCGTTGAGGAACAGGGAGAACAGGTCCGTCTGGGAGCTCACGTCCAGCTTGCGGTAGATGCTCTTGCGATGCCGCCGCACCGTCTCCAGCGCGATGCCCAGGCGTTCCGCTGAGATATCGGTGCCGTAGCCGCGCAACATCATCTCCAGCACATCCTTTTCCCTGGGAGATAGCAGGGAGGCGCCGAAGGTGCGAAAGGCCAGGTCGATCTGGTGGTCTATGCCTGGCTGGATCAGGTGGGTGACAGCGAAATCGTCGTGTTCACTGTGGGATTTGATCAGCTCGGACACCGGCTCCGCCAGCAGATACAGGGATTCATACTCCTGCTCAGAGAATTCGCCGTGCTCGGGCAGCCGCATCATGCTCAGGTTGATCACGTTACCGCCGTGCAGCTTGGCGAGGTAAACTGCCTCATCCGAGGTGCCCGTGTCCGCATAGTAATTGCGGTAGTAATCCGATTGTTGCAACTTGCCCATGGTGACCCGCGACAGGCGGTAGATCTTGGCTCTGGGCTGGTTCATGGAGGTCTGGTAAAACGGGTCCTCGCTATAGGGGCCCTCCAGGTAGTCGTCTATCTGGCTTGGTACCGCCGCCGGGGGGATCTCGTGGTACAGCACCCTGGGAGGCAGATCCTTGTGATAAAGCCAGATCTGCGGGTAGTCAATTTTAACCTGGCCGTTGACGGCTTCGATCAGGGTGGGGAAAAAGCGCTCGGTCCCGAGGGCGGCGATGGCCCTGGAGATATCGCGGTTCCATTGGCTCAATTGCTTGATATCGGTCATGCGCGGCTATGCATTTCTTATTTCGGTATCCCCAGGGCCAATAGTGGGCAGGTGCCGGGGCGTTGTCAAACTGCGCAGGTCGAAATTTTCCCCCAATAGCAATCGCACGTCGGCGATTTCCTCGTAACGCGCTATAATCCCGGCCTGCTGTATGCCGATGGCGGGACTTTGTCGAAAGTAATACATAACTCGGAGCTCTACAACGAAGCGGTACCCATGGAATTTACCCGGGCACTGTTGGCCCAGGCGCGCGCCTACGACAAGGATGTGCAAGGTATTCTGCGCGCCGCCCGGTTCCCCTTTGACCCCCTGCGGCAGGATGCCCAGACGGTGTTTGTTTCCAGGGAACAGTACAGCCGGCTGTGCGTTGAGTTGTTCCGGGAACTGGGGGACGAGTCCGGTGGGGTGATGCCCGATGTGCAGACACCGGTGGGCACCACCCGCCTTATTGCCCTGAGCATGATCAACAGTTCCACCCTGGCGGCGGCAATTCGCCGGGGTATCGAATTCAACGCCTGCTGCCGCGTGCGCCACGGGGCGGCAGTGGTCAATGAACTGGTGCTGGATGCCGACAACAAGGAAGCCACACTCACCTACTTTTGCAGCGACGACCCTGCGCAGAGCCAGCACAGCGTGCTGTGCAACCTGGCGATGTGGATGCGCTTCTGTGGTTGGCTGATCGGCCAGCATATCGATGTCAGCAGTGCCACCTGTGCCGGCCCGCAGCCACGGTTTACCGCCGGCATGCGACACTTCTTCCCCTGCCCGGTAAGTTACGACCAGCCGCTTAACTCGGTCACCTTCAGCGCGCGTCACCTCGAAGCGGAACTGCTGCGCAGCGAGGCGGACCTGGCGGATTTTCTGAAGCTGGCTCCCTACCATATTGTTATCCAGCCCCTGGCCAGTACCTGCAGTATTACCTACCGGATTCGCGAGATCCTGGGTGAAGATTTTCGCGAGGAGATGCCGAGTTTCGAGGAATTGACCGAATTATTGAATATGTCCGCCCGCACCCTCAGGAGGCGCCTGGAAAAGGAGGGCACCTCCTATCAGCGCATCAAGGACAACGCCCGGCGCGACGTGGCGATCTCCATGCTCAGTCGCGATGGCATGACCGTCAGTGAGGTTGCGGAGCAGGTGGGTTTTTCTGACCCCAGCGCCTTCCACCGCTCGTTCAAGAAGTGGACCGGGCAGTCGCCCGGCTCCTATCGATAGGGCGCCTGACTGAACCCAGGCAGAGAGCTCAGGCCAGCGGGCGAAAAGGCTTTCCCGTCCAGAGCCGGTAGCAGGAACGAAATCAGAAATTACGGGGCTTGGGGGGGTTGTCAGATTATGTCTAGCCTGAATAACCTGGTGAAACGGCATACCTAGTCAGCCCAATCCAGGGGCTCCGTGCGCCAGTGGTTGCGCCAGGCCAGGTACACCTTGTCGCTGTAGACGCGTTTGCCTACGCTGCCGTTATAGCGCGCCAGCGCCTTGTGCAAATGGCCCTTTTCCCGCTCCAGGTAGAACTGCAGTATGCGGCAACCGTATTCGAAATTAGTGAGGTTGTCGGTGAGATTGTCATCGGGGCGGCCGATTTCATCCTTCCAGAAAGGCATCACCTGCATCATGCCCTGGGCCCCGACCCGGGAGATGGCGAAACGATCAAAATGGCTTTCCACTTCGATGACTGCGAGCACCAGTTCGGGGGGCAGGCCCGCTTCGGTGGAGGCGGCGTGGATGGCACGCAGCAGCTCCAGGCGTTGTTGCGGGTCTTTCACATAGCGGCCCAGGCGGCCCGACATGTCGACCAGCCAGACCTCCGCATCGTAGCGATCCTGGAAACTTTCGGCGCCATGGATCGTTTGCTCCAGGAAACTGCGCAGTTCTTCCCGCTCCTGCAGGTCGGCCGGTTGCGCGTGTAAATCCAGGCTCAGCATGAGTGACATGGCGATCAAGGCCAGGCGCGCCCTGCGATACATGGAATCCGTCAGCCCAGCTGGCCCAGCAGGAAGTCCACAATCTCGTCGCGGGGTAGCAGCCGGGACTCCTCATCGCGCCGCCCCTTGTACTCGATGTTGTCTTCTGCAAGGGCGCGATCACCGATTACGATGCGATGCGGAATGCCGATCAGTTCCATATCGGCGAATTTGACCCCGGGACGCTCATTGCGATCGTCCAGTAGTACATCGACCCCGGCCTCCTGCAGCTGTTGGTACAGCTGTTCGGCACAGCTGGCCACTGCCTCCGACTTCTGCATGTTCAGCGGCACAATCGCCAGCTGGAAGGGCGCCATGCTGGTTGGCCAGATGATGCCCTTGTCATCGTGATTCTGCTCGATTGCAGATGCCACGATGCGGCTGACGCCAATGCCGTAGCAGCCCATGGTCATGGTGACACTTTTGCCGTTCTCATCCAGTACGCTGGCTCCCATGGCCTCGCTGTACTTGGTGCCCAGTTGGAAGATGTGTCCCACTTCGATGCCCCGTTTGATCTGTAACCGGCCCTGGCCGTCAGGGCTGGGGTCGCCCTCGACGACGTCGCGCAGGTCCTCTACCCGCTGCAGCGGGCAGTCGCGCTCCCAGTTCACGCCGGTGAGATGATAATCATCGCGGTTGGCGCCACAGGTGAAATCTGCCAGGTGGGCCGCGCTGCGATCCACTATGAGTTTGATTTTCAGGCCCACCGGGCCCAGTGAGCCAAAGCCGGCGCCAAGGACCTGGCGCACCTCGGCTTCATCCGCCATCTGCAGTGGGCAGGCGACGCCGCTGAGCTTCTCCGCCTTGATGCCATTGAGCTGGTGGTCGCCGCGCAGTACCAGGGCCACCAGTTCGTTTTCCTGCTCCGCGTGAACAACCAGGGTTTTTACCGTGTTGTCTGCATCTACTGACAGGAAACTCGCGAGATCGTCGATCGTTTTTACCCCGGGGGTGGCTACCTCAGCCTGCTCCATGGTGGGAGCCGCGCGATCACCCGGCGGTGCCAGGGCCTCTGCCATTTCCACATTGGCAGCGTAGTCGCTGCTGTCGCTGAAGGCGATGTCGTCCTCGCCCGAATTGGCCAGTACGTGGAATTCATGGGAGGCGCTGCCGCCAATGCTCCCCGTATCGGCAATCACCGGCCGGAACTCCAGGCCCAGCCGGGTAAATATGCGGCTGTAGGTCTGGTGCATCAGCTGGTAGGTCTGCTCCAGTGAAGTCTGGTCGCTATGAAAGGAGTAGGCATCCTTCATCAGGAACTCCCGGGAGCGCATGATGCCAAAACGGGGGCGAATTTCGTCCCTCACCTTGGTCTGGATCTGGTAGAGGTTGATAGGCAATTGCTTGTAGCTCCTGACCTCATTTTTAACCAGGTCGGTAACGACCTCCTCATGGGTGGGACCCAGGCAGAAGTCGCGATCGTGCCTGTCCTTGATGCGCAATAATTCAGGGCCGTACTGCTCCCAGCGACCGGACTCCTGCCACAGCTCTGCCGGTTGCACTACCGGCATGCTCACTTCCTGCCCTCCGGAGCGGTCCATTTCCTCACGGACGATGGCTTCAACCCGGCGCAGCACACGCAGCCCGAGTGGCAGCCAGGTATACAGTCCGGAGGCGAGTTTGCGTATCAATCCAGCTCGCAGCATCAATTGGTGGCTTACTACTTCGGCGTCCGAGGGCGTCTCTTTCTGTGTGGCGATAAGGAAATTGCTGGTGCGCATTAATTTATCCGGTTTGGGCGTTGGCAACTGGGCGACTAGTTTACGTGTGAACGTCATTAGCGTACAGCGCCCTGATTTGGTGCTGCCTTTCCCGACAAATATCCATGGCGGCACTGCAGTAGAAGATCACCCAAATTCAGATAATTTTCGTGGGAAGTGTCGCGGAACCTTAAAAATAGGCATTATTTTGCCTTCGCTGCCGAAAAACGCTTGTATTACAGCGTTTCATGATTTATACATTTACCCGTGCCTTGAGACGGCATAGTTTCCGCGGTGTAGGGGAAGCGGGCGGTCCGGGTCTTAATTGTTTTCCAACTAAAACTAGGAAGGTTGAAAATAACATGGCTACCAAAAAAGCAGCGGCTAAGAAAAAGGCTCCGGCCAAAAAAGCAGCAAAGAAGGCTCCAGCGAAGAAGAAAGTAGCAGCAAAAAAGGCAGCTCCTGCCAAGAAAGCTGCGCCGGCGCTGAAAGCGAAAATGACCAAGAGTCAGATCGTTGGCAGCATCGCCGAGACCACCGGCCTGAGCAAGAAGCAGGTTGGCGACGTGATGGGCGAATTGGAGACCCTGATCGAGCGCAGCATCAAGAAGCGTGCGGTCGGTGAATTCACCTTGCCTGGTCTGATGAAGATCACCACAGTGAAGAAGCCTGCCCGCAAGGCACGCAAGGGCATCAATCCCTTCACCGGTGAGCAGACCACCTTCAAGGCCAAGCCTGCCAGCGTCGCTGTCAAGGTGCGCCCCCTGAAGAAAATGAAGGAATTCGCCGCCTCCTGAGCGCCGATTTCCGCCATCCCGCGCGGTGACGTCGCGGGATGGCAGCATCAAACCCCTCCCGGCACCTTCGGTGCAGGGCTTCTTTGCCTCCCGATTTGACTGATCAGGTCGCTTGGCCTCATGCCCGGCTTAGGGTAAAATCCGCGCCTCGTTTTTTCTCTACTGTTAATGTTGATCATTGGTGGGTACCAATCCATGCCGATATATGAATATCAGTGCACAGCCTGCGATAAGGAAATCGAGGTTTTACAAAAAATCAGCGACGCTCCGCTGCAGGAATGCCCGGCGTGCGGTGAGTCTGCCCTGAAAAAGAAAATCTCTGCCGCGGCTTTTCGCCTCAAGGGCGGCGGCTGGTATGAGACCGATTTCAAGACCGGGGATAAAAAGAACCTGGCCGGTGGCAGCGACAAGCCCGCTTCTTCCGATGGCGGTGACAAGCCCGCCAAGTCCAGCGCAAGCGACAGCAAGAAGTCAGCCTAATTCTGGCCCACGGGGGCCAGCCAGCAATCCATACGGAATACATACTATGCGCAGTCATTATTGTGGCGCCCTGGGAACAGCGAACATCGACGAAACAGTAACCCTGTGCGGCTGGGTGGACCGTCGCCGGGACCACGGCGGGGTCATCTTTCTCGATATGCGCGATAGGGGCGGTATCGTCCAGGTGGTTTTCGACCCCGATACCGAGGAACACTTCCAGCGTGCTGACAGGGCGCGTCCCGAGTATGTATTGCGTATCACCGGACGGGTTCGAGCTCGCGGGGAGGGCACCGTTAACCCGGCCATGGCGACCGGTGAGATCGAGGTGCTGGGTAAAGAACTCGAAATTCTCAATGCCGCCGCCACCCCGCCATTCCAGTTGGATGAGTACACCGCTGTCGGTGAAGAGGTGCGCCTGCAATAC
>Ga0316196_10000613_pt1 | contig 14283 bp, 11 predicted proteins | sample Eddsed2cm_MG_FD_204938 | JGI IMG/M metagenome (GOLD analysis project Ga0316196, IMG submission 204938) | Coastal sediment microbial communities from Maine, United States - Eddy sediment 2 cm | ecosystem: Environmental > Aquatic > Marine > Coastal > Sediment | place: USA: Maine | collected... | reverse complement strand
GCACAGTTCCATCGTTGCAAATCCTGGCAGTTGAAAAAAGACCTTGCTTAAGGCCACAACCCAGTCACCTCCCGCTTGAACGGCAGTTGACCCTCCGCGGGGGCCTCCGCATCCAACTCTTCGGCATAGCGATGTCCCGCATAGACGGCATGGGCAATGGTGGCCGGGGCCAGCGCATCGCCGATGGCGGTCACCGTTTCGATGCCCGCGTCCAACCAGGCGTCTTGCTGAGTCATCAGGTCGAGCAGCAGCTGTTGCCGGGGCAGGCGTGATGTCACCAGCACCACCGAACTGGCGCTCACCGATCGTTCCCGACCGGTGAAGGTGCAGGCCAGGGTTGCGGAGTTCGCATCGACCCGCGCCAGGGCGTGAAACGGTATAATCTCCACGCCTTTGTTCAACAGCCGGGTCTGGATGAACCCCTGCTCCAAGGTGTTGCGGGTCCAGGTGGAGGCCTCGGCGGCGGGTGTTGCATAGATCACTTTCAGCCCGATATCGGCCAGTTTCTCGGCCACCACCCCAGCCATGTAGTAGTGATCGTCGTCCCAGATCAGCACCGGGCCCTTCTCTGGCAAGCTAACGTCCAGTATGTCGTCTGGGGTAAAGATGCGGGCGGATTCCGCAATCGGGATGGGTTGGGTCCAGTGGTGGCCGACGCCGTCTGAACGCCAGCGGGCGCCGGTGGCCACCACCACTCTGGGCACCCCCAGTTCCAGTACCTGAGACGCATCGAGCGCATTGTCGGGAAAGATTGCCACGCCGGGCAATTTGCGCAGCTGGAGTTCCCGATAGTCCTTGACCCGACGCCATGCGGACAGACCGGGCAGACGGCACTCGCGCACCACCCGGCCGCCCAGTTCGGTACCGGCCTCCGCCAGGGTAACCTCATAGCCGCGCTTGCCCAGCGCCAGGGCGGCTTCCAGTCCGGCCGGTCCGGCACCGACGATCAAGACCGGTTTGTCGCTTTCCCGCGCCCGGATCCGTTCGGGGTGCCAGCCCTTGCGCCATTCCTCACCCATGGTGGGATTCTGGGTGCAGCGTATCGGCGACATGGTGAAGTCACCGGACACGCAGATATTGCAGCCGATGCATTCGCGGATATCCTCCACACGTCCGTGTTTGATTTTGTTTGGCAAGAACGGATCGGCGATGGACGGGCGGGCGGCACCGATCAGATCGACGATGCCTCTATTGATGATGGACACCATGCGGTCCACCGAGGTGTATCGCCCGACACCCACCACCGGACGGTTGGTGAGTTTTTTCACGCCGGCGATAAACGGCTCCTCGTGACCTTCTTCGGCGAAGCGTGAGGTCATGGAGTCGTTTTCCCACCCTGACAGGGTCACGTCCCAAAGGTCGGGCAGATCGCCGATGGTCCCGATCATGTCCTCCACCTCGGCCCGCTCAAGTCCCTCCGGGCCCAGGAGTTCATCCAGCGAGATGCGCACTGGCACCGCGCAGGTATCGCCGACGGCATCCCGGGTGTCTTCGATCACCTCCCGCAGCAAGCGAACCCGGTTTTCCAGGCAGCCTCCGTATTCATCATTGCGTTGGTTGTAGCGCCGAGACATGAAATGCTGGAGCAGGCTGAGACCGTGGGCGGCATAGACATAGATCAGGTCGTAGCCTGCGGTTCTGGCCCGCAGGGCGGCGGCCCGGTGCCATTGGCGGAAATTGCGAATATCGCGTTTGTCCATGGCTCGGGCCTGCACCGGGTGGTACTGGAAAGTCGCAACCGGCAGGGCGGTTGGGCCCATGGGCACTTCCCGGGACCAGAGATTCGGCGCGTCGGCGCCGTTGTGGCAGAGTTCTATGCCGGCAAGCGCACCGTGTTCGTGTATCCGCTCGGCGGTGAGCGCCAGGGCCGGAATGTCCTGATCGTCCCAGATGCGCAGTTCGATGTAGGGCGTGATGTCGCCGCTGGGGTGTATTTCCACTTCCTCGGTGCACACCACGCCCCAACCGCCCTCGGCCTTGACGCCGCGCATGTGGGCCAGCGCGGTCGGGTCGCGATAGCCCATGCCGTTGCAGTGGGGGACCTGGAAGAAGCGGTTCTTTGTGGTTTTGGGGCCGATGCGTACCGGTTCGAACAGAACGTCGTAGCGGCTGTCCCGCTGAGTCTGTGGCTGCTCAGACATCCTCGAAACCCTGCAATACGTTAACCGTGTTGACACCGATTTGGGCGACGGCGTATCCACCCTCCATCACAAACAGCGTGGGCAGGCCCAGCCCAGCAATGCGGCGACCGTAGTCGGTGAAGTCTTCCGAGCGCAGGCGGAAGAATGAAATCGGGTCGTCCTTGAAGGTATCAACCCCCAGGGACACCACCAGCGCGTCAGGTGCATAACGCGCGATTCTGGCCAGGGCGTCTTCCAGGGCTTTTGACCAGGCGCCATAGTCCGCCCCGGGCGGCAGAGGATAGTTCACGTTGAAACCCGCGCCCGGCCCGGCGCCGGTTTCGTCGGCGCCGCCCAGGAAGTACGGGAACGCGTCGTCCGGGTCACCGTGCAAAGACAGAAACAGCACATCGGGGCGATGATAGAACACGGATTGCGTGCCGTTGCCGTGGTGAAAATCCACATCCAACAAGGCGACGCGTTCAGCGCCGCCATCGAGAAAGGCCTGGGCCGCAATGGCGGCGTTATTCAAAAAACAGTAGCCGCCAAACATATCCGCCGCGGCATGGTGCCCGGGCGGGCGGCACAGGGCGAAGGCAGCTTGCTCGCCCTCAGCCACCAGGCTTTGGGCCGTCAGCGCCACATCGGCGGCGGCCTGGGCCGCTTCCCAGGTGCCCTCGCTGATGGCGGTTTCCGAGGCCAGGCAGTAATAGCCGATACGGCCGTCGATCTCCCTGGGCGGCACTGCCCGGGTAAGGCGACGCGAAGGCCAGCAGGTTGCAATGGCCTCGCCCTTGTAGCCCGCGGCTTTCCAATCGCGCCAACAGGTGGCGAGAAAATCGACATAGTGCCGATCGTGCACCCGCAACACCGGCGCCAGTCCATGGGACTCGGGACCCAGAACTTCGCCTAGTCCGGTCTTTCGGATGCGTTCCAGTACATACTCTGCCCGGACCGGGCTTTCGAAGGGCGGCACCAGTTCACCACCGCAGAGCTCGGTGCGGGCGTCTCGCAGTTTATGCTTATCGGTGTAAATGCTTTTCATGGTCTAAGTCCCTGGGTTGATCGCGTCAGCTCGGGGGCCGCATGGCCCACTCGGCGGATCACGTTGCCTTTGTTCGTAGCATCGGTTTGATCAGGCCGGTGGAGATGCCGGTCCCCAGCAGCACCACCGCGCCACCCAATGCCATTTGCAGGGTCAGGGCTTCGTCCAGAAACCCATATCCCCAGACCACGGCAAAAACCGGGACCAGAAATGTCACGGTAATGGCTTTGGCCGGCCCAACATGTGCGATCAGCCGGAAATACAACATATAGGCAATGCCGGTGGAGGCAATGCCCATGACCACCACGGTAACCCATGCCCGGGCGGACACGGCCTGCTCCGGCCAGGTCCAAAGCGCCAGGGGCAGCAGTGCGAGTGCCGCACCGATCTGGCTCCCGGTGGCGATAACCAAAGGATCGACCGCCGACAGGTGTTCGCGGGTGTAATTCGCCGCAATGCCGTAGGACAGGGATGCACCCAGTCCGGCCAGAATCGCCAGTCCCGCGCCGTCAGTCGTCAGAGAGACCCGGCCCCACACCAGTACAACCACGCCGACAAAGCCGAGGCCAAGACCGAATATTCGCCATCCGGACAGTCTCGTTCCCAGCCATACGAATGCCACTACCGCGGCCCAAAGAGGGGAGGTGGCGTTGAGGATCGCGGCGAAACCTGCGGTCACGAACAGGGTCGCGTAGGCCAGAAGGCAAAAGGGCAGGGCGGAATTGGCCACCCCAACAACAAAAAGACCGCCCTTTCGTTCGCCGAGCCGTCTGAGCTTGTCCGACACCGTCAGCACCACGAGTAGAAACGCGGCTGCAATGGCGACCCGCAACTCGATCAACGGAATCGGGCCAAACTCCGGGGCGGCCACACGCATAAACAGGAATGCGCCACCCCACAATGCGGCCAGCGCGATCAGTTCAACGACATCCCGTGGGCGCATATCGTATGTTTGCCTATTGTCACTTGCTTAGGGAAGGTCGATTCCGAAGCCACGAAGACAGCAAATCAGACCCGGCGATGGTTCGCCACCCGTTTCCTGCGGTCGTCTTCGTGCTCGAACCCGAAGCGCCGCCTTGGCTCAGTCCAGCAGCGCATCCTCCAGCGGATAGGTGGACAGCAATTCGCAGCCTCACTCCGTCACGCGCGCCTGCTGCTCCGGCTTGACCCGGTCATGCGCCGGCCACCTGGGAACGCCCGAGTTCTACCCAAGGACGGGTGAACAGGCACCATCAACGGCCCGATTCCGGGCAGATCTAAAGATGCCTTGGGACGGGACACTAGCGCGACCGGCAGTTCGCCAGAGGGCCATCGACAAAGTCGACGATCTCCGGTTCCATGTCCCGGTTCGGCACGGGTTCAGGGCCGAAGTACCCATAGTCATCACGACCGCGTACCAGGCTGGCGGAATTCATGTCGCCGCGTTGTCGAACATGCGGTGCGACGTAGCGCACGGCATAGCCGTAGCGCCGTTCGGGCGACTTGTTGGGAGGTGAACCGTGCAGTATTTTTACGTGATGTAACGACATCTCCCCCACATCGAGCAGCAGGTCCACAGCCGCATTTTCGTCCACCTCGGTTGCCAGCTCCTCATGGGTGAAGAGCATATTGTGGCTGCCGGTGGGGGAGGCACGGTGCGGCAAAGGCGGAAGACGATGACTACCCGGGATCACCCGCATGGCTCCATTTTTCCGGGTCGATGGGGCGAGTGCGATCCAGGCGCTGACCACATCGTCCGGCTCCAGACCCCAATAATAGGCGTCCTGATGCCAGGCAATGAAACCCGGGTCCCGCGGTTCCTTGATAAACAGACTGGAACCCCAGACCAGGATGTTTGGGCCGAGTATGGATTCAACTGCATCGAGGATGCGCGGCTCCGCGACCAGATCATAAAGCGCCCGACATTTGAGGTGGCCTTTGTTACGAATGACCTGGCCCGCGACCAGTTTGTGCCGGGTTTCGAAGTCCGTGATCGCGTGCCGGTAGCGCGCTGCTTCAGGTGGCGCCAACGCTTGCAGGGGCGCCACGAAGCCCTGGCAACGATAGGTATCCACCTGCTGAGATGACAATGATCCGACCATTGAACGATGCTCCTCAATACTGATTTGCCGGTGCTTCGATCCCAATGGGATACGACACTATCAGCCGGCGGCCCCCAGTGACGAGTCGATCGGCCCGATCCCTATTATCTTCCCGGCATGAGTCCTTCGGCGCGCCAACGATCGAGCGACCCATCAATGCTGCACTGACCACGACCCGTCCGCGGCCGGATTCTTGCAATTGAGACCTTCTGATCTGCTCTCACCGCAGTACACTGTCTTCCCCAGGTCGCAGATTTATACCGCAGACCAGGGTGTCGCGATCAGTGGCAGGACCTGTAACGATTGAGTTGTGCGGTTCATACCCAACAGGCCAATACATGGTCGGATCGGATGCACTTCCCAATGAATCGAACCAATACACAGCAATCGCCGTTGCCGCCTGGCGATCTCGATCAGCTACTTGAACTCGAGCAGGCCGACCGCAGCTATCTGCTACGTGCAACAGAGGCCTACGGTCCGATATTTAAAGCACTGAGCGGAAGTCACCTCTGCGTGTGCGTTGTCGGACTCGGACTGGGGCGTCAGTTCCTGCAAGAACATGGCGAGGCGCTGCGACCGGTTACCCTTGAGCTGGAATCCCTTTTTCCCTTGGGGTTCATGCGCCAGATGCGCGGGGCGGTACACCAGAAGTATCGGGGAATCGTGGTGAAAGCCGTCCGTAGCTGTGATTCCCTATGGGACCCGGATTTCTACTCGACGCTGGTTGCCAGCCATCTTCAAGACTACATGCAAACCCAAGACACGCATCGCCGACCGTCGAGGGCCTATGTTGTCACGCTGACCGATCTGGTGACGTCCATGCTGATCCATGTGTTCTTCGGCGCCAGGCCGGGATCGCCGTTGCATGGAGAACTGATTCAAGGCTTCAAGGCCCTGGGGCCGTTTGGGCTCTCCTGGACGATCGGACCGAAACAGACCGCGGCGTTCGCCCGGCTGCGATCGGCCCTGCTCGAGCACCACTGGAACCTGGATGACGGCTTGACCGGACGAATCGTCGAGGCCGACGGCTTGGACGAAACCATGCTGGGTAATCTCATCTACATGGTTGAGATGGGGCGCTTCGATATGGCGGGTTACTTCCGCTGGCTGACTTGGCATGGTGCCCACAACCCGGACCGCCTGGAGGCAATCAGCCGCGACCCGACAGAGACGGTGGAATCAGGCCGCTCCATGGCCCAGGCCTTTGCATTGGAAACCTTGCGCATGGACCAGAGTGAGCGTCTGCTGCGCAAGGTGGAACAGGACATCGTGTTCCACGGCTTTCGTATTCCGGAAACGTCCACTGTCCGCATTTGTCTGTGGGAAGCGCACAAGTCTTCTCAGGCATTTCCGGAGCCGCTGGCCTTCAATCCCGACCGGTTTCTGAGTGACGCCCCATCCGGGGAGTCCTTCTCCCCATTTGGCCTTGACCGACATCGGTGTCCCCTCTCCGACGTGGCTATAAAGTTGGCCTGCGCTTTCATCACCACACTGGCGATGCAGTACCGACTCGAGCTGGCTGCGGACGGTCCAGCGGTCCGGGGGCCCTACCATTGGGAGCCCGCCACCCGATTTGCTGTCCGATTGTTGCCCCGGGATTAGGGCCTGTTAACACTATGCGGAGACCCAGCGTTAGCTCTCAAACCAGGCCATGCAGCGTTGCACATCGCTTATTTGGAATAATCAAACTGCGCGCAGAGCGTTAACAGGCCCTAGTCATGATCGATCTGTTGGACCACAACCTCTTCCAGTTATTTTCGCAACAGGCGGCGGCCACGCCGGATGCGGTGGCGATCGTCGCTGAGATCGAAGTGACCTACGCCCAGCTTGCCAGGCGCACAGATGAGATTGCCTGTTTTCTCAGTGAGCGGGGGCTCGCCGAGGAAGAAGCCGTCGGCGTGGTGATGACGCGCTCGCCTGACATGATCGCCAGCCTCCTGGCCATTCTGAAAGCCGGTGGCGCCTATGTGCCCTGTGACCCCGAGCACCCCGCTGAACGCACATTCCGCATGCTCAGTATCGCACAGTGCAAGACTGTCCTATCCGATGGATCCACGACCCGGATGTTTGCAGATTTCAAAGGGCAGATAGACGTCTTGCCCGTCGAGGACATCGCTCCGCTAGTGGGCGATGCCTTAGTCAATGTACCGGCACCCGGCGGATCGCGCCTAGCCTACATTCTGTTTACATCCGGTAGTACCGGCCGTCCCAAGGGCGTTGAAGTCGAGCATCGAAGCCTGGTCAATCTGCTGCTGGCCACCCGAGACCTCATTGGTTTCACCTCCAGCGACCGTTTTCTGGCCACATCGACTGTCACCTTTGATATCTCGGTCGCGGAGATGTTTTTGCCGCTGATCACAGGGGGCAGCCTCGTGCTTCGTGACCGGGCGCTTCTGCTCGAGCCACGGAGACTCATCGAGCAGATTCTTGAACATCGGGTGAGCGTGATGCAGACCGGTCCTTCGGTATGGGGGATCGTGCTGGAAAGGGCGAATGAATTGCCCAGGTTGCGGGTGGCGATCAGCACTGGAGAGGCCATTGCGACCGAGCTTGCCCAGCGCCTGCCAACGGTTGCGGATCAGGTGTGGAATCTCTACGGACCGACCGAAACCACCGTGTGGGCGACCGGCCACCGCCTGGTTCGGGACAGCGCCGGCGAACATTCGCTCGCCACATCGTCCGCACCGATCGGCACCGCCTTTGCCAACACACACACGTTGGTTGCGGACGATATGGGTCTCCCGGTCGCAGATGGTGAACGCGGCGAGTTATGGGTCGCTGGCGCGGGCGTCGCCCGTGGTTATCGCGACAACCCGGCTCTGACCAAGAGTCGATTCGTGCTGGGGTCTGGCGGAAGGCGATACTATCGAACCGGCGATGTGGTGACCCGGATCGACGGAACACTCCATTACTTCGGGCGCAATGATGACCAGGTACAGATTCATGGCGTTCGTGTCGAACCGCGGGAGGTCGAAGCCGCCGTTCTAGAGGAGCCAGCCGTTAATAAGGTGGCCGCGACCTGGTACCAATCGCCCCGGGGAGATAAATCCATTGGCGCGGCGGTGGTGCTCAAACCCGGCGCCGCGCTGACGAGTGCAGAACTCTGGCAAGGACTGAATGCACGCTTGCCATCGCAGATGGTGCCCACCCGATTCGTTTTCCCGAAATCGATCCCATTGACTTCCAGCGGCAAAGTTGACCGCACAGCCATCCGCTCTGAGCTGCGAACCAACGCCCCTGAATCCCATGCCGCCTCGGACACCGATCCGCAATCCGACACAGAGCGGGTGTTGATCGAGATCCTGCAGGATCTGCTTTGCGTCGATCAGGTGCGCCCGGACGACCTGTTCATTCAGATCGGAGGCGAATCGCTCACCGCGTTTCGACTTCGACTCGAGATCGAGGACGCATTTGAGGTGGATCTACAGCCGGTCGAAATTTTCGATCTCACCGCGCGGGAAATGGCCGCGCATATTGACGAACTGCAGGGCGATAAGGCCAGGCTACGGACCGTGTGAAGGACGAGAGGGCCAGTGTAATGCTGCCCTGGGGAAGGTCTGAACAATTGATACGAATCGGGTTTCGGTCCACAAGGGCGCAGATGCGAGGCTCCCGGCGCAGCGCCATAGTCATTCTGTGGCCAAGCCGGGAAACGCGGCAGATGTGCCCTTGTGGGCGAAACCCCGGAGGGGCCAGGTCTTTGCGCCCCTCGTACCGCGTTGCACCTCGCTTATTGGCAACTCACCTATTCGCCTTGGGCCAACTTCGCTCGGTGCGCCTTGTACGAGGGAGCGCAAAGACGCCGGCGTGATCGCAGCAATTGTTCCGACCTTCCCTAGTGGGCGCGCTGGTTGCGGCTTTAAATGCAGATGAGTCCATCGGCGTTGCGAGTTCCCTGCCTGGTGCGCGTACAAACACAAAACAGAGCGGCACACTTTTTCTCACCGCAGCCTGGATCGCGTTGGCCTGGGACTTGAGCGCATTGCGGTTCCAATCTCTGTCTCGCCCGAACATGTGCACGCATATAAGTACCGTATCCCGGCGTCGATTGAGCTCACCAAAGTGATCGCCGTCTATGAAATCACCCAAGCTCAGCGCCTTGTATCTGAGCGCACGAATACTGCGATCGTCTGGAGGGATGAATGGCTCAACACGATGCGCCGGCCATGTCGGCAGTATCACCACGGCACCGTCCGAACTCTCTAGCAGCTTCTCTGTCACTCAGGTTGCACTGCCAAGATCACTTGCACAGCTCTTAGCTTAGCGGATCGATCGGATATGGCGGTGCCGCAGACCGTTCCCTTTCTACCGCGCAGACTCCTAGTGTCCCGTCCCATAAGTTCGTAGCGTTTCAGAGCGGTTCTCGCCTTGCTGAAATGCAACGAAGTTATGAGGCAGGGTACTGGTTCTGAATCAATCGAACGGTAGTGATTGATCGATGTCATGTCCGGGCGCCCCGGCATTCACTATCCTGTGCATAGGAGAGGGCAGGCCTCGCAATTGCAAACGGCAAGGTGAAACCAATGAAAAGGAACGATACCTGGGTTCTGGTTGCGGATGCGTCCCGCGCCCGTTTGTTCCGGATTGGGGATGACCATCACCTGGTGCCCGCCTACGCCCATGACATCGTTGGCAGCGATCTTCAGAGCCGGGAGATGGGTAGTGACCGCCCAGGACGGATGTACGATCGTAAAGGCGGTGGGCGCCACGCGGCGGAGCCTCCGACAGACCCTAAACGCCATGCCAAGTTCGAACTGGCGCACGGAGTGGCAGCAATTCTTGATGCAGAACGCAAGAAGAATGCATTCGAACAGCTCGTTGTCGTTGCTCCCCCCCAGTTTTTGGGTGATCTGCGCGCGTCCATGCCGGACCATTTGAAACACCTTATCGTCAGGGAGATCAACAAGGATTTATCGGCGCTTTCCGCACTCGATTTGGAGGCCCAGCTAGCCGGGTTGCTACCGAGTTCTTGAGGGTGAGGGCTGCATGAAGCGTGCTCCCATATCGCGAAACGTCGCGGGCATGGAGTTGTCCGCGATCAAAGACATGGCGATGCGCAGCGCACGGGTCGGTGGCGCGGCATCCCTGGCTTGGGGCGTACCCTCGTTTCGGACCCCCGAGCATATGCGCCGGGCCGTTACCGAGGGGCTGGCAAACGACCCCGAGATTGGTAAATACGCTCTGCCGGATGGGTTGCCGGTGCTACGGGAAGCCGTCGCACAAAGCCATTTAAACGCCTGCGGAGTGCAAGTTGATCCGGACCAGAACGTCATGATTACCTGCGGCAACATGCAGGGCCTCAACTCGCTTTTTCATGTACTGCTGGATCCGGGCAACGAGATCATCCTGACTGATCCGGGCTTCGCCTCGCATGTTCAGCAGATTGCGATGTGTGGCGGAAAGCCCGTCTTCTGGCCGTTGGACGAAGCCGATGGCTGGCGGCTTGATCTCAATGCGCTAGCTGGCCTTATTACCGAGCAGACAAAGGGGATCGTTCTCGTTTCTCCGTCCAACCCGACAGGCCGGATATTCTCGGAATCAGAGTTACGACAGGTGGGCGAAATTGCGCGAGAAAAGGGTCTCTATGTCCTGTTGGACGACCCCTATTCGCACTTCACCTATGAAAACCGCTCACGTCACTTCAACCTCGCCTCGGTTGCTGAGTTCAGGGACAATATTGCGTACCTGTTCACCTTCTCAAAGTGTCACGCCATGAGCGGGTGGCGGCTCGGTTACATGATCCTGCCGGAATGCCTGAAGCGCGAGGTATTGAAGGTGCATGACGCGACGATCATTTGCACCCCCCGGGTTTCGCAAGTTGCGGGTCTTGCAGCGTTGACGGGTGATACGGCGCACCTTGCCGAGTACGAACGTATTCTCTCAGGCCGGCGTGACCTGATCTGCGAGCGTTTGTCACAGCTGCCCGATGTCTTTGAGTTCATTAAGCCGGAAGGCGCCTATTATGTGTTTCCCCGGATCGTCGCGGACCATGATGATTCCTACGGTTTCTCCATCCGGCTACTTGAACAGGCTCGCGTAACTGTCACCCCTGGCCGCGCCTTCGGACCCTCCGGCGAACATCATGTCCGCATGGCCTATTGTGTCCCCGACGAAACTATCAATAGGGCATTCGACCGCATAGAGAAGTACTTTCGCGGCGGTTGAGGCTGCAACCTGGGGCGCTTCTGTCGCCTATGTACTGAGGACTATGAGTCGCCGCCGTTCCGGGAACTTGGCACGACGCTACGGAGGGTCTGATCTTTTCGCGTTGCACGCGAGCAATCAGGTGCCTCCCTGGTCCACTCGATGCAGTCCGAATCTCCGATCGTCTTTTGAGAAATCCACGAATTGTGAGTAGCCACGGTCACGCCCATACTCAATTCCCAGATCTGGGTTAAGTCTGAGCCAGAATTGCCCTGCGACGCCTTGCGATCTGTTCGCTTTGGCCCGTTTGGATCGTGTGTGCCACTTTGGCCGAGTTCCACTCATCTGAGGGAGATCAGCTACGTCCAGCCTTCTGGTCTACGAAACCTTCACGACCGACGAATTTGGCCAGTGCCGATATCCCGGAACCACGGTGACTGAGAATCTTGTTTTGCAACGCCATCTGAAAACGCCAGAATCAGGCCCCCGGCAGGGCGTGGAAATCGAAATACCCGGCTATCGGCTTCTTCGGCTCATCGCCCAAGGTGGCATGGCTTCGGTATACCTCGCCGTACAGGAATCGCTGGATCGCCAGGTCGCTCTGAAGCTGCTTAGGAAGCGTGATTTTCGCGCCGAGACGGAGCGGTTTCTCAATGAGGGTAGAATCATCTCTTCCCTCAACCATCGGAATATCATCACCATTCACGATATTGGTGTGGTGGACGAGCGTCCGTACATTTCCATGGAGTTTCTCAAGGGGGGTGATCTTCAGCATCGAATCAAGGCCGGTATTGAGCCCAGCGCCGCGCTTGATATCGTAAGAGCGATTGCCCGGTGTTTGGCGTTTGTCCATGCCCATGGCATCGTTCATCGCGATATCAAACCGGGAAACATACTCTTCCACGAAGATGGAACGCCGATACTGACGGATTTTGGGATCGCCAAAGAGCTAAAGACCGACAACTCACTGACGCTGGATGGGTCCGCGCTGGGGAGTCCCGATTACCTGAGCCCTGAGCAGGCGCAGGGCAGGCCGCTCGACGGGCGCGCCGATATTTACAGTCTCGGCGTTGTGCTTTATGAGATGTTGGCGGGCGAACGGCCGTATCGGGGCGATTCCCCCATCGAGGTCATGTTGGCGCATTTGGCGGAACCGGTGCCGCAGCTTTCCGGGGTGAATCGACCTTACCAAGATCTCCTCGATCGGATGATGGCGAAAAAGGCGGAGCAACGGTTTGCCTCAGCGCAGGCGCTTCTTGCCTGCCTGGAGAAGACGGGTACTGAAGGATATCCGGACACCGTGGCTTTGCCTGCACCCGGATTTTTCTCGCGACGGCGTTTAGAGATACCGCGGGGTTATCCGCGCCGGATATGGGGTTCCGCCGCGGCGGGCGCGTTGGTGATCGCTTTGGGTTTGGCGATTGCCGCGGTCACTCGATCCTCAACCTCTGTGGAAACCACCACAACCCGCCTTTCGGAGGTCACGCCCACTGCTGCCCAGGCGTTGAACTCGAAGGCGAAACCGGACAGTGTCAAAGACGTAGTGACAATGCCGGCCTCATCCGTCGCCAAAACAACCCCGCCGGTACAGGATGCCTCTGTTGGAAGCCCGGCTGAGTCCCAAGGGTCTGGCAGTGTGAAGACAGCGCAGACAGCGCTCCATCCCGCCAAGATGGCGGAATCCGACAGGATTCCGGATGATCCCCGTCAACAGGAGCTCGATCAGTTCCTGAACTCTGCATCCGCAGCCCTGGCCGACTACCGCCTGACCGTACCTCAGGGGAACAATGCGCATTTTTACCTGCTTCGTGCGTTGGAACTGGCGCCGGACAACACGCAAGCCAAGCAAGGCATTGCCGACGTTGCCAATGCCTACGCTGACCTGGTAGAGGGTGCACTGGACAAGTTCGCGTACAGCGATGCAAAGCGCTATCTCAGCCGCGGTCTCTCCGTGCAGCCGGACAATCGGCGGCTGCTTGGGCTCCGGGAGAGCACCGAAGCGCACAAGGACGCACCCACACGCCTGGTCAAGAAGATCAAGGCATGGTTTTGACGCCGTCGCAAGCAACCGGTGTCCAACATCGATCCCTGTCAACAGCGTGTATGGGTTGGTGCCACCCACTGTGAGCCTCGCCAGCAAGGACCGGGCTGCTCTGAGGATCCAATTCCATAAGCCCCGGTTCAATACCAGCGATGGGCTGAGCATCTATGCCGAGGGCTGTCACCCGCCAGCCGCACAGGTCAAGCAGGATCTGGTGTTGCGTTCGGTTGAGTCCGTGCCGGCACGTGGCGATCGACCCTGAGTGTCACCCAAGTGACTTTCCTTAGGGAGCCTCCAATCTGCTTCGTCCAGAATAAATCAGAGGCGCCTTAACAGGTGGTAACCATCGGCCGACACGAACCATCAAACCGCAGCGGATCCGCGGCCGGCGGTCGGTGAACTGTGTGCGTCCTCTGGCGCAATTCGCGTGTGTTATCACTCAAACAGGCGTTTCCAGGCGTGACCGCCTGCCATCACCTCGGAGTAGCGGCGCCCCCAGATGAGGCCACCGTCGATGACCATATCTTCGCCGTTGACGAAGCCGGTTTCATCGCTGGCCAGGAACAGCGCCGCGGCCGCGATGTCGTCGGTAAGTCCTGCACGCGGAATTGCCTGCAATGAAGCTAGTGTCCCGTCCCATAAGTTCGTAGCGTTTCAGAGCGCCCCAGATACGCCAATGCAAGGCGCAGGTGCGAAGGCATAGCCCAGCTCTGTCAAGCAGCTGCAACGCCGCAGTGGCGTATCTGGGGCGCTCCCGACGGGCAAGGCGATAAGCGCCCATCCGCGGTGTTGGGCGCGCTTGAATGAGCGTAGGCTAGTCCTGCGCCCGCCCGCCTAGCGACTGGGCGCTTC
>Ga0316196_10000610_pt1 | contig 14331 bp, 11 predicted proteins | sample Eddsed2cm_MG_FD_204938 | JGI IMG/M metagenome (GOLD analysis project Ga0316196, IMG submission 204938) | Coastal sediment microbial communities from Maine, United States - Eddy sediment 2 cm | ecosystem: Environmental > Aquatic > Marine > Coastal > Sediment | place: USA: Maine | collected... | reverse complement strand
ATCGCTCCCGATTTCTCAGCTCGGCTCCAACGAGAGGGACGCAGAGCCTTGGATAAAGGCAGCGTTGCGGTTGCCGACGGAGACGTTGCCGTGCAGGTTCGCTTCGACAGCGCCTTTCATTTCATCATCTACGGTGCGCCCGGGAACCCACTGGTCCCAACAACGGCTGAACCGCATTGGCGCTTTCTGCGCCGGGCGATGGACGCCGTGCTGCGCAAGATTGAGTCGCCCGAAGAAATCTGGCGTCAGCACCGCTGCATATTGGACGCCATCACTTCCGGGGACAGCAGAGCGGCGGAGGCGCTGGCGGTCGAGCATGCCCTGAATGCCGCTGACCGTTTGTCTGACGTTCTCAACCAGCATAGGAGAACAAATCAAGCGCCGTGACGCCCATGCCCTCGATTGGACAAATGCTTCGCACCCAGGCTCGATTGCAATCGGATCGGATCGGATCGGGGCGCGCGACCTGGACCGCGCCCTGACGTTTGCCGCCTGCGACGCGCGCGCCTGCAGGCTTGCCAACACCCTGCTCGGCTTCGGCCTCGCAAAAGGTGACCGTGTCGCGGTGCTCGCCTGGAATCGGGTCGAGTGGCTCGAGATCTATGCGGCGGTGGCCAAGGCAGGCTTGGTTGCGGTCCCGATCAATTTTCGGCTCGTCGCCCCCTAGATCCGGTTCATCCTGCAAAATTGTCAAGCCGCTGTGGTTATCGCCGAGGAAGAACTCCATGGGGCTGTCGAAGAGATCCGGGATGATCTTGACATGAAGCCCGATCGGTTCATTCATTTGGGGGCCGATCGCGTCCCAGCAAGACGTTCCGCAGGATCTGCCAAAGGCCGGTTTTCGGGGCGACAGGCTGCTGCCCATCGGACTGCTCCCCGGCATTCCCGCTTTAATCGCGGGCAGACTGATAGATCACACCGTTGCGGTGGTGACCGAAAGCCCGGGCAACGGTGCGACAAGAGACCGGTATGCGCAGGTCGGGGCGCCGCCGGACTGAACGGGGACACCCCGGGTGGACGATGTCCGAAACGGTCCTAGAATGAACGCCATCAAGCAATACCCGAACACAGCGAGATACGCAGCGGCAACGTAGCGTAGGTCGGCGGCAGAGATTGCGGTCTTGCGGGGTTAGATTGCGCAATGGTCAGTTCTGGCATCAAGGGAATCATCTGCATGGGTCCAAATCCGCTTCAATCACTTTTCGATCCGCGCTCGATCGCGGTTTTCGGCGCCAGCGAGCGGGCCGACAGCGTCGGCGCGAAGGTTTTTGCCAATCTGATGACCGGCAGCTTTGTCGGGTCCGTCATTCCGGTAAACCCGAAATATAAGACCGTAGCCGGCCAGCGCTGTTTCCCGTCGATCGGCGCGTTCGAGCAGAAGATCGATCTGGCTGTGATCGCCACCCCGGCGGCCAGCATTGCCAAGATCGTACGGGATTGCGGCGAAGCCGGCATCCGCAACGCGATCATACTGTCCGCCGGGTTCGGCGAACAGGGCCAGGATGGACACACGCGCGAGGCTGACCTCATCGATACCGCCCGTCACGCCGGAGTGCGGTTTCTGGGACCGAACTGCGTCGGGCTGGTAAGGCCCTGGATCGGCATGAACGCTACCTTCCTGAAATCCGAAACGCCCAAGGGCCGTCTTGCCCTGATCTCGCAATCCGGCGCGCTGTGTTCGGCGATCTCGGATTGGGCCAAGCCGAATCATCTGGGGTTTTCCGCTGTCGTGTCGTTGGGCAATTCCGCGAATATCGGCTTTGGCGATACGTTGCGCTATCTCGCCGCCGACCGGCATACCGATGCGATCCTGCTTTATGCCGAAGGCGCGCGCGATCCGCGTGGGTTCATCAGCGCGCTGCGCCATGCCGCACGGGTCAAGCCGGTGATCGTGCTGAAATCCGGGCGGCATGCCCAAAGTGCGAAGGCCGCGCATACTCATACTGGGGCGCTGATCGGGTCGGACACAGTGTTCGACGCCGTTCTGGAACGGACGGGCGCGGTGCGGGCCGAGACTTTCGGGCAACTGTTCGCCGCCGCCGAGATCCTTGCACCCAACCGACGATCTGCCGGGAACCGGCTGGGCATCATCACCAATGGCGGCGGCGCGGGCGTGCTGGCCGCCGACCGGGCGGGCGATCTGGGGATCGCTTTGCCGCAGCCCTCGGACGCGACGGTAGCCGCGCTGGACAGATTGCTGCCGCCCTACTGGTCGCATGGGAATCCCATCGACATCCTGGGCGACGCGGAACCCGACGCCTACGGCGCGGCGGTCAAGGCGGCCCTGGCCGACAAGGTAATGGACGGCGTGCTGGTGATGCTGACCCCACAGGCGATGACCGACGCCTCCAGTGCCGCCAAAGCGTTGCTGAAGGCCGCAGCAGGGTCAAAAAAACCGATCCTCGCCTGCTGGATGGGCGAAACCTCGGTCACCGAGGCGCGCAATTTGCTCAGTTCTGACGGCATCCCGGATTTCACCACACCAGAACGCGCGGTCGAGGCGTTTTCCTACCTTGCCCAGCACCACCGCAACCGCAAGCTGGCGCTGGAAACCCCGGCCCCACTGTCGAACCATCACCCCCCCGATCTGGACGGCGTGCGGATGATCCTGAACGCGGCCTTGTCCGAGGGTCGCTCCATGCTGAGCGACGTGGAATCGAAGGCGGTGCTGCGCGCCTTCCATATCCCGGTGAACACCACAGTCGAGGCCCCAACCGCCGCCAAGGCTCTGGTTGCGGCGGAAACACTAGGATTTCCCGTCGCGCTGAAGATCGACTCGCCCCAGATCAGCCACAAGTCCGACTTAGGCGGCGTGCGGATGAACATCCGTTCCGCCGCAAACCTGAAGATCGCTTTTGACGAGGTCACAGCGGCGGCTCGCGCCGCGCGCCCCGAGGCTACGATCCTTGGCGTCACAGTCGAGGCGATGGCCCATCTCGACCACGCCCGTGAACTGGTGATCGGTGCCGTGCAGGACCCGGTCTTCGGGCCCACCATCCTATTCGGCGCGGGCGGCACCATGGTCGAGATATTGCGCGACAGTGCCGTCGCCCTGCCCCCGTTGACCACGGTGCTGGCGAACCGGCTGATCGACCGCACCCGCGTGTCGCGCCTTCTGGACGCCTACCGCGACCAGCCCGCCGTGGACCACAACGCAGTGATCGAGGTGCTGCTGCGCATCTCGGACCTGGTCTGCGAGATGCCCGAGATACGAGAGCTTGACATCAACCCCCTGTTCGCCGGTCCGGGTGGCGTGCTCGCCGTCGACGCCCGCATCCACGTCGCCCGCCCGCCTGCCAGCGCGCGCCCGTACGACCACATGGCGATCATCCCCTACCCCCGGCGTCTGGTGCAAACCGGGTTCCTGGCCGACGGTACACCGCTGACAATCCGCCCGATCCGCCCCGAGGACGCCGAAAGCGAAAAGACCTTCGTGCGCGGTCTCTCGCCCGAGGCCAAGCAATTCCGCTTCATGGGCACGATGAACGAGCTGAGCCCCGAGATGCTGGTCCAATTCACCCAGATTGACTATGGTCGCGAAATGGCGCTGATCGCCGTGCTGGGCGAAGGGCCAGAGGCCCACCAGCGCGGCGTCGCGCGCTATGTCATCAACCCCGACGACCAAAGCTGCGAATTCGCCATCGTCGTATCGGATGAAGTCCAGGGCAAGGGCCTGGGCACCCGGCTGATGGCAGCGCTTATGGACGCGGCCCGCCTGCACAGGCTGACCATGATGGAAGGCACCGTGCTGCGGCAGAACACGGGCATGCTGCAACTGATGCGAGACCTCGGCTTTTCCGTCACCCGCATCCCGGACGACCCCGACGTGGTCGCCGTCGAACGCTGGCTGTAAGGAAAGCATAAAGAGACACCATGCTGGCCATCATCTCGCACCCGGACTGTCTGAACCACGACCCCGGGCCCCTACACCCAGAGACGGCTGAGCGGCTGGGCGCGATCAACAATCAGCTCATCATGTCGGGCCTTGATTTCGTCGTGCAGCACTACGACGCCCCTCTGGTCACACGCGTCCAGTTGGAACGGGTACATGACGCGGACTATCTGACCCGCGTCTTCGCCATGGCCCCCACCGAAGGATATGTCGAGATCGACGGCGATACCGTCATGTCCCCCGGAACCTTGAAGGCCGCACAGCGCGCAGCGGGCGCGGGGGTGATGGGCGTCGATCTGGTGATAGACGGCAAGGCCGGGCCTGTGTTCTGCGCCATCCGCCCGCCCGGCCACCACGCTGAACGCGACAAGGCGATGGGGTTTTGCCTGTTCAACAACATCGCCGTAGCCGCGGCCCACGCGCTTGAGACGCACGGACTGTCCCGCGTCGCCATCGTCGATTTCGACGTGCACCAAGGCAACGGGACAGAGCATATCTTCAAGAGTGAGCCCCGCGTGCTGTTCTGTTCCATCTTTCAGCACCCATTCTACCCCTTCACGGGCCATGGCTTGGACACCCCGACCTTGGTCGATGTCCCGCTCAAGGGCGGCACCGGCGGGCCGGAATTTCGCAAAGTGGTCACCGAGCACTGGTTCCCTGCGTTGGACCGTTTCAAGCCCGAGTTCCTGTTCATCTCGGCGGGGTTCGACGCGCATTGGCAGGACGGCATGGCCGGGCTGAAACTGAAAGAGACGGATTATGGCTGGCTGTCGACCGAATTGCTGAAGATCGCAAAGACCCATTGCGATGGGCGCATCGTGTCGATGCTGGAGGGCGGGTATGAGCTGGGGCCACTGGCGCGCAGCGTGGTGGCGCACCTGAACGCATTTCTCGACTGACCCCCCGGTTTCCAGACTTGCGTCAAAGCCAGGGTGGTCTCTTCTGCACAAGACTGCGGGTCACAGTGCACTGTGACCCCAGAGGACAGAACGAACGACGACCTTTATGCGGCGGTTGGCGTGGCGAAGACCACCACGGTGAAAGCCCGGCTGGGCATCGCAACCGCGACCGGCGCGGCAAGCTCGACACTGCAGAGGGGCGGATCGAGTATGCCATGCTGAAATCTCTTAATGGCTCAGCGGCAGCGACATCGCAGGGACGCGATCATGTCAAAGCTGGCGGCTGGCACGGGTGTCGACGTGCCGCCGTATGTGCGCCACCGCCCCGAGCGCACCGTTCTTTATCAACTCGTTGAGGAACACAATCCGGCGTTCAAGGCGCACCTGGCGGCGCAGGGCAATGCCCTGCCGGGATATGTGGAGCAGGAATTCGAGGACTACCTCAAGTGCGGGCGTCTCGAGCACGGGTTTCTGCGGGTGCGCTCCGAAACCTGTCATGCCGGGCACCTGGTTGCTTTTAGCTGCGAGAAGCGCGGCTTTTGTCCCAGCTGCGGCGCTCGGCGCATGGCCGAGAGCGCCGCGCTGCTGGTCGATTAGGTCTTACCCAGTGAACCCATCAGACAATGGGTGTCGAGGATCCTGTCAGGAATTCGTATTTCAGCAGGTGAGCGGACTTCCGCATTGGGTGTTGTTCCCCTACCCCGCCCAGCCGATGATCATATCGGCAAGTTCATCCGAATTTTCCTCCATCATCAGCATGTGACCGTTACCGTCGATACCGCGGTCTGGCAGCCACCAGTATTCGGCTTTCGCGCCCGCATCGATGAGCCAGTCAACGACCGCGCCGTCGATTTCCTTCGGATGATCGGTATCGTCGGAGCCGGTAAACACCATCACGGGCAGGCCGTCGAACGCCGACAGGTTATTGATCTTCAGTTGGCTGCCGCCGATATTCTGTCGCTCGTATAACAGGCGTGGCGGGACAGCGGCGACATGCCCTGCGTAAGATTCCAATGAGCCGCTGGGGAAGCGCTTGGACGTGCCGATCAACTTGTGGCTGACAAATTCCAGGCCACCGGCATAGGCACGATCGCGCGACAACCGACGGAGCATGCCGAAGGATTCGACCACCACTTCATCCTCAGTCTCCTCGATCACCGTGGCTTCCGGCTGGATATTGCCGGGCGCACCGGGTGCGACGGCGACGACCCGGTCGATCAGCGGCCGGTTCTGTTCGATCAGCTTCCAGCCCAGCGCACCGGACATCGAATGAGTCATCAGCACGATTTTGCCGATCGGCGAGTCGGCCGCCGCTTCGGCCAAGACGGCTCCCAGCGCGGCGCAGACGCGTTCCCCGGTCAGATCGGCGAAGGGTACGTCGCCGCTCCGCCCGCAGCCAGGCCAATCGGGCAGCCAGACCGGATACCCCGCCGCGGCAAAACGATATGCCCAGCCCGGCCGGTTATCGGCCGTCAGCAGGTAGCAGGCGCCGCTATGCCCACCACCATGGATCATGACGACCGGCGGTTTTTCGGTCATGGGTGTCGGCGTCAACCGGTCGGCATAGATGGTCATTCCGTCGTGATGGACAAAGCGCGCCGCGTGTTTCATTGACGACATTCTTTGTATTAATCCTTGGCTTGAAAATAAGTTCCGCTACGTGAGCGCTGATTTGGAAACAAACCTAGCTCAGTTCACGGGTAAAACCCTGGGCACTTGATAGTCTTTGAAGGCGTCAACGTCCGGACGATAGGCACGAATTAGGAAGTTCCAGTCATCCTCGGGAGTAGCTGCGTAGCTGGGGAATATAGGCTGCATAAAGGCGCTTTTCCTCCAATCAAAGGAGGATCCCGAGTCCATCTGCGTCGCCTAGTAGAGCCTCTGATCTATTCGTGAACGTGCATATTAGGACTGAACTGCACAGCTTCATCGTTGCAAATCTTGGCAATAGAACAACTATTATCCGCGATCTGCCCCGCGATCCGCGCCTTGAATCTGCACATTTCACCCTCCAATCTGCTTCGTCCAGAATAAATCAGAAGCTCCCTAGCAACCGTCGATCTGCCCCCTTGATGTGGCCTTGACCTGAATTCCAGCCCCCAATCCGGGCAATGCTTGCTCGCCGGCACGCTTTCGCGACTGATACCAGCCATCGGACCAGCTGCCACCGTTGCGGCGTCTCTGCGAAATAACCACAACAAATCCCCACATATGCGAATTTTGCATGACGATAATATATGATATTACCCATTGGCATATAGGATCATGAATTCGACGCAAAAATATTGTCTGCTGTGCGGCGAGGTTTTCCCGCTGGATGGTTTTCATCGGATCAGGGCACGATCTGACGGGCGCGATTCGTATTGCAAAGCCTGCCGCCTGGACGTGAATCGGGACTACCAGAATTGGCGTCAAACGCGGTCACTCAAGCCCAAGAAACGGGTCGAGCCGGGTTCACTGCCGGGTCATATCCGATGGGCTCGGTGTGAGCAGCAGTTGTCACATGAGGCGTTCTATCCGAGCGACCGCAGCTTTGGGCGATATTGTCGGGAGTGCACGGTGGCCTACCAACAGGAGTGGGTGGTGAGGATCAGGGCAGGAACGCATTAGCGTGGGCAACACCCTGACCGACCAAGCGCGAGGGGGGTACTGGGTCAGATTGCGTCCGGTGAGATTGGCCCTGACGCGGCCCATAGAGTGTTCACCGGGCTGCGCCGTGACCTAGAAATAGAGGATCTGGGAAGATGAACGAGTGATTCAGGCAGTTGGAACTCAAACTTGTTCGGTAAGCGACGACTCCCTTCGCATCCTGTATTGAAACCGGCGATTGAAGATCCGTTTGGCCGAGACAAATACACGAGGCCGGAAAGAATTATGAGTTGATGGTGCCCGCCAAGTCCAATTGTCCACTCGAACTATGTATGCTCAACGTGTGAAACGTTGCGCAAGTGCATCGTGGAATCATTCAAATAGGGGCAACCATGGGGGTAACTCGCCTGTTCATGATTGAAATTTTCCTGTTTAGGCAATGAGTTATTGAGTTTTATCGGTAGACCTCGCTTCTCCCGCACGCCAATCGTATCGCAGCGTGCCTACCTCACCGATGCATGACTCGACTTGATCGAACAGAGCCCTCAAGCGTGGGCGTTTTGCCGCCAGTGCGGTATAAAGAGGTCTGACAGATACCGTACGCAGTTCGGACCAACATCTCCTCCCCGTAGCTCAGCAGGATAGAGCGTCCGCCTCCTAAGCGGAAGGTCGTGAGTTCGAATCTCGCCGGGGAGGCCAATTATCAGAAATACCGGTTGAGCGCGTCCATCCGGTGTTCCGGGCTTCAGTGCGACTACCTGTATTCAGTCTCAGATCAAACGGTTTCCGGTACGCCGCCGTCAGCTTTCCGTCCTTCCAGGTGCAGTTCGATTGTCGGCCCTAAAGTTCGTCTCGGCATCGCTCTCCAGCCAGCCCTGCCGTTGCAAGAACCGGCCGATGCGCTACGCAACCGTGCAGGCCAGTTGGGTGAGCTCGGCACCGTTTGGCGCCTTCACCCAACGGAATCGGAGTACGCCATCGGGGCGCTCAACATGAACCCCATCGAGAAACAGAGTGTGGAAGTGGGTCCTCCGCAATGGGAAGAGCCATCAAGAAGAATCCGAAAAGAACCCCGTCGTTCTTGGCGTCTTGGCGTCCTGGCGCGACAATGATCGTTCCAGGCGGGTTTTTCCTCACTGCGCCACTCGCTCAGGGCGTCGGCCCGGGCTCGGTTTTCGATGAACGGTCAAACCAACATGACGACGATATGGCGCAAGCTCTCGTTCTTGCCGCGCTGGCGGCACATGAAGTCGGTGCATCCGGAGTTCGAGCTCGGCAACGGAACCGGCGTCGGCGCTCCGCGGCACATTTTGTGGCGAGGTAAGGAGGTCGGTCGAACTCTCCCGCTCACCGCCCTCGCGCGACCGAAATTTACCGATTGCTTTATCGTCGCGAGCGGGCCTTCGCTGGCGAGCCAGGACCTTTCGGTCTTGAGGGGGCGCACCTGTATCGGCGTCAATGGCAGTATATGCAAAGCTGAGGAGTCCGGGTTTGCCTTCGACTACCACGTCATCGCCGACCGTAAGTTCGCGGTCGATCGTTTCGAGTTGGTGGAGCGGATTCTGCAGTCGCCAGCCGATTGCCTCTTGAGCTTCCGCGTCCTGAACGAGATCTGTGCGCGACGGGCCGAGTTGTTGGCGCGCGATCGAATATTCTTGCTCTCCGAGATCAATTCGCACTACGGCGTGGCGAGGCTCGGTCCTTCCGCGTTCCGGCGCTGGGCGGCCCAACAGACGGACTTGTTGATTCCCGACGATGGGTGCTTGCCCCGACTCGCGGCCCGGCATCCGCACCGGGTCGGCTTCAGTCGGCGCCTCGATATGGGCGTATTCACCGCCCAGACGGTCGCTTTTATCGCGCTTCAGATCGCGTATGCACTCGAATGTCGGCGCGCCTTTCTGCTCGGCGTCGATCTCGGTGGGGACGGCTTCGGACGATTCTACGAGAACGCGAGCAATGCCGCGCCGACCCGGCTCGCTCGTGACCTCGAGCCGTATATTCTGCCTTCGTTCGAGCTGACGGGACGCTTGCGCGAATCGTTCGCGATCTTCAATCTCTCCCCGGACAGTGCCTTGCCCGAGATGTCGATACCGAGGCTGACGCTCGAGCAGGCCATCGAGCTGTGTGACCGGAGTAACTCTGATGAATGCGCCGCGAATCAGTGAGGCAAATCCCATTGACGACGACTCTGACGTGCGGATCTTCGTGGGTGCGCACAAGCACGAGCAGCTGGCGCTCAAGGTTCTCGAATATTCGATCGTGCGCCACACTGATCTCGCTGTCGCGGTGCGCACCGTCGACAACTCTCTGGCGCCGATGCCTGCCGATCCGCGCTACGCGCCGTACACGCGTTTTTCGTATGGCCGCTTCGCGATACCGAAGCTGGTCGGTTATCGCGGCCGCGCCATCTACATGGATTCGGATATGCTCGTCTTTCGCGACATCGCGGAAGTGTGGAACACGCCCTTCGATGGAGCCAAGGTCCTGATCGAGCAGCAGACCGACCGCAGCCGCAAACGGGGGCGCAGTACCGCGTTCATGATGATGGACTGCGCGGCGCTGCGTTGGGACCCGGAAGAGATTATTGCCGGCCTTGGCGTCAAGTACGATTACGAACAGCTCATGTCGATCGATCCGCTTCTCGCGGCGGGCGACCTGCGAGACGGCTTGCCGCTCGGCTGGAACAGTCTCGACCGGGTGAACGACGACACCCGACTGTTGCACTTCACCAGAGTCAGGACACAGCCCTGGGTGTACCCCCTTCATCCCCTCGGACCGCTGTGGACCGCGGAGGTGAAGAGGATGTTGGAGGACGGAGCCCTGACCGCGGCAGAGGTGCGGGCCGAGGTCGATTGCGGTCACGTTCGACCGTCGTTGCTGGTCGAAATCGGGGAGGACGAGACACGGTATGCTGGCGATTTGACCCCGAAGGGTTTGCAGGCGCTCGATCGCAGTGCCGGATTCGTGCCTCACAGGGAACTGCGCGCGTCGATCGAGCGGCGCGAGGCGGCACGTGCCGAGCGCGAACGCGAACTCGATCCGAAGGGGTACGAGTGGAAGGCGCGGTGGCGGCGCTGGGGCAAGTTCTGGCGCCATCCGGTGCGCAACCTGCTCAATCCGCTCTAGTGGGCCATGCGGGCCTACGGCGTCGCGGCGGCTCTCGACTTGGTTCTTCGCTTCATAAGGCGCCGCAAGATCTCACCGAAGCCCTCGGTGATCAGCGCTCTGGTTTCGGCTTCGCCCTGAAACTCCCGGAGTTTGCGCAGATCCTCTGCCGCCAGTGAGAACTGCCCGCGCAGGCAGCGCTGCAGCAGGTGGCGCGCCTCGTCGCGGGCCAGGCCCGATCGGAAGCGCGGCTCGGTGAAATAGCTCGGGTGGCGACTACAGATCTCGATGACGGTTGGGATGAAGGTGTCGAGTTGTGCGGAGAGAGAGCCCGGCGTGTAGTACTTCGTCCACAGCATCTCTGACGTAGTGGCGACGCGAGTCGAGCGCGTCAGGCGCAGGACGAGGTCCATGTCCTCGCGCCGCCGCAGCGCCTCGTCGAAGAGTCCCGCCGCGATCAGTGACTGCTTGCGCCCGCTGATCGCCGGGGTGGCCTTGTAGACGCGGCGATCAAACACCGCGCGCTCGATCGCACTGCTATCGCGCAGGTTGGGGTTATTTCGCGCGGCCGTACGTTTCCGGTTGGCGAGGCGCGGGTAGATCACCTCGAACGAATCTATCAGCACTTCGATTTCGGGGTTCTCTTCGAAATAGCGGTGCAGGTAACTCAGCTTGTGGGGAAGAAATCGATCATCGCTGTCGATGAACGAAATCAACGACGCGCGCGCATCGTGCACGCCGCGGTTGCGCGCCGCGCTCGGGCCGCTGTTCTCAGCTTGCCGGATGGTGCGGATCCTTGGATCGGCGATCGATGCGACCACCTCGACGGTCCGGTCGGACGAGCAGTCGTCGATCACCAGAAGCTCGAAGTCCGAGAAATCCTGCTCCAACACGCTGGCGATGGAGGCGCCGATGCTCTTGGCCCGGTTGTAGGTAGGCATGACGACGGAGATGGCGGGCTCGGGCAAGGAAGCACCTGAACTGCAGTTGGGCCCGGGTGCTGTGGCGCCCCGGGAGAGTCGGTCCAGCGAACGAAGAGCCCTTTCGCTTGCAGCCTCGGATCTAATCGCCGACTGGGTGCAAGTCAAAACAGGCTCGCCGACTCGGCCGCCATGGTCGCGGTACATTCACAAGTATAGGTCGAATAATGGCCCTTCCCCCTCAGGTTCCTCCAGTATTCCGGGGTAACTGGGCAACCCTCCACCCACCGATCAACACGATTCCCGTCTGAATCCTGTCGCCAAAGCCAGGGGATCGACACATGTCGGCGCGACTTTCGCATCGAGGAGGGGGAGAATCCTCTCGATCACCACCTGTTCCTCGATATAGGCGATGATCTGAACAACCTCGCCGCAGCGCTGGCCTCCCCTGCCCCGCCTTTACGGTGGCGCCCGCGCGCAGTATTTGCTGTTCTCTGTTCTGCGCAAATACCCCGTGGAAGCGGGTGAAGTTGACCCGCGGTTTCGGTACCAAAGCCGCCAACCGAACGATGAAATCTAACGGCTCGACAGAATCCCTGAATCGATTTTGAACGGCCAAAGGCTAGCCGCGCCTTACAGGCTCCATCAGAAAGTCTAAAACCGTTCCTTCTTCAATTGGTTCCAGTCAATGCGACTGGCCGAATCCGCGTAGACTATCGCAGCCTCGGAAACCCCACGGAAACCGCCCAGCAGGCGATAGAAATTCCCGCCCTCCGCGTCACTTATAGCACTTTCCTCCATCGCGTCGAGGACCGCCTCGAACCGCGCTTCCAGTTTGGCGATACGCGTCTCGAGCCTCTCTCGTAGGTCGCGCGCGTCGGCCGCCCCTGGCATTTCCGCCCATCGGCGACACCCCTCCTCGATTACGATTCGCCATTCCCGCACGTCGGACATCAAACTCCGCACAAGGACGGCTGCCTGTGGGGACTGCCGGGCTTCGACCAAATCCTGCATGCGGTAAACAAGAACCTGAAGGTCGGCCACGACAGCCTGAATCTCAGCGGGAGCCGCGCCCGGATACTGCCCGGGATCGATCTGGCTCCCCCAGCGCGAGAGCTTGCCGGGAAGAGACTGCAACTCCTGCCAATGATAGGCACGCTTCACGCGTTCCATGGATGTCTTGTCCTCGAATCTCTCCACCGCCATTCGCGAAAGCAGGAACTCACAACTCCGGAAGAACCGGCCCACCATGCTCACGAAAGCCTTCTCCGGACGGGGCGAGCGCAAAATGTAGGACAGGGCCGTGACCACGAGCAGCGCCATCATCGTGAAAAGAAACGCATTGGCCGCCGCCGCAAAATCGTAGGTCTGCTCATTCTGGATCCCGAGCATGTTAAACATCGCAAGGAAGATCGCCGGCCGTCCGATTCCATTTCCATCAAAAAAGTAAGCCGCTGCAAATGCAAAGCCGAAGATCAAGATCCCCAACTGCCAGAAGACCGACAGCGCTGGCATGATAAAAACGAAGGCCACAAGCCCCACCACATAGGCATAGCCGAAGGGTTTCAAGAACGCTGGCCGGATGAATGGCGCCTGCACCAGGACCAACGTGATATTTGGAATGAACTGGTACCAAGAAACATGTCCTGGCGGGTTGACATAGATCCAGATGAGAAAGCCCACCCACATCGAAGCCGTCACCATGATGGCTCCACGAATGCGGTCAGGATCGATCGGCGAAAAACCGAACGGACCGGCGACATCTCCACCGTAGCCATCCCGGCCTGTGCCCGGCCTGTCAGGCTCGTAGCCTTCGATATCGCGGACGCAATCCACAATCACGCCCACTTGGGCATCCAGTTTTTCCAGTTCACTCTTGGTCACCGCCACGGCGGCGCGCGTGAAGTGATCCATCCCGTCAAGGAGCGTCTTGTCGAGGGAGATCGTCACATTACACGACTGCCGGGCCGGCTTCTCGCCACCCAGCACACGACGCGCGTCCTCAAAACGCGCCTGCAACTCGTCAAGCAGGGCCTCTTCGTTCACCAGCACCTGCCTCGTCGATGCCTTCTGGATTTCTGGGAAGCCGGACTTCAATCGGTCAAGAATCTCCAGTGAAGACAGGAGAAGCCGATGTAGCTCCCTCCAATGATGCCGTAGCTCGCGCACCTTGTAGCTCTCAGCCGCTGCCGCGTTCACGGTCTGCTCAAGTTGCACGACCATTTTCCCCGCACGGTCACGCAGTTGCTCCACCGATTCACGTTCGCCCTGATCCGTATCTCTCCCGCCGACCGCACGCTCCCGGTAGCGCACCATAAGCTTCTCGAACGTCCCCATCAGGTCGCCGCTGATCTCCTGCAATGAATCGATGTTTGACCGCGGCCAGATCAGTAGGGACACCACGGTCCAAATGCCGATGCCCATCATCGTCTCCAGCGTCCGGTATGCCGCAAACTGAAAGGCATGCTCGGACGATCCCGGACCGGCCGTGGTGATCATCATCGTGACAAAACCCGCCACAAACCAGAAGTATTGTCCGTTCCGGCCCTGCACCATGTAGGCGATGAAAAAGAGATAGGGAGTGAGCGCGAGGATGAATAGCCACCGGTCCTGCGGAAACAGCGCGAGGTAGAACAACCCGACGACAAACGCGACCAGCGTGCCACAGATGCGATACGCGCTTTTCTGAATCGACTGTCCCGCCGTGGGCAAACTGACGAACGCGATGGAAGTGGCGACCCAGGTCGCGCTCATCCAGTCCATACTGAGCGCCACGTAATAGCCAATCACGATGGAGACACCGATCTTGATGGCTTCCTTGGCCTTGGTGGAGAGCGGAATCATTCAAACAGGCCTTTCGGTGACGTCCTCAGGAATACAAGCGTGTTCTGCGCGAGAAACAGATCACTCGCGAATCGAAAATGTG
>Ga0316196_10000603_pt1 | contig 14397 bp, 9 predicted proteins | sample Eddsed2cm_MG_FD_204938 | JGI IMG/M metagenome (GOLD analysis project Ga0316196, IMG submission 204938) | Coastal sediment microbial communities from Maine, United States - Eddy sediment 2 cm | ecosystem: Environmental > Aquatic > Marine > Coastal > Sediment | place: USA: Maine | collected... | reverse complement strand
TCGGCAGGGGAGCGTCGCCACGCACCATCCATTTGCGAACCTGGCTGAGATTCTCAAGGGCAGGAAATAGGGGTATGCACAGACCGGCAGGGAAGCATGCCCGTAATGCAGAACGGCGGCGTATCCAACGCCGCCGTTCCTTTTTCATGAGCTACGGGAGAAGTCCGTAACTCCGTCCGGGTCGTAACCCGACCCTTCGCCAAGCCAGGTTCAGCGGCTCGTAAGCGCCAGGTTCTGCGGGGACGAATCCACGTCGAAACGGTCCAGGGTCATCACCTTGGCCCATGCATCGACAAAGTCGTTCGTGAACTTCTGTTGCCCACCGACCTCGGCATAGACTTCCGCGATTGCGCGCAGTTCGGAGCTCGACCCGAACATGAGGTCAACCGGAGTAGCCGACCACTTGAGCTCGCCCGTTTCCCGATCGCGCCCTTCGTACACGCCCTCGGTGGTCGTTGATTTCGACCACTTGGTGGACATGTCGAGCAGATTCACAAAGAAATCGTTGCTCAAAGTGCCGGCCCGGTTGGTGAATACCCCGTGGTCAGCCCCTGCGACATTCGCATCCAGGGAACGCAGGCCGCCTACCAGCACCGTCATTTCGGGCACGGTCAGGGTCAGCAGATTGGCCTTGTCGATCAGCATGTCGGCCGGTGACCGGCGGCTGCCTTCACCGAAGTAGTTGCGAAACCCGTCCGCGGTCGGCTCGAGCACGGCAAAGGACTCGACGTCGGTCTGGTTCTGCGTTGCGTCCGTGCGGCCCGGCGTAAAGGGTACCTGCACGCTTTGTCCGGCGTCCCTGGCGGCCTGCTCGATGGCCGCGGCTCCGCCCAGTACGATCAGATCGGCGAGCGAGACCTTTTTGCCACCCGATTGTGAGCTGTTGAAGCCGTTCTGGATGGACTCCAGGCGTGTCAGCACCTTCTGCAGTTCCGCCGGGTTGTTGACTTCCCAATCCCGCTGCGGCGCGAGGCGAATACGCGCCCCGTTGGCGCCGCCGCGCATGTCGGTGCCGCGGAAGGTGGAGGCCGACGCCCAGGCCGTTCTGACCAGTTCGGGGACGCTCAGGCCCGAGGCGAGAATCTCGGACTTCAACGCCGCGATGTCCTTCGCGTCAACCAGGACGTGGTCGACCGCGGGGACGGGGTCTTGCCAGGTCAGCTCCTCGGCAGGAACCTCTTTGCCAAGGTAACGCGCGCGCGGTCCCATATCCCGGTGGGTCAGTTTGAACCACGCCTTGGCGAAGGCCAGTTCGAACTCCTCGGGGTTGGCCAGGAAGCGCTCCGAAATCTTCCGGTAGCTCGGGTCGAACTTGAGCGAAAGGTCGGTCGTGAACATGATCGGGGCGTGCCGCTTCGACGGATCGTGAGCGTCCGGCACCATGCTCGAAGCGCCCTTGTCATCGGGAATCCACTGGGTTGCCCCGCCGGGGCTCTTCGTCTGCACCCAGTTGAAGGCGAACAGGTTGCTCAGGTATTGCATGCTCCAGGCCGTCGGCGTGGCGGTCCAGGCGCCCTCCAGGCCGCTGGTAATCGTGTCGGCTCCCTTGCCGGTGCCGCACTTGTTGACCCAACCGAGACCCTGCTGCTCGATGCCTTCGGCCGCGGGCTCGACACCCACGCAATCGGCCGGCTTGCCGGCGCCATGCGCTTTACCGAAGGTGTGCCCGCCGGCGATCAGTGCCACGGTTTCTTCATCGTTCATCGCCATGCGGCCGAAAGTCTCGCGAATATCCCTGGCGGCAGCGAGCGGATCCGGGTTGCCGTTCGGCCCCTCGGGATTCACGTAGATCAGTCCCATCTGGACAGCGCCCAGGGGCCGTTCCAGTTCCCGGTCACCGCTGTAGCGCTCGTCGGCGAGAAATTCCTGCTCGGGCCCCCAATAAACCAGGTCGGGTTCCCAGTCGTCTTCGCGACCGCCGGCGAAGCCGAAGGTCTTGAAGCCCATGGATTCCAATGCGACATTGCCCGTCAGAACCATCAGGTCGGCCCACGAAATGCTGCGGCCGTACTTCTGCTTGATCGGCCACAGTAACCGCCGCGCCTTGTCGAGATTGGCGTTGTCGGGCCAGCTGTTGAGTGGCTCGAACCGCTGCTGGCCGCCGCCGGCGCCGCCACGGCCGTCAGCCACGCGGTAGGTGCCCGCGCTGTGCCAGGCCATCCGGATGAAGAAGGGGCCGTAGTGGCCGTAGTCTGCCGGCCACCAGTCCTGAGACGTCTTCATGACCACCTCGATGTCTTTCTTGACGGCATCGAGGTCGAGGCGCTTGAACTCCTCAGCATAGTTGAAGTCGGCGCCCATCGGGTTGGACTCGGCAGCGTGCTGGCGGAGAGGGGTGAGATCCACGTTCTCAGGCCACCAGAACTGATTCGATTTTGGCGTGCCTTGCGCGAAAGCAGTGCTCGAAGGCACGACCAGTGCCATCGCGACCGCCAAAGCAGCAAGTGAAGTTAACATTTGTTTACGCATTGCAATTTTCCTTCCGAATGATGAATGAAGCAGTTCATCCTCCATTAAACCGCATCGTTGCTATAGATGCGAATCGAAAATTCGGATCGCGACAATAGACAGAAGCTATTGATAACGCTCCCCTCCGGCGTTCAGGCCTGTCGGCAGTGGTGAGCGCAGCGGGCGTTGAGACAAACAAAAGGGCCGGCTACGACTTTCAGGTCGTAGCCGGCCTCTTTCACCGCGCCACATTTCGTATGGCTCAGCACGAAGGTTCTCTCGGACGGATCGATCCGCTCCGCTCAGTCTTCGCCACCCATAAAGCCCAGGAGGTGCAGCAGGCTGGCGAACAAATTGTAGATTGCGACAAACAGGGTGACGGTGGCCATGATGTAATTGCGCTCGCCGCCGCGGATGATTTCCTGCGTCTGGTAAAGGATCAGGCCGGACATCAGCAGCACGAACATAGCGGACACGGCCAGGGCAAGCGCCGGCATGGCGAAGATGTAGGCGGCCAGTCCCAGGCAGAAAGCGGTCAGGATGCCAATCATCAAGAAACTGCCGTAACGCCCCATGTCGGGTGCGAAGCGACTGTTGGCCAGCCAGGAAAGCCCGAGGAACACGGCGGCCGTGGAAGACATGGCGGTTGCGACGATACCCGGGCCGCCGGGTATGCTCAGGTAGGCCGCTATGATTGGCCCCAGGGTGTAACCCATGAAGCCGGTGAGCGCGAATACGCAGAGCAGGCCCCAGGCGCTGTTGCGCAATTTGGTGGTCAGGAACAGCAGGCCAAAGTAGCCGCCCAGCGTGAGCAGCAGGCCCGGGTGGGGTAGTTTCAGCGCCGCCGACAGGGCCGCCGTAAGGGCGCTGAAAGCGAGTGCCATCGACAGTAGCCTGTAGGTGTTACGCAATACCAGTCGGGCGCCTTCGTCCCTAACCAAGGTTCCGGCGGCGCCGCCACTGTAATCAACCGTGGCCGCGACGGCCCGGGGTTTGTCCGATTGCATTGCAATGACCTCCATGAGGTGTGCTGATCACGCGCCAGCATAGCTGAAGTCAAAATCAGGTTTCATCGATCTTTACTGTCATATTCATCGTATATTTCGAATGGTTTCCGGCTTACCCTCGTGGATGCCGGCCTGCATGCGCAGAAAGCTGGTTTATACTTCCCGCCCGATAAACCGCAACTGCAGCCCATTTCACGCGCTACTCGCGAGGATTCAAACCATGCTTCGAACAGCCCTTTTCCTGTTACTCGCCTCCCTGGCCGTCGCCGTGTCGGCCCAGAGCGACGAATTGCCCTTCAAGGCCGCGCCAGTGGCGACTTTCAACGAGCCCTGGGCCATGACCTTTCTGCCGGACGGCCGCATGCTCGTCACGGAAAAAAGGGGTCGGCTCTACGTGGTGACCCAGGAAGGCGAAAAGTCCAGGGCGGTCGAAGAGATGCCCAATGTAGATTACCGCGGGCAGGGCGGTCTCGGCGACGTGATCCTGCATCCCGATTTTGCGAACAATCAATTGATTTATCTCAGTTACGCCGAGTCCGGCATCGGTAACGTGCGTGGCGCGGCCGTTGCCCGGGCCCGCTTGGTCATGACCAACGATCGACCGCGCCTGGAGCATGTGGAGGTCATCTGGCGCCAAAACCCCAAGGTCACCGATGACGGCCACTACGGGCATCGCATGGCCTTCGATGGCGATGGCTACCTGTTCATTTCATCCGGCGAACGCCAGAAATTCGAACCGGCGCAGCAGATGACCGGCAACCTGGGCAAGATTGTCAGGCTCAATGATGACGGCTCAGTGCCTGCCGACAACCCATTTGCAGAGCGCGGGGACGTCACGGCGCAGATCTGGTCGCTGGGCCATCGTAATCCGCTGGGCCTGGCCTTTGACGGCAGCGGGCAGCTGTGGATCAGCGAGATGGGCCCACTGCACGGTGACGAAATGAATTTGGTCGTAAAGGGTCGCAATTATGGCTACCCGATCGTGTCCGAGGGCGACCATTACAGCGGCGAGGAGATTCCGGATCACGACACGCGACCGGAGTTCGAAGCGCCCAAGGTGGCCTGGGTTCCAACCATCGCACCGGCAGGAATGATTTTTTATTCCGGCGGGCAGTTTCCCGACTGGCGGGGTTCGGCGCTGATTGCCGGGCTCGCCTCGCGCGCCATCATCCGGGTAGAAATCGATGGCGATGCGGCCCGCGAGGCAGAGCGCTACGCTATGGGCGCGCGCATTCGAGAAGTCGAGCAGGGCCCGGATGGAGCCGTATGGGTGCTCGAAGATGGAGACGGCGGGCGCCTGCTGAGGCTGACGCCGCCGGACGCGTGATCAGATTTGATGTAGTCGATCAGTCGGTGGGGTAGCCGGTCATTTCCAGGTAGCCCTTGCCGCGACTCCCGGCGTCAGAGCCTGTAACGGTCACGGCGCCCTCCCAGTAGGGAAAGTCGACGTCCATCCATTGCCGGGGATGCAGCGCCTTCACTCGCATTGAACGACCGGTCGCCGTCAGGTCAATGCGCCATTCGAGCGGCAACCGGCGGCCTGCGATCGTGGTCTCTCCCAACGGCTGCAGGCCGATGGCCGCCGGGTCCAGCACCTGCTTATTGCCTTGCGGGTCGAGCAGAACGCCGTGGCGATACGGGGGCGAGCCATCACGCGCCCGCAACTGGAACAGCATCAATTTCTCGCCGCTTTCCAGATGCAGCGCAAACCAGTCCCAACCAGCCTGGTCCTGCTGCAGGAACTGGCTGCTCCACTCGCGGTCCAGCCAGGCTTGTCCCGTCACCGGGATCTCTTCGGCGGCAAAACGGAGCAGGCCACGGGCCACGAGATACGGCTGGCTGTAGTAGTAGGAGCCGCCTCCGCCCGGATGTTTCTGGGAAAAGCCGCGGTCGCCCTGCAGAATCAATGGCCGGTTGCTGTCCAGTTCCAGATGCAGGCCATAGTTGTCTTGCGCCGTGTTGAGTTTGAGCGGCAGCCAATCGTCGCCCGTGCTGGCCAACGACCAATCATCCAGCCAGGCGGCGAAGGGCAGGGCGGTTGCCCCGGCCTGGGCCAGCCCGGCGTGGTCCCCGCCGCGCGCGTAGCGTTGGAAGGAGACGTGGTCGTCAGGTGTGGTCAGGGCGAAATGGGCCATGAACACCTGCCCGCTTTGCCAGGCGTTGGCCGTTGGCGGATCTTCGCCGGGCCGCCGGGCTGCGAACCGAAACAGCGTCCATTGCGCACCATAGGGTCGGCCCGCGCGGTCCTCGAGGTTGGCGGTCAGGTACCACCACTCGATGCGAAAATCCGGGTGGGCCCCGTGGTCGAGCGGAAACTCCAGGGTGGCCCCAGGCTGTGCTTCGGCGAACCCCTCGGCGCCCTGGGCGAGAACCGAGAGGTCGGCAGCTGGAGGCCCCGGAGTGTCCGGGTCACAGCCCCCTGACAGCACGGCCACCAGGGCCAGGCCGAGGCAACCAAGGGTGGGCCGGTTCACGTGGCCTGTTCTCGCAACATCGCGGCCGGCGAGGTCCGCAGCAGCTGCAGCGATGGCAGCGCCACGGCCAGCAGCAGGCAGGCCGCAGCCAGCAACGCCAGCACGCCGAGGTGCAGCCAATCGAGGCTCAGGGGAAAGCTCCAGCCAAAGGCTATCGGCGTCACGATGCCGACGAGGTAGCCGGCGAGGGCCGTCCCGAACGGCCAGACCAGCACCATGCACAGCAGCCCGAGCAGACCCCACTGCAACACCAGCAGCGTGCCACGCTCGCGGCGGGTCATGCCCAGGCTGGCGAGCAAGGCCTGCTGGCCCACGCGGTGATGGTGGATCGCGCTGACGGCGCAAAAGATACCGATTCCGGCCACCAACAGGGTCAGTGCATTGAGCGCGCGGGTGATGACAAACGTACGGTCGAATACCGCCATGCCTGCGGCCTTGAGCTCTGCCTGGTCGATGATCTGGTCGGACTCGAGGCCGAAGCGTTCGCGCAAGGCCAGGCCAATGCCGGCCCAGTCGGCATCGGGGGGGCCATAAATGGCGCGGCCGGTGGGGACCAGCTGAGGCCAGCAGGCCCGAAACAGCTGTTGGCTGACCATCCACTGCGAACTGGGGTTACCGTAATCGTGGTAAATGCCGAGTACCGTCGTATCCGGATGGTTTGGGCACAGGTGCACACGGTCGCCGGGTTGCCAGCCGTCCAGCCGCCACGCCCGCTCGCTGATGTAGAGCCCCGTGCCGGCGGCGAAGCCGTCTTGCGCCGCGTCGACCTGGCGGATCAAAGCCACGCTGTCGAGATATCGTTCGCCCTCCTGCAGGCTGACCACTTCGATATGGGCCAGGTGACCTCTTGGGTTGTCTCGATCGAGCTCCGTACGAAAGCGCTGTACCCCCTGCAGACGCTTGTCCTGCCGGACTAACCAGTCCTCGAGGCCTTCCAGTTGCAGATTCCCCCGCAGGTAAATTTGGGCAGCAAGGCGCTGCTCCAGCCAAGCGTCGGTTGCTTGCCGGAAACTGCCGATCATCGTGTTCAGCCCGCTGTTTGCGACCAGGGCCAGGGTCAGGGCCATCAGCGCAAGCGAGGCGGGGCCCAGCAGCCAGCGGCTGTCCGCCAGCAGCCAGGTCAGCCGGGCACGGCGCGAGGGCACCACCCGTCCGAGCATCGACAACAGCAGCCGCAAAACGCTGGGCAGGCACAGCACCGCCCCGATCAGCAGGCAGGCCATGCCCGCCAGCGCAGGCCAGAGGGCGCGCGCGGTCAGGCCGATCGCAATCGAGGCCACCAGCAGCACGACACCGACGGCCAGCATCAGCCGATCGCGACGCGCCGCCGCCTGCAACTCCCAGCTGGCTTGCCAACGCTGCAGCAGCGGCGTATTCAGGGCTTCCCGCAGTGGAAAGGTCACGCAGAGGGCCGCCGCCAACGTCGTCATCACCAGCGGTAGCAGGAAGCCCGAAGGGATCAGCCCATCCGGATAGGCGATATAGACACCATAGAGCTGCGCCAGCGTACGCCCCACTCCGGGCAGCAGCCACGTGGCCAATTGTCCGCCCAGCCACAAGCCCAGCAGACTGCCGGCGCCCAGGAATAGGGCAAGTTCGAACAACAGGGCGCGACGCATTTCGCCGCGCGTGACGCCGGACAACTGCAGTTTGCGGATCAGTTCGCGACGGTCCGTGTAGCTGAAGGCCAGCGCGTTGTATATCAGGAAGACGCCGACCACGAAGGCCAGCAGGCCCATGGCCGCGAGGTTGAGGTGAAAGCTTTGCGTCAGTTCGGCCGGGTCCGGGGCCTCGGCCGCGGCGAAGAATGCGAGGTCGGAAGGCAGCGCATCGCGCAAGGCAGCCAGTCGTCCCGGCTCGGCAGGAAAAACCAGCAAGCTGGTCAGTTCACCGGCATTGCCGGTCAGCGCCTGCAATGCGCCAATGTCGATCAGGAGCCGGTGACCGAGGTCCTGGTTGGGCACGGCCACCAGTGGCGGCAGTGAAGCGCCGCCCACTAGCTGAACCGAGTCGCCTTCGCGCGCGCCGAGCTGCTCGATGCGTGCTGGTGCGGCCCACAACTGGTAGGGCGCGAAGGCGAAGTCTGCGAAAGCGGGGTCTTCCGAGTCCTCGCGATCTCCCGGGATGCGCGCAGAGTCCTGGTTACCCGCGCCGCGCGGCATGGCAAACAGGTCGATGCCGAGCAGCTCCAGCGGCTCGCCGTCGGCGGTGCGAGCCACGCGCCGCAGGATCGGGGCCAGGTTATCGAACCCGAGCCGACGTAGCCGCAGGTATTCGCGTTCGTCAAAGGCGCGGCCGGCGTCAGCCAATCGAATCTGGCCTACCGGCCCGGCGCTCAGAACCGTTTCGCCGCGCTCGTAGCTGGCGCGGGCCTGCGCATTGATGAGCAAGGTTCCCGACAGCAATACGTTGGCGACGATGATGCCGGTGAGCAGGAACAGGGCCTGCACCGGGTGGCGGCGGTAATGACTGAACAAGGCGTGGGTCAGCATGCGCAGGCGGCCCTCTCAGTCCTGTTCATGCAGTTTGCCGCCTTCGAGCAACAGCCGGCGGCGGGAGAAGGCGGCCATCGCGCGGTTATGGGTGACCAGCAACAGGCTGCAGCCCGACTCGTCGACGAGCCTGGCCAGCAGGCCCATGACCTGGCGGCTCAGCGTGTCGTGGAGATTGCCCGTCGGTTCGTCGGCAAACACCAGTTCGGGGTGATGGGCGAGCGCCCTGGCGATGGCCACCCGCTGCTGCTGGCCGCCGGACAACACCTCTACCGGGCGGTCCAGCAGTGGGCCAAGGCCCAGCACGTCGTAAAGCTCCGCGGTCCAGTCATCCTGTTCGGGCAACCGGTTCAGCCGTCGCTGGAACAGCACATTGTCGCGGACGTCGAGGCCCGGCAGCAAGTTGAACTGCTGAAACACGAAGCCGAGGTGGCGGCGGCGCAAAAGCGCCAGGTCACGTTCACCCAGCTCGCTCAGCGGCCGACCCAGCACTTGCACTTCGCCGTGGTCCGGCTGCTCCAGCCCGGCTGCGATCTGCAGCAATGTACTCTTGCCGCAGCCGCTCGCACCCAGCAACGCGATGCTGTCAGAAGTACCCAGGTGCAGGTCGATGTCGCGCAGGACCTGCAGCTCGCTCTCGCCGTCGTGGAACGATTTGGATACCGAGCGCAGCATGAGCATCGGTGGACTCTCCTGTTTGTGTCTTGGTGTGGTGGCGGCCCAGGGTTTGTAAGTATAGGGCACGGCGCCCATCCAGAAGGACGCATTCTCGATGGCCCGCTCACGCGCAAACATGCGGGAGCGCTGGACCGGCGGCCGACTCGGGATACGAAAGCCGGGGATGACCAATGTGCCGCGAGCTGCGACATCACTCCGCTGACGGATGGACAGTTGACCGCGACGATCCGGATTACGATATTCTTAGCCGAATTGCCTCTCGCCCTTGTCCCCGGACTTGCGGCGGTTTGCGCTGAAAACCCTTGCTACGGAGCACTGGACACTTCATGACCACCCTACCTGAAACTACATCCCAGACCCGTTCGTTCACCGCTATTTTCCTGATCGAGATGTGGGAGCGCTTCGGCTTCTACGGGATGCAGGCGCTGATCGTCTACTACATGGTGCAGGCACTGGACTTCCCCGACGAGCGCGCCACGCTGGTATGGGGCGCCGCCGCCGCTCTGATATACGTGGCACCGGCGATCGGCGGCTGGATCGGCGACCAGGTCCTCGGCACCCGCCGCACCATGCTGCTCGGCGCGGTGATCCTGTCCGTCGGCTACGGCCTGATGGTGGTGCCGGGCCAGAGCGTCTGGTTCCTGTTCTGTGCACTGGGCGTGATCGTGGTCGGCAACGGCCTTTTCAAGGCCAATGCCGGCAACCTGGTGCGCAAGATCTACGAGGGTGACGATTCCAAGATCGACAGCGCTTTCACCATTTACTACATGTCGGTCAACCTGGGTGCGATGATCTCGCAATTGCTGACGCCCTGGCTGAAGGATTACGTCAACGAGCATTACGGCAATGGCCTGGGCTGGCACATCGCCTTCGCGGTCTGCGCCGTCGGTCTGCTGCTGGGCCTGGCCAACTACGCCCTGATGCGACGCTGGATGGCCCACATTGGATCGGAGCCGGACGAGCAACCGCTGCATTGGGGCAAGCTGGGCGCGGTGCTGGTGGGAGGCGTCGTGGCAGTGTTCGTGTCCGCCTACATCCTGCAGCACCAGGGTGTTGCCCGGGCCTTCGTTTATGTCGCTGGCGTGGTGGTGGTGGGCATCTTTGCCTACCTGATCAGCATCGGCGAGCGCAGTGAACGCGCGGGCCTGATCGCGGCCCTGGTGTTGACGGTGCAGACCGTGTTCTATTTCATTTTCTACCAGCAGATGTCGACGTCGCTGAACCTGTTTGCGCTGCGCAACGTCGACCCGGCTTTCAGCGTGTTCGGCGTGCATCTGTGGGACTGGTCGCCGGCGCAATTCCAGGCCTTCAATCCGATCTGGATCTTTATTCTGAGCCCGGTCCTGGCCTGGGCCTATACGCGTGCGGGAAGGGCCGGCAAAGACTTCTCCATTGCCACCAAGTTCGCCTTCGGTTTCGTGATCGTAGCCGCCGGCTTCTTCATTTACGGGGCCTCCGAACACCTGGCTGACGCCCAGGGCAAGGTATCCTCGTGGCTGATGGTATGGGGTTACGGAGCGATATCCCTGGGCGAGTTGCTGGTCAGTGGCCTGGGCCTGGCGATGGTCGCCCGCTACGTGCCGGCGCGCATGGGCGGCTTCATGATGGGCGCGTATTTTGTCGCGTCCGGTGTCTCCCAGTATCTTGGCGGCCTGGTCGCCACCTATGCCAGCGTGCCGCGCAATATCACCGATCCGCTCGAGTCCTTGCCGATCTACACCAGCCTGTTCAACCGGCTTGGCATAGCCGCGCTGGTCTGCACGGTGATTGCCATTGCCGTGTTGCCGCTGATGAAGCGGCTCTCGCTCGCCCACCATGCCCAGGCAGATGCCAGCCCGGCATAACCAGGGTCGATATGAAACGGGAGAATGCGATGAGGGTAAGTCATTACCAGGGCGAGTGTTTGCTCAATCCCAAATGACTTACCGCTTGGGTTCCTTGCGCGCCACTGGGCCGCCTGCCTGCTTCCAGGCGTCGAAGCCGCCGCCGATATGCGCCACCGGCGTGAGGCCCATCTGCTGCGAAACCTGCGCCGCGAGCGCTGAACGCCATCCGAGATTGCAGTAGAAAATGAACTTCTTCCCGCAGGCGAAAATGTCCTTGTAGTAGATACAACCGGGATCGATCCAGAATTCCAGCATGCCGCGTGGGCAGTGAAACGCATCCGGGATCAAGCCCTCTCGCCAGAGCTCACGCACGTCGCGAAGATCGACGAAGACTACATCCCCGTCGCCATGCATCGCCAGCGCATCGTGGACGCTGATGGTTTCAATCTCTTTTTCGGCATCGGCCACCAGTTGTTGGTAGCCCTTGGTGATTTCCAGTGGCATATACATCTCTTCTGAGTAGACAAGGACCGGAACGAAACCGGCGGCGTAGTCCGCATCATTCTAAGCGATACGCGACTCGACTGATCAAGTATGGCCCTTCCGGCACACCTGATTACGGCAATGCTTATGCCGCCGTGTCAGTCGCCAGGGCCGCAGGCGGCCGCAGCGCCCGCAGCAGGAAGAAACTGATCGCAGCCATGATCAGGCCGGGCCACAAGGGATTGGTGGTAAAGACCGGGGCCAGTTCCAATGCGCCCCCGAGGTACCAGCACAACACCGTGCCGAAGGACAGGCAGATGCTCCAGAAGGCCGTCGTCGAATCGACACGCCAGGCGTAAACCGCGGCAATGGTGGGCAGAATCAGCGCCGCCGAGTTCAGGGTGAAGCCGAGCAGAAGCAGGTCCAGCACATCCTCCATTTGCCACGCCAGCAGGGCCGCCAGCAGACCAATGCCGAGCGAGGCATACATGCCCAGTCGCAGCATCTGTTGCTGGCTGATGTCAGGGTTTACATAACGCTGGTACACGTCGCGGCTGATATTGGCCGAGGCGGTCAGGATGCAGATGTCGGCCGTGGACATGACGGCGGCCAGCAAGCCCACCAGCATCATGCCCTTGAAGCCGGGCGGAAACATCTCCATCACGAAGGTCGTCAGGGCGTCATTGCTATTGGCAATGTCGGGAAACAGCGTTGCCGTCGTCATGCCCAGCCAGGTGGCCGCCACCGCGATGGGCAACATGAACGCCACGGCCAGCAGCGCTCCGCGGTGCGCGGCCCCGGGACTACGTGCAGCGAAGGTGCGGGTGAACGAGTCCATCGAGGTGAAGAAGCTGAGGCTGACGCTGACCACCAGGGCTGCAATCGAAGACCAGCCCCAGGCGCCGATTTCGAAATAGGAAGAGGGCAGGGCCTGCGACAGCTCTGCGGTTGTTCCGCCATTTTCGAGGGCGATCGGCAAACCGATCAAGAGGATGCCGATCAACAGCAAGGCGAACTGGACCCAGTCCGTCCAGGCCACTGCGAGGTAGCCGCCGGTCGCGGTGTAGAGCACGACGATGGCGCTGGCCAGCATCAGGCCGGAAGAAAAATCCCAACCCAGCAGCACATGCAGGATACTGCCGGCCGCTGCCAATTGCCCGGCCGAGAATGCAATGTAGGCGATGGCGGTGGTCAGCGTAGCCACGATACGCGTGCGGCTGTCATAGTGCTTTTCAATCAGGTCCGGGTAGGTGAGGAATCGGTGCCTGTCCCCCAGTTGCTTGACCCGCTTCGCGAAAATCAGGCCGAACAGCAGCAGGCCGAAAGCCAGCGAGCAGACGTACCATATACCGGTGATTCCCGCTGCATAGGCCTTTCCCGAACTGCCGATTACAGATGCTCCACCAATCCAGCTGGCCAGCCACAGGCAGGCCATGGAGAACGTTCCCTGGCGGCGTCCGGCGACGTAATAGTCGTCCACATCGACTTGCTTGCGGTTGGCATAGAACCCGATCACGATCAATGTCGCCAGGTACAGAAAAATCAGCGCGTTGTCCAACAAGGTCATGCAACCGCTCTCCTCAACCAGGGATGCCGTCTGAAACTGAAGTGCCAGGGCCAGCAGGATGACAGCAAATACCCGTTTGAACCAGTTCGCCCGGATCTTTTACGGGATCTGCCCGGCCGTATGCGCTATGGCTGGCAGGAGAGCCCTTGCAACCAGGTCAGTCGCGTCAGGTCCAGTATGCCGTTGGGAAAACCCGCCTCGACGGGAGTGAAGCGGGCAACCCCGGAATCACACTCCAGTTCCAGTTCCAGCGAGCCCCAGGCTTCGAGCTGCACCTGGTCGGGATCGAATTCCGCGCCAAAGATACCGCCACTGGTGGTGTACATGTCGTTGAATACAAGCTTCCCGTCAACAATTTCACCGATGCCGAAGAACCAGCGGCGCTTGCCCTGTGGATCGTAGCTGAACCAGTAAACCAACACGCTCCGGTCGGCCAGAACTTCGAGCACATAGCCTTCACCGTCGTGCGATGGGTCGTACCAGGATCCGCTCAACTGAGCCTCCTGGAGCACAGGCTGGAAGGAAGGCCTGCCGCATTCGAGGCCCATCACCGATGAGAGGCGCTGTAGATTCTGGCGGCCCTGGCGCCGGCCGTTGCCGTCCCGGTCGATCAGCCAGTCCATTGCGCCGCTGTCGCAGCCCGACCAGATGAAGCTGGCTGAGCCCACGACCTTGCGGGTGACATTGTCGGGATCGAAGTCGGGCCCGAATCTTCCACCCGATGCCTGGATCAGTTCGGGAAACAGGATGCGGTTGCCGCGGATCTCGCCCTGGGCTATGTACCAGTCCTGGGCGCCGGCGGCATCGTAGGTAAACCAGTACATTACGGCTACGTTGCCGTCCAGGATTTCCAACATGAACCCTTCGCCGTCGTGGGCCGGATCGTACCAGGCCGACGAAGTTCCGGCTTCGATCACGAAGGGGTCGCCGAGGGTTTCCGAAGTGAGCTGCATCTGGATGGTCTGATCAAGGCCGCCGCTGTCACTGCCGTCTATGCCACCGCTGTCTTCGTAACCGGCCCAGCTCCCGCCCTCCCAGTGGGCGGCAGTGGCCGGATTGGCATCGGTCCGCTGCCCGGTCATGTCCTGGGTGCTGAGCGCTATCGTGGCCGTGGTGTTGCCGCTGATCAGGCCCAGGTTGTGGTCGTCTGCCGGCAGGCTGAAGTTGATGAACAGGGCGTCGTCCCGGTAGTGCAGATAACCATCGGGAGCGTCACCGGGCGTGTCGAGCCAGTCCCCCTCGCCGGGGATGGCGCTGAGTTCCGCCTCTCCCAGAAAGAGTGCCGCGTCAAAGTCCAGCGTCGAGCCAGGTTGGCCGGGCAGGACCGTGACTTCCCCGTTTTCACGCCAGCGCATGGGCTTGTCGAAAGCCAGCCAAATCCTGTAGTCACGATCCAGTTGCAGAGGCTGGGCCTGGAAGGAA